>Ga0224511_10000132_pt1 | contig 26479 bp, 15 predicted proteins | sample SF_May12_sed_USG_2_FD_169988 | JGI IMG/M metagenome (GOLD analysis project Ga0224511, IMG submission 169988) | Sediment microbial communities from San Francisco Bay, California, United States - SF_May12_sed_USGS_8_1 | ecosystem: Environmental > Aquatic > Marine > Sediment | place: USA...
AGGGTGAAACACAAAGTGTTGGCCAAATTTAGATTTGGACCAGGGACCCCTGCTTCTAAGATCACTACACTATTCACTAAGCCACCACTTCACCTCTTCCACTGACCAGGATAGATAAGAGGAGGAAGGTGACCTTTGAATTAAGGTAGCATTGTAATCACTTACTCCTGTCTGTTTTAGGTCCGAGCTTGGTGTTTGAGGTTTACCCTCAGGCAATAGCCACCCTGCCCGGATCTACTGCATGGAGTCTCCTTTTCTTCTTCATGCTTATCATGCTAGGAATGGATAGCTCTGTGAGTTCACCATAAATTACTTTATGTAAATGCATAATATTTATCCACATAACATGATACCAATGTGTATAGTAATATCTGTCTGTGTACATGTATAATACTATAGGTATGTGTTTATTTATAATACTTTTATGGCTATGTAAGTGTGTAATATTACATGTCTGTGTATAAGTATAATACTATGATGTCTATGTATGTGTATAAACTATAATGTTATATGTCTGCGCATATGTAAAGTGCTATCTATATATGCAAAAGAATTTTGCTATATGTATATGTATATATGAATTATGTGGGCGTACATCCCTGTTAGCAATTTGGAGTTATCTATCCCCCACCACCTCATCAATTGGTAATACTAATTATTCACTCATCTTGCATACTGAACTACATTTTCTATAGATGGGAGGTCTGGAGTCCGTCATTACTGGAATAATCGACGAGTTTCCAAACTTCTTCAGAAAATTTAAATGGCACAGAGAGATCTTTACTGGAGTTGTTGTCTTTGTCTCCTTCTTGTTCGCCCTGGCCAGTGTGACTAGTGTGAGTGTTTATGTCATACTTTTTCTTAATAATAAAGGTGCCTGATTGAGGGCAATTAGCATAGAGTCATTGGGAGTTATAGGGAGGATAACTCTATTTCAATCAGTCAGCAGCACAAGGCTGACTCCTTGGACAATCTCCTTGAGTTGTAACGTCATCAAAACGGACAGTTTCATTGGACTTGGTGTTTTATGGAAAAGGTAGACAACTCCATAAATTGGATGGACGCTAAATCGGAGTTATTTACCCTTTGACATAAAGGGTAAAATAACTCATAATAGAAATGTAGCTATTTCTGCGTAGTTTCCACTTGTGACATCGCAAGTGAATCCGTTTGCTTGACTTTCAGATTTGTGACTGCCTTGATTCATACATTCATATCAATGTAGACAATAGTGCAGCTTATAGACAAAGTTACGACCGACCAGGATAAAACCAGGCACCCCTGATCTAAGGCCTAGTACGCTATCCACTATTCCTTCACTCTGACGGTGTTATACCAGATGTCATTTTTGACCAGGGTGTATCTCATGTATCATGATTTTAGGGTGGTCTCTATGTGGTGACGCTGCTGGACACATTTGCTGCCGGCATATCACTGCTTCTTGTGGTGCTCTGCGAGGCCGTCGCTGTCGCGTGGTTTTACGGTTAGTTCCTCTTTCATGTCAACGTTTCCAAATAGCGGGGTAGCTCAAAAGATCCTGGTTTCAAATCCTATAGTCATGCTGAGCGCCCACAGTGAGATTAAACTCCTCGCATTATTTCTAGCTCCCACCGATCCAACAAGCCTCGGGCTTAGGAACGCTTTTCCTCACATGTCTTCTCCTATTTTCCTTGCTGAACAGTTTTATTTCCTGCTATGGTAATCCAAGCAAAGTTTGCTTCGCCCGTTCTGTTGGCCCACCAAAACTCTGACTTTTGTTTTAAAAAAGGGTTGGGCTCACCTGATCTGGCTGATCTTCAAACTCAGAAATCACTTTGAATAATAATGGCCTTCACCTTTCAGGTTTAGAACAGTTCCTGCAAGATGCAAAAGTGATGCTGGGCTTCACACCTGGCCTATACTGGAGGATCTGTTGGAAGTTTGTTAGTCCCGTCTTCCTTATGGTAAGTTATAACAACACTAAGGCTGCGTGTACACCAATAGATAATTCGCATGCACGTGCATGCACTGATAGCTAGGACTGGGTTGCAAACCTGCAACTAATGAGACGCAAGTACCAACCTTTCTAATAAATCTAAGGAAAACCTGTTTTCAACCTGGGGCAATTTATGCACTAAGAACCAAAATGAAATGTGTAGCAGCTGCTGTTCTATCTCAGCATTCTCTTATTTAAATTTATTTTATGTTTATTAATATCAGCCAGGAAAGCTTTCATAGCTGATACATACATGCATGCGTGTCACATTATGGGATAAGGAATTATTGATTTTGATTGAGGTGTGAATGGTTTTTCCATGGCATGCTGTTACCCACGTCATCTACCTACACCATTCAATGACAAGCGTGTTTGCTGCTTTGTTATTACCCTATGCCGAGATGATATCAGTGAGAGGGTTTTGAGTTGAACAAAACAGAGGTCAATATCTAACATGTGATCACTAAGTTTGTTTAAATGGCTTGAGCTGACTGATCTCGCAAACTCATATGATATAATACTTCTTACGGAGATATGGCTGACTAAAGAGAAGGAGCATGGTTATAAGATCCCAGGTTTTAAAATGTACCGTAGCCACAGGCTTTTATGAAATGGTGGTGGGGTTTGTGCTTATGTTAGAGAAACTCTCACAGTGTCATATTTATTATCCAACTCCACATGGTTCGCTTCATCGCTATGGCTTTTGGTGCAATTCCCAAACTATCTTCTTCAGTGTGGTTTACCATCCACTAGCGCTGAGTAGCCAGCAGAGAGAGGGATTCGTAGACAGCATTATATCTGCTGCTAGTGAACGTCTTTGTAAGCGACCCACAGCAAAACTGTTTTTATGTGGTGAATTCGATGATTTGGGTTTGGTTCCGCTTCAACGTATGTTGTGGCTGACTCAGATGGTGACATTCACAGCTCGAGGAGAGCATTGCCTGGCTAAAAATATTCACTGACATAGCTGAGTATGTGACTGGTGATTGCGAGGAGCTCCCTCTCATACAACAAAACGACCACTGCTGTATAGGTTTATGCTCAGTTCAACGTCGAACGGAATATCTCGCAATCAATTGCAGACATGTACCGCATTGGGGAAACTAGCCTTTACGAGAGAGCTGGGAGATATTGATTGGTCTTTCATTCATAAACTTCCGGATGTTGATCTAAAGGTGGAGGCACTCCAAAGGCGGTAATGGATGCTGTCGAAAAACACTGGCCACGTAAAAGGGTGCCTGTCCCTTTTAGAAAACCTTTTATCCAAGACAACCTAGTGACCCAAACCAGATGCTCGAAAAGGAGGGCGTACAAGAAGAACTGTCCATCATGAAAAACATTTGGCAAACTTTTGAAACAGAAACTAAGCCAGCTAAGTAACCAGCTAAGCAAGAACAAGTGTGAAGCTGTTGATAATGTCCGGTTAGGATCAGCTCAATGGTGGAGCAAGGTGAAGCAGATAACTGGGCAACACCCTGGAAAATTCCATGGGGTATCCCAAATTAATATAAACAAAAGGTGGATGGACTCCCAACAATTTGCTGATAGGTTAAACCAATTTCTGTCTGATTCAGTTGGGGACACGTTTAATCTAAGAGTAATCGATGATTCTATTATCACCCCACTATACGCTTTGTCCCCAAGTTCTGTTATCACAGTGTCAACATGGGAGGTTTGTCATTTACTTCGCACCATCAATCCAAGAAAAGCAAGTCATTTTGGACATTTCCCAAGCTGGGTAAGCAAGAAAAACGCTGCTCTCTTGGCAGAGCCGGTGGCGCATATCATCAACTCAGTGGGATGGAAAAAGGCAGAAATTAGACCTCTTTCAAAAGTTGATAACCCAACAGATTTAAAAGACTTTCGTCCTATCTCACTTCTTTATCATCTAAGTAAAGTCGCAGAAAAATGTGTAAATTCATTCCTAACTAAAGCAGTGAATAGCAAGCTTGAGAAGAACCAATATGCATAAACAAAGAGATTGGAAACTGTTGGCGCTCTTGTTGACTATGTGACACATATCAGCCAATCTCTAGATGAACCACAAACCAGGACTGTCCAGTCCTTGCTTGTCAACTTCTTCAAGGCTTTCGATAGGATAAATCATGCAATACTTAAACAGCGTCTCCGATATTACCAAATATCACAAACACTTTCGCAAGTGATAATGAGCTTCCTCACAGATCAGAGACAGGTAGCAAGGTTTCGTAGAAAAGTATCCCAGAAAATGCTTGTCACAAAACAAGTGCATGGAGTTTGCTGATAACACCATAATCAGCATACCTATGAAAAAGAAGATCCACTCAGAAGACAGAATATCACCTCCACCAGATCCATGTCAGATTGTTGTCGCTTTTTTCAAAGAGTGGGCTGAGAAAAATGACATGTTGATTAACACGGATAAAATGAAAATGATCACGCTTTCTCTTAGAACAGATCACATATCGCATTCTCCAACTTTCATTGCTGAGAGGCAGATTGATGAAGTAAGCAACGCCAAGCTTCTAGGAATTACGATCGACTGACAGCTGTCATTTAATACACATGTAGACTATGCATGTCCGAAAACACAAAGGTTAAACTATCTGCTTTTAAAACTGAAAAGAATAGGCATGAAGAAGCGAGCTCCCTTACTATTACACAACCTGCATCCAACCGATTGCACTTCATGCTGCTCCAGCAGGGTGTCTATATATATCATCACATAGAAAACATAAGCTTGAAAGAATTCAACAGAGCACTCTTAAGCTCCTGTTTCCTGAGCACGACGGATATCTTGAAAGACTAGCTGCAAGTAGCCTTCCAGATTTAAACTCCCTCTTCACTGAAAGATGCTTTCAGTATACGATCAAAATTCCTGGTTCCCTGATGCACTATTCCCTAAAATTACAGTCAAATGGGAGGAGACATTTTGCAAGACTACCAAAAGCCAGACTTATGCCGGATAGAACTGCTACATTTCGGAAAAATCTTTTTTATCAGTTTTCTCAAATATGAACAAATTATTATCTCATTTGCATGGTCTGATCTGTTGTTTTCAATATTGACCAGCAGTAATGAAGCCCTTCTATCTGTCTAGCTAGACGGATAGCTATCTGTCTAGCTATCCGTCTAGCTATCCGTCTAGCTATCCGTCTAGCTATCCGTCTAGCTATCCGTCTAGCTATCCGTTTAGCTATCCGTCTAGCTATCCGTCTAGCTATCCGTCTAGCTATCCGTCTAGCTATCCGTCTAGCTATCCGCCTAGCTATCCGCCTAGCTATCCGTCTAGCTATCCGTCTAGCTATCCGTCTAGCTATCCGTCTAGCTATCCGTCTAGCTATCCGTCTAGCTATCCAACTAGCTATCCGTCTAGCTATCCGTCTAGCTATCCGCCTAGCTATCCGCCTAGCTACCCGCCTAGCTATCCGCCTAGCTACCCGCCTAGCTATCCGCCTAGCTACCCGCCTAGCTATCCGCCTAGCTACCCGCCTAGCTATCCGTCTAGCTATCCGTCTAGCTATCCGTCTAGCTATCCATCTAGCTATCCGTCTAGCTATCCATCTAGCTATCTGTCTATCTGTCTATCTGTCTATCTGTCTGTCTGTCTATCTATCTATCTATCTATCCGCCCGTCCGTCCGTCCATCCATCCATCCATCCATCTATCTATCGATGTCATCTATCCATTCATCTATCTAAGGTGGAATAGCTCCTGGGGTTTAGTACTTAATCGATAATCGAATCACCAGACTCCTGTTGTGTGCGTGAGCGCCTCGCCTGATTTCCAATTTCGACCGCTCCAGAATAGGCATTTGACTTTGAAGGTCCACTAAATAGATTGGGTAAAACCTAGTATTGAACTACATCATTGGAGGTCCATCTGGTTTCGTTTTGAAGCCACCAGATTTGTGTTGGGATTTCAAACTCACATGCGGGCTGGTGAATAATTCTTGGAAGTTTGAGATGCATTATAGCCATGAATATCAAAACGACTCCTAACAGAACTAATCTCTTATAAGAACCAACAGGGCAGCGCTGCACGCCTACGTAACAGGTCACATGTCAGACTGGCCTTGTTGAGATGGAGCAACTACCAACTGAATTGGTGTGACCTGCCAGCAGATGTCCAAGTTTTTGTCACACTGTGACAGAGGTTCTATGTCATGAAACTGACACTTTAAAGTTACACCCCTCCCCTTTTGTTGAAGTTTGATGAATTTCTCTGGCTAACTGATGCGATCACATCAGTGACCTCACCCTTCATAACTGTGAGGTTTATGGCAATCCTTCATTTTGCAGGGTATTATAATAGCAACCATAGTAAGCTATCAGCCTCTGAAGGCAGCCACATCTGAGGGAGTCTATGTATACCAAGACTGGGGGAACGCACTCGGCTGGATGATCGTTACGGTTCCCTTTTGCTGTGTGCCCGCTGCAGCCATCTATACATTGTTCGGTGAGACATAATAATACATTCTACTTCATTTTCAGACTTGTACATGCATGTGTGTGTGAATGATGAGAATGATGGTTGGTTTCAGTTAGTGGAGTGAGACGATTGGAGGGTGAAGAGATGGATTAGTGAGCAGTGTATTGGGCGCTGAACTGAGGGTCTCTGGCTCAATCTCCAGTTCAGGCAAAAAAAATTGTGTTTTGCAACATTCTCGTAGGTGTCAGATCACAATGTTAAAGGAGGTCGATCCATCTATGGGGCACATGGGACCATTTCTGCACCACTCCCGGCAGATGTGCTGTGATGGAAACACAAAATTACTCAACTATTGAGTGATGCTAGAAAACCGCTCTATTAAATGAAGTCGAAGGGGCCGAGATAAAGTTTTTACTTATTTAGCATTTGCTTTTGGTTACAGTTCGTTACTCCGATGTGCCTACATGGAGAATGAGATGGGCAATGGCCATAACGCCAGAATCTGAGCACAAAGCTATACTCAATGGAAAAGAACCAAAGCGCTTTCATGTAAGTCTCTGGCCTATAAATGCCCCTTAACCGTCTCCCTCAGAACTGAGTGCTTTGGACCTTTCCAATATTAGGTGTATTCGCGAGCACGCGAACGCACGGCCGCGGTGAGGAAACCCAGTTGAGTTCAGGATGGACTTTGATCGAATCAGAATTGTCCTCTCCCAATTTTAACTCATCGGTTTGAGCCGATTGATCGTTCGCGATTCGTTATTTCAACGTAGTAATCAAGCCTCTTTGGGGTAACCTTGACATTTGCCTAAACTATTAGGCTAACGCCTACTTTCGGTCGTGGAATTCTGTTCGCGTGCTTTTGGTCGTGACCAAAAGTGAAAGATGCTTCAGCAATTTAGCGAATTTCGCAACCGAGGGTTTACTCCTTGGTTAACGAGAAGACCTCGTTTGACCTTATATTAACAATTCTGACCAATATGCATCGTCCGCTTCTAGAACGGTATCTAATTGTAGTGGCGACATTGGTTGTTTACTGGTTGGCCATGTCTACATCCTGTCTTCCATAACGCATACGTTGACGCCATCGAGGATACCGAAGCGCCGGTTATCCAGCCTCCTCCATCTTACAACGCTGCCACAGCTTAAACACGAGTCGAAAACCTAGTCAAACAAGTCAGGACCCCAAACAAACGCTGTTCCGCTGTTTTGTACTGTTGACCATTATAAATAGTGTATTCCCTTATTGCCTCAGCTGATTCTTATTAGCAAAGAGAAACCATCTGGCCAAATCGTTTGGTGACTAGACTGGAATTAAACTGTTTGAGTTCATTTCCGGTTCACACAGATATGACTTGATGATTCATACACGTAGATTTATCAGAGATAAACTCCGATCATTTGACGAAGCAATCTTGTGATTTTTACTTGTATAATGTATAAGACTTGGAGGTACAGTGCAGTTTGTTAGTTATCTATATGTTATAATTATGATATAGTATAAAACTTATATTTTTGTAACAATATTTTGCAGCGCTTTTGCATTGGAGTTGACTGTTGAATTTATTCTATTGCCAATACGCTTCAGCCATAAGCCATATTATGGCTACAGGCGATTCTACTCTATGTATAAGTTTGATGTGTATACTTTGTATTATTGTATGTTTTTATCAACTCTGTTGTATATCCTGATAATAAAGCAATTGTGTTATTCGATTAAACAGAGCTGTAGTCTCTTTCTCGCAAGACCTCTTTACTGTTACGGTGATGTTGCTTGGTTAGATAATTATTTTTTTCATCACGAATGACGTAGTATGGAGCACCTGTCATGTGGGCATTTGCAAATGACCACACAGTTTTATTATGGTCTGCTAACTTCGCCCCCACTCTTAGCAATTATTCACTCGTACATCTCATATAAATAGCATGTTTTACTATTTACCAGTCTTGTGCTGTATCTTAGCTCTTGTATCTTAGCTCCCATGATCGGGTCAGTCCTCCACGTCCTAGTGGCGCATGTTTTTGTTTGGAGCTAGGAATAACGCGAGGAACTGATACTCACAACGGGAGCTCACCATGACTGAAATTAAAGGCTAAATTCTCATGATTTTGGGCCAGCGCTCCTACCAGTGAGCTGTTCTCCTATCTCTTCTGCAGAATTGTCTAGTCTGATGTGCCTTGTTTAGTGCGTGTGACGGAATTCACAACCAAAAAGCAATAGATATTGAGAATTCTTCATCGTGTCCCAATTTACAAAGCCGCATTCTGGGGTTCAAGTGAGTGGGTTCGGTAATAAAATTCAAGGTCAACCTATAACAGGAAACCAATTATCAGAATTAACACACTGGCAATGTCTAACCTTTCAAAGACACCACTTCAACTATACTAAAATGGACAAGGCCGATCTCAAGACTGCAAATTTTTACCCAGTATAGCAAGCTTACAACTGTAAGCTCTATTCATATTAGAGTTGAGATTTTGTTGGTGATATTTGGTAAGTTTGCTATACTGGAAGAAAATTTGTAGAAAAATCCTATTAGCGGCTTTGAAGTCAGCCTTATCCACTTCGGTGCAGTCACTTTGAACAAGACGCATAGACAATAAGTAGGAGCTAATTGTTTTTAATCCTCAGTCAAACCTCTTTACACGAGTTCACATTGGCAAGATGTCGATAAAGAGAAGAGGGTGTCTTCTTTTCTTGATCATAACTGTAGAGATGGTGTGTCTTTGCAGTGCCATTCTGCCAGCAGGTGGTGACAGCAACGCGTATACTGAGATGGTAAGTACAAGGAGCAGGGCAACAACCATGACTTCATTCATTGCTATTGCGTTGGTGTTCCATACAGGGTTGCCGATTCGTCTCTCATGAGTGCCTCTGAACAGTTCTGTCTCCTTGAAACCAGCGTGTGGCAGACGTTCTTTAGCCACGTGATGTGTGGTCGACCACATCATCATTTTCTGTGCACTCGTCCCTTCAGGAGTTGCAGAGTCAGATCTTCCCTCCGTACCATGTGCCGTGTGTGGCTTGATGGTTAGAATACATGACTTTTGCACAGTAAGTCAATAGGAGTGAATTCCAGAAAAGTCAATGGCGATGTTTGTCGCAATGTAACAAAGACTGCAACTAATGGAATAGTGAACCTGGGCAGTACTGTCATAGTGGAAGCTGCATGCCCAGGGCCAACTCCGCCTCTTAATACCCGCTGAAAAAGTGTGAAGCATGAGCTACAGGGCTGAATGGATAGCCCTCGGAGGTAGAGGGTCAGCCAACCTACACCATTTTGTTTACGCATCACCTGTCGAAAACTCTGCTATTTTTCACAAGAAGGGAGAAGTGGGTCTTTAACAACAGTATAGTGATCTTGACCCTCATTCGCTGGTTGACTTAGTGGATAGACTACATGACTTGCGCACACTATCCCGAAAATCTTAATGTTGGCGACAAGAAGGACATGCTGATTCTAATAGGCTCCTGAGCTCCAACAAGTCGATCTGTTGACCAGGGAGCAAAATTCATGACTCCGCACAGAGAATAACACTGTGGAGTATAAATGGATGAAAAAAATATAGCATTTCTTCCAATTAGCAGGTAAAATACGCCATTTCATGACAGACAGAAAATCTGTCAAGAGTGGTGCGGAGGTTGGCCTACTGAGTTTATTTGACTGTGTTTCCTGGGGGGAATTCATTGGGAGACTTTCTGCTTGCAGCTGTGTGCCCCCTAGAAATAGTAACTCTATGGATGGGCCTCCATTATTCAATATTTTGATCCAAATCCGATGAGGTTGAAACACAAAGCAGTGACCAAACTGGGAATCGACTCATGGGCCATCCCAGGAAAGAACCACTGGCTTAGAGATACTGGTATGTAAAATAAGCTGATCTTGCCTTGTACATGCGCCATCTGTCATTTTTCCTTAGGTTTCTGACCCAACTATCGGTTTGCATGCTCGAATGCAGAACTTGGGAGGAAAAGTTCAAATCTCCGCCACAGAATACTTCAATGATTCAAAAACAGTAAGCTTGAGGATCACTGATTTCATTGAACTCCAGCCGCTGAGAACTGGTGAGTCAAAGATAGCGGTATCCATTCATTGTATTGTCAATTGTGTTGGCATCCCATGCAAGGTTGGCGATTCGTCTTTCGCCAGCATCTCTAACAGCTCTAGCATCATTGGTGTACTCGGCCCCTCAGATCAGCGTGTTGGTAGATCGATGCCAAGTCATGCGTAGTCGGCAATACCTTTCTTTTCCATGCATGTCATATAGTCGTAGAGTCAGACCTATTTTCAGACCTATCTTTTGTACCACGTGTCTGAAGAACCTCAGTCTTCTTCGTAATGGCTGTGTGACTAGCTTAGGTTGTGAGCCTATTCCGATATTTTCCACAAACATATTTCATGTCATAAGGCTACATTTAAATTCAATGAACGTCTATCCTTCGCATTAGAAAAATCCTTGGAAGGCCTTACGTCAACATTGCTACTCCAGAACATGGATAGCAGGATAGCTCACAGTGGTGGAGCACTGGGCTCGCAAGTTTGGGTTTGAGTCCATGATCATCGCAGTCCCTCATTGTGAGCGTGATCAATGCTAGCTTAAAAACGAAAAAGCCTCATGTACAATGGAGTGGTCATTGACACTGAATCGTTTAGGTCGCCAAGCCGTAACCAGGGAAAACCAGCAGTGACATCATAACAGTCGAGACTTCATATGAGAAAAACGGCCGTCAACTACAACAATTTATAGTAGTGCATTTCTAATAGGTGTACTTGAATTTGCATTTACGTGTTACTCATAATTAATTTTAGAAGAAACGCCGCCATTGTTGTTGCATGGTATGGAGAATACATCTTCCAATATGTGGCGAGCTGCCATAAAGACAAAAGAGTACCCTGGTACCAACGTTAGCTGCCATTGGTGGGGTCTGGCATCTGCTTTTTATAATACGCATCTACGTCTGCGACGAATCATGGGTAGAGTCTACATAGACCTGTTCATATTTCGAGAGTCCAGTGAGGTATGTTAAGAGCACATAAATAGAGATAGCAAGGGCTAAGCTTCCATTTGAACTAGCTCACTTGTTCTTGTAAGCTGCAAAGTCAGAACACAAGTGAAGACACAATTGTTTCAATGTGCCATAGCCCCTTTAAGGGGGAAGCCATGGTTTGCCTTCAGTAAGTCGTGAGTTCGATTACCAGATAGGTCAATGGTGGTGCCAAAAAGAGCATCTTGCCTTGATTTACCTCCGGGTTTCAAACCCCAACCAGACCTCCCTGTTAACCACGGAGCAAACTCCATGACATCATACAGGGAATTGAAATGTAGAGTATAAAACAATTTAGAAAATGGCCAACCGCACTTTATATAGAGCAGAGAAGCCAAGCGAATATCACAATTTATTCTCCCACAATTGAATAATTCATTATTTGTTTATTTATGATTATATATTGTCACATATTTTAATGAGATTATGGCATATATTTTCTCATTTTAGATTCAGAATAATGTAAACCAAACAGTCCAGGTTAGACAAGGAGAAATTTGGTTTAATATCCGACTGCAAGACTTTAGTTTCTGCAAAGAGGGGATGGTAAACTTTGATGTGGAGTGTGCTAACGTGAGTATATTAACAAGTTCTTGGCGGGTGACATTTAAACCGCCTTGACGCGGTTGTTTAAAACCATCGCTGGTGAGCTAGCGAGACTGAGGCTTGTATAACTCTCCCTCACTTTAAACCATCAGGCTTCCTCATGAAGTACCTGGCCCTCTTTGAGCCAGAAGGGTGAACACTTATCATGTAAAGTATATAAATCACATGAAGTGAAGCAAAGGGTTAGTGGATAGCCAACCGGGCTTTGGACAAGGGTCCCTAGTGCGATTCCCAGTTCGGGTAACAACTTTCAAAATGCTCTCATTGATTTTGGATTCACTTGGTGCAGGGTAGGAAGACTGCCACCTTTTCTATGGGGCACACGGGTGTAAGCAGAAGGTCTCCTAATGACTCACTCCGGTACGGCAAAATCAAATAGACTCAGTAGACCAATTTCTGCATCATGCTTTCCTGACAAACAGCTGTTCTGTCATGGAGGCATGTAACTATTATTTGTACCCCAGTCATGTGGACAGCCCGGCACACACATTTGTAAATGGCGATAAGGTTATGGAAAAATGCAAGGCAAAGACCGAGTCCCAATAGAAAGCTAATTATGCATACCAAACGAGAGACAGCCAATGAACCAACTGGAAAATATATGGAACCAAAGTTCTTCTCATCATAACAGACACATCAGCTATAGCTCAATCCAAAAAATTCAGTTAGCATCTTCTCAATTCAGTAAGGTTTGCAATAATTTATTATTTTATTTGTTGCTTATGTAGATAAGAGTTGCATGCTCTTCCTGATTGGGTGATAATTTATTCTATGATCACCACAAGCAAAGAGTCCTTTTGTAATCAGAATTGATTTTTCGCTCTGAAACATTTTAGGTAACTTGTGAAAATTGTATTAAGAACTGCCCTATGCTTTCATAATATCATCACTTGCTACTGGTTGTGAAAGATCCGTCTCATCCTTCTGACACTTATCCACTGGTTAGGGTCTCCACTATTATACTGTGGTGATCCGACGCCATGCTAGCAAATTGGTGTGAGAGGACCAACTATGCTAGCATTGTTTATCCGCGATTTTACTGATCGAGCTACCCTAGCCTTAGTAAAACTAGCACAAAGTGTGAAAATGTTCAGTTATGTTAGCAAGAAATCGGCAATCCAATCACATCGGAGTCAGCATTAGAGTATTTAGAGTATTAGAGCATTGATTTGATTTGCATGACTATTTTTTTTTACACAGACCATAGATCATTTTTACATGGAAACTGGAGATTCTATGTGTTCAAACAAAGGCTGTTACCAGGAACAGAGTTCAGTAGATGGTCCAAGTAAAAAATCCGGGGTCAGACAAGAACAACTGTCAAAATTATGCGCGGGGCAGAAATTTAAAATTGCGTAAACTAGTTGCATTTATTAAATCGTGATTGAAACCGTTCTACAGACCATCAAGAGAGTAATTCCTTTATAGTTGACATCTACTGGAATGCTGTTAGGGATGGAACTTGGTGGCACAGACAATCATCGCAATGATCCAAGAGAGGATCAGTGGGTGGAGTTTGGAGCCGGCAGAATATGGTTCGACCGGGAGGTATACCAGACCAATGAGATAGTTCTCGCTTGGTCATTCAACCACTTTAAGAGAACTGTAAAAGAGCATGCCAACTATCAGGAGAGAAGGATAAAACATTATTAGTTACATAAAGTCATGTGACTGCAAGACCAAAAACGAGGGAAAGTGTTCTAAAATGTGAAAATAGGGCATAAAAAGCTCACTCGGGAGAGGCGGTGGTGGTTGGGCACAGATAACCCGGTACGTCCTCCTGTACAAAGAAACATTGGGATTCCGTTGGATTTTGAGTTCTATCCTAGCAGACATTAAACGATGTCAACTAGGCCGTTGGGGCGGATCATGGGGAGTTGTCCTGAAGTACGCTCCGAAAAAACACCAGACCCATGATTTTCAGCTGATGGCCTGCGTATCAAGCAGTGGATGATTACCACTGTATGCATACTCAGTTTATTTTATTCTCATAGGGGTTATATGATGGTGAGGTGCTGGAGCACCCAGCCGTTGGGGTGTCCCCCTCCAACCCGAAGCGAGTTGAGCTGAATCTACATAACTTTGAGGAGAGTATGACAACCCGGATAGCTCTGAGAGTGGGAGGAAAAAAACGTTCAGGTGCTTATCATCCTCTGATTTCTTTCGTATCCTGATCAGTGTCAGGGGTTTGCAGAAATTGGCCTACTGAATCTTTGACTTAGCATTGCCCAACGTGCGTCATTAAAAGGGTTTCTGCTTACACCCATGTGCCCTATAAATAGGTAACTCTATGGGTGGGCCGGGCCTCCTTTGTTTAACATCGGGATCCGAAACTGACCAGAGCATCACGTAAAAGTTTTTGCCCTAGCTGGGATGTTAACCGTGGACCCCGAATTCAATGCCCAGTACACTTTCAACTAATCATAATTTCTTGTTTCATTAATTTGAAGGGGAGAGCTTGATGGCTAGTTAATCCAAGATTAAGTCATTAATCTTCCTTGCATGTTGCAATAAGAAAACAAAAGATGGAAAAATCATGGGGTGGAGAGATGGAGGGATGGCGGGGTAGCGGGCTGGTGGAGTAGCGGCTGGCGGGGTGGCAAAGTAGCGGGTGGATGGATGGTGGGATTGCAGGGTAGCGGGATGGCGGGGTAGCAAGGTGGCAGAGTAGCGAGCAGGTGGGATGGAAGGGTGAAGGACATCAAAGTGCCTGCATAGACTAACTAGACAATTCAGTTTTTCCTCCTCTCAGAACCATTCCCCATGAAGATCCCATTCTCCCATAGCAATGCACCGAGAATGTCTGTTAAATGATTCGAGTTACTGGAACAAACACTTGAATTTGAACAGAAATGCAGTTACCAGCTGCGCTAGTGTAGATCAGGGAATACAAATGGAGATGGACTGGCCATACGGTCAGGCCAAACCAGAAAGAGAGATATATGGTACAGAGCACCATCAGGGAAGAAAAGTAGAGGGAGGCCGACAGAAAGCGAAGGGATGAAGACATTGTCAGCCAAACTGGACTGGATTCGGGAAGGACACACAGCAGTGGTAAAAAATGAGAGGGGTCTATACCCTAAAGGCTGACCACGATGACCATGAGTTACCAAATTGAATGTCTAATTCCTTCTCACAGGGTCTTTGACTGGAGAAAAAAGTTGGGATAAAGATGTGAGCAATGGAAACAGTCTCGTGAAGTTGAGCGACTCAGTACTACTGCTGTTACCGATGGGCCTACTACAGATGCTGGTCTACACAACGTTGTAAAGCCTTTTTATACTAATACAGGTGTGCCCAACCTGTGGCTCTAAGGCCGCATGCGGCCCTTTGGTTCAAAAATTTAAGGCGCTATGTCTACTCAACAATCTACCCTCGCACTATTCCACAAACACAGAATGACAAAGAAATCGCATGATTGTTATTTTCCTTCTGGAAGCAAAAGCATTTTCGCGGCCTCTTTCGAGATGTCTGGTCACGTTTTTATAAATGAGCATTTTTATTTCTTCTCATGATAATCCGAGCAGAGTTTGGAAGATGGGTTTCCTTGCTCAAAGCCGCACCTCCCCAAACTCCGGCTCAGTTTTTGAAAAGGTTGGGCACACCTATACTGACTAACATGCACTGCCTTTGCTTTGCTGCTTTATAACATACAATCATCTTGAATGTAGAAAAACTAAGAGTTTCAGAAAAGTCCTGATGAAATGATGGAAAAATAATGTTTCCATCATTGTGTTCTCATTATACTCACCAAGTGGAAACTGGAAGCACTTGATAGAAGAGAAATGAGATTCGAATACCAAGGGTTTTTCTTTAAGGTTTTCACTTCACTTTAAAAATCATCTGACATATGACAGACTGACCAGAACTACAGTCGGGAAAGTTGAAAACAGCCGTGGCTTTCTTGCTGCTGCTGGTCAAACTAAAGAGTTCCTGTGATTCAAACTCGACTTAATCCGCTTGCTAATGTTTTCAAACTGGGGTTCTTTTAGTATCCGATCTATAGCAGCCATTCGGCCAGTGTGGCGAAAAGTTTACATGGTGAGTTCCTATCTCCGTATTAGTACCATTGAGTTTGGCATGTGGTAGTGGCCTAAAGGAACCACAATTCTAAAACATTAACATGCAGATTCAGCCACTTTGAACTGCAGGAACTCTTCAGTTTGACCATCAGCAGCAAAAAATCGACAACCATTTCCAACTTTTCTGAGTATAGTTGGTCAGCTATGCACTTTCAGAGTTGAGTTCCCCATTCTTAAAGGGAGGCAACTACGCATTCTTATGAGTTTACCTGCTCATCTTAATACCATTTATAGCTACTTGGTTAAAACTGTGTTTTATTGTTGTGATTTATATGTATTATTAAAGCTGTTGTGCGTCTGCATACCACAAACCTCATGATTTTCAATTGTACTTAAACTTGGCAAGCATTAAGTACAAAAAGTATAACATAACCATGATGATGAGCAGTCATGTGCCCATCTTATTGGAACAAATGTCTATAACAGCTTTAATATACCGTATAGTCAAGTCTTGAAATTTATTAATCGTCATAGCATAGGCCAATATGAGTGGTAGCTTGGTCCTCACATGATAACTATTGGTGAAATTTGTCAAACTTTCGTGCGAACAACGAGAGAATGGACTGGCATCCAACAGTAGCAGTCATCTTCATCAACTGAGCGGAACAGCTGCAAACGTGCAGCTTTCTATGAAACTCGCTGCAGCTTCTTGACTTAAATAGACTAGGTTATTTCTCATAAATTTTTAAATTCTAATTTGGTTGTTTGGCGAGCAAACACCAACTGGTTATACATGTAAGTGTTGAATACTACGTGGGACAAGCACACAGCTCCTAGCCAACCTTGACAGGTTTCTCAAGCAATCGGCTATCCTATTTAACGAACCTCCTAAGTCACAAGTCCGTTGGAGTGGCAGGAATTATGGGAGGACCTCATTCGCATTGTTGGTGCTCAACGTGACCTGGACTTGAATTTAGAATCTTTCGATCTTGAGCAGAGTGCTCTAGCCATTATGCTACTCCGCTATTTCTGTTTAGATGACATACTTGTGAACCAGTAATCACTCTCAGAAAGTGTCAGCTTGCCACCTTACTTACAGATTTCTCACACTTCCAGTGAGGACAAGAGGTGTTTACTAGCTTCATTTCAGCAGGGGTATTAGTTGCAGTGGGACTGATTCAGTAAGGCAGGAGTAGCAATGATCACTTATGCTGTGATATCATGGATTCTTTTGGTGCACTCTACAGCGGATTCACACCATGATTACAGAATCCTGGTAGGTCATGGTTGTTTAGGGTTCATTTTCTGGACTGAATCCCTCAACTTCTTTATTGCTACTGTCTATACTTCACACTATTTATCCTGTACGGGTCGTGGAGTTTGCTGCCTGGTTAACAGGAGCAAATTAAAGGCGGATACTTTTCCTGTCGCTACCATTGACTTTTGCGGAATTCGACCCCACGCCTCACTGGGTGCAAATCGTGAGTTCTGATTGCTGAGCCACGGCTGCTCTACTAAATCCTTCAACGAATGAGAGTGTTAAAATACCCCCTGACTTTATTAGAGTTGAGCCTCTGTTGAAACAGATTTTCATCACTTTTTAATTTTTGTGATTTCCACGATTCATTCGCTGGCTCTAAAATTTCGCAGCATGGTTGGTTTGTCAACAACGCCAATATCCAATAGCTGTTTGGGATAGGCATTCAAGTGGAGTCGTGAGATATAATTTGACGGTTGGTCGACCAGCATTCGACGTACTCCATATGCACTGTTTTAGCTTACAAAAAAAGATTACTGCTGATTAAACAACCATGTATGAATGATGCGTCTATTGTTCAAATTCAATGGCAGATAGATCTGATCCGAAACCGAATGTGCTACCCATTAAGCCGCAGCTTCTGCATGTTTTGAGCCAGGGTCTGGAAGAACGCTCATGATTGCTAATTTTTCTCTTTTTCTGGCATATCTGAATGAACAATATCTGTTTTCTTTCATGAGAATCAAAGCAAAGTTTGGAAGACTGATTTTCTGGCTCAAAATCCCAAAAACTGCGGCTCCGGTTGGGCATACTTGTACTATTGGAAGAATAAACTAAAGGTCATACAGCCTCTACTTTTAAGCTTTGTTGTATAATAGATTTATAGCGGTCCCGCCAAGCAATATCATTCGATTTATTTAAAGATTGCCGATGAGGATATTGCAGTCTTTGTGAGGTTTTATGGGCTCAGTGGTTTAGTGGAGTTCTCCACTACAGAGTACTTCGATGAGAAGGTGATAAGTTTCGCCTGGACTGATTTCGAAGAAATTCAGCCCAACAGAACAGGTGAGATAATTCTTTTTACTCTTTGATTGTCAGGTTGATTCAGATAATAATTTCTCATTTATACATAATTTATTTATTTAAATTCACTACGTTACTTTATATATTTTATGCATTATGCGTTCAATTTATTTTTTATATAATTAATTTATACATATATGCTAGGGTGCTATAAGGCAATGGGTGCTAATAATTTGTTATAAACCAGTCAGTGTTTTTCAATGTTTCTATGCAGATTGTTTTGTGGTCCACTTTATATTATAGTGGGTTTACACTAGAGCAGCAAGTGGCACAGAGAGCAGTATCAGTGGTGTATTCACAGAAAAATCATCGCTGTCAGTGCCGCTCAAATTGGCTTCAACTTGCGAAAAATCCAGCGGCTCAGTGCCACTGTGAGCTGACATTGCATGCGCTATTTGTCCAAGTGGCATAGGCGTAGCGACCAATCAGAGCATCAATCACATGTGCGTCCGATAGACTTCCACTTCCCGTATATGGGTGAAAGACGAAATTGGTAGAGCAGCAGATTCAAACCCGCGTGATCATTAAAATAAAGTGTGCAGGAGTGGCATTGTGCCTCTGTTGACCGGAAGCTGATGTCCACTTGATGACCATTTAAGCGGTTTTTAAGGGGCAACCGGGCAGTTGCCGCTCGTGTAAGGTCCCGTTTAGTATTAGAATTTAGTAAATACGAGGGTGAAGAGTAATTTCCTCGATCCTCTCCGTTGTGGCCTCCCCCAGAATAAAAACTTTGAAAAACAAACAGAATCTGTTTAAAATTGTTTGCAATGTGCTGTCACTGATCTGTTGGTCTAGTGCATCACCGTGCTAGACACTAAATCGTATCAAAAACTAATGATTAAGTGCTAGTGTCAATAGTGGGACAACTCCTAAATGATAGTGAGCCTTAAGTTTTGCAACTATTGGGTGGGCACAGTGACAAAGTATTAACAAAAAGTTATTTCTTTTCAGAGGAAAGTCCGCCACTATCAGGGCATGGCTTGGCAAACACTTCTCAGATTACTTGGCAGAGCGTGCCCCAAACTTCACTCTATCCTAGCTCTGAAGTTAAGTGCTACTGGGAGAAGCTTACAGCAAAGCTCTACGACCACAGTTCAAGAACAGCTAGGATCATAGGGAATATAGAGGTCGACCTATTTGTATTCCGAGAAAGTGGTGAGGTAAATCACCATGACATTAGTGGGGGTGCAGGGGGTGGAGTCCCGAGCTAAACTTGGGCAGGAATTAAGTACCCTAAGTGATCGGCTCTCCCCATTAAAGTCAGGTTTCAAAATCCCATTTTCAAACTATTAGAACACTTTTCCCATCAACTCAAATAGCAAGACATTCAATTGCACAATGAATACCATAATATTTTTTCTGTAGCAAAGCAATTTGCAGCCACATGACATGCGTGCCGCGACTTGATGCCACACATCCTGAACTGACCTATCACAGTTCCTGGCCATAAATTTGTACACTTTTGCGATTGGGAATCACAAATATCAAGGTGGAGCAAACTGACTTGCTCGTGACATCACAAATATACTGAACTATGCAGAAATCAATAAATTCATATTGCGAGCTATTTCTTTATTTCAAAGTGTGAACAACTCCAATTTAGTATGCTGTCAATTTGCTGAGTTGTATACCTTTGCCATAAAATTTACCATGATTCGAAATAAATTGTTTTAGGTTAGGCTAATTTTATTTTACGTGGATGACATTATTGAGGCAAAGCCTTTGTTTACAAAATGGTCCACGTTCTGTTTGATGATGTCACAACTTGGTAAGACTGATCGCTGGCTCAGCCTTGTACTGTACCGATTGCGGATCCATATATTCATATTAATGTCAGTCACTTACCTTGTTTTATCACCATTCATGGGAATTTCAAATTTAGGTCGATAATCTTGGTGGTCACCCGGCAAATCTGAGGGCAGAAGAAGTTATATCGTCCATAGTCCTCACGTCAGGTCGTATGGTTATCGCGGAAGAATGATCTCTATATGACCGATTAGCACATAGATTAAGAGATTGGAGTTTGTTTGTTCAGCTTTGGTCTTTGACTGTAGGTGATAGTTAGAGATAGTTCAACAATGGCAAATGTAATGAAAGCTGATATTTGGATGGAGGTCAAACTGGATATGTTCGACTTTTGTAAAGAAGGCGTTCGCCGCTTTTTAACAGATTGTGCCAATGTGAGTTCCCCCAGAGAAACACATTTAAATGCTGAATAGCCAGCCTGCCAAGGGTCAGGCACAACTAACTCAGTGACCCGACTCTTCGGCTGGGCAATCAAAGGAGTCTACTGCTTTATTGCTTGCCCACTACCTCGCCCGCCCGAAGAGCCAGGTAACTCCGCTAAGCAGCAGCCAACTTTTATTGGGAGGTGCCGCCACGCTCCCGGTCAAAGACCGGCGTAATTAATATAACGACCAGGGTATAAAATATGGTTTGCACTGAGCTAGATCAGTCTGTAAGAAATTAGCATGCTCAGAGAGTAACTTTTCTTGTAGAAACTGTGACGCAGTGAGCTTATTGCGATGTTTATTTAAGTTAAATGAAGCGCAGGGAGGTGCAATGAATGAAGGTCACCTTTTATTGAACGGTTGACGGGCCTTCTCAAATAATGATGTGTCTAACAACCTCTAGCTTTATAGAAATTGAAGTTGTAAAGCGAAAGATTGGTGGAGTTCAAAGAGTGCCGATCCCGTATAGAGACAAGTAGTTTCTGTTGGTTGCACTTTTGTTTTGGCATACGCCGGGCTCAACTGAATTTCAGTGATTTGATTGCTCTGAAAATTTCCCAGTGCGCTTGTTTGTTAACTATGCCAGTGCCTTATTGTGACTGACTATATGCTAACACCCAGTGGTTGTTCATCATACATCATACACGAATCATTATTGCAGCTGACCTCGACAGGATTGATATTTGGAACCATTCTATCTGGACCAGAGGACCCCGCTCCTTCCTGGAATGTAACCAATGATTGGGTAGACATAGGAGGTGGTGCACTGGCTTGGTTTAATAATCAGGTGAAAGCATGACAAAATGAAGGGCCTGCATTGGCACTTAGTACACAGCCACCCTGGCATATATTGCCACTCTAGAAGATTTAACACCCAACCCCAAACACGGGGTCTGAAGAAGGCAACGGGAAACCCTTTAAGTACCGTTCCACATCACCATGATAATGACAGGTTCTGAGGAACCCATCCTCGGCGGTATACCTCACAGACCACACTTCTGAAATGTCTTTGAGCATCTCACTGTGGCATTTGCTCTCTAATTGCTCAAGTTTTATAAACCTGCTGCTTCTTTGTTATCAAGGGTATCTATGATGGCGAAGTGCGCGACTGTGACGTCTCAATTGAAGAATTACCAGGAGGGAAGGCAAGAGTGGAGCTGGAAATGAGTCGTTTCGAGCAATTTATGCGAACTAGATTTGCTTTTGTCATTCATGATGCCCGAATCGGTATAGTGACTCTTTGGGTGGAAATGGTTTTTTATTATTTAGTTTTAGGCAGATACTTGGACATTCCATTTAGCAGACCTCTTAGTCTTAAGGCCTGTTCTGGAGTAGCAGTAGCTCATAACTGCGCGAGTTCATACTCCCAGTAGGAGCTCAGCTTGAACCCATGATTAATCAATCCAGAGTCAAGCGCTCTAGTCTCTAAGCTTTCCCTTTACCAATTGCGATTAGACTAATGGTGATCAGATTCTTGGGTATACACACAGGAAGTTGTCTTCTCCTTACAACCAAGATTAGCGGGCAATTTTTCCAACAAAATACCATCGTTTGATTTGTAGTACATGGAGTTTATGTACGTATGCTTACATATTTACTATGGCTCTTGGGATAACGGGATGGGCCAGTGGTAGAGTGCTGCGCTCACAGCCGTGAGAGACTCTGTTGTGAGTAGGAGCTCCTCACATGGCATAACACCCGTGGGATGATGGAGTAGTTGAGGATTTGGAGAGTAATTGCCTGACCAATGATATAAAGACCTTGGTCACTGGTCACATAAATTCACTGGCTCGACTGACCTGTAAGAAATTAGTATCCAAATATTGGCCTGTACTGTAACAGTAAAAGGGCCTTACGAGAATAAAAACGGATATAGCTAAAGGTAGCTAGGTTAGTTAAAGATGCATCTCAATCTATTTTTTTATTTAGAGGCAAGTCAGATGAATACAGCTGTGAGCAGCGAATCAGCCATTATCATCATTACTGGACTACCAGTGCTACTAGCAATGGTGGCTGCCAACTAACAGAGAGATCAGCAACAGGAAACCGCGAGCAAGATCCAAATCCACTTTCAACGCTGTATTTTAGAACACAGTTTGCCATCTGTGTCACCAGCATGCGACTTAAACATAACGTTGTACCAGTGTTGTTGTAGTACGGGTGAGAGTTCAACCTCACGGTCTCCTTCACAGTTTCTAACGAGTAATTTCATTGTTGTACGAAAAAATGTAGCCACAACATTATCACATATCAAGGCGGTGTTAAACGAATGAAAATTGCTATTTGTCAATTAAATATATCGGATATATTCATTGATTTTTTAGTGTAATATGGCTATTCAGAAAACTCACTCATATATTGATGACTATATGTGACTGGTAAAAACTGTAAAGTGATGCATTGAGACAATGGTAGTACATTTAGCGCGCTTGCATGCAGCAGCCGCTGCTGTTTTCATGATGGTTTTCCATTATCAACAGTGTAAACTAAAGACTCTTTGAGCGAGTCTAGTAACCGTCGTTGGCCTTGTCTCACATATCTAGCAAATAGCTTCTTCTTAGGAAGGACAGAGTCCGGAGAATTGTCTTCTTCAGGCAGTCGAGATGCCATTAATTCTGCCATCTTCCTCAGCATCTCCTTCATCTGTTGTCCCATGGAACGCAGTGAGTCTGTCAACCAGAAATAGTTATCATAGCGTGACAATAGAAGTTTTCGAACGAGCTAGCATTCATTGCCATTGCCCTGCCGCTAATCCAATGCGTCACCAATACGCTGTACTGCCCGAACATATGCGGAAAACACATCTGACCAAGTTTTTAAAATTTAATGCCAAGCGTGAAACATCACATTTGTACTGTTTTTGTCTAATTGGCTAACACTAGTGCCAGTCAATTAAAAAGAATCCTATAGCTATTTTTATCCAATGCGCGAGGCCTGCGTTGTCTGCACACGCTTCTGTCTTTCACATGCCTGACCTAGTGAAAGGTCAGTATCATCCTCATCATCGCTCCAATCATCCTCGCCTTGCTTCTCAACCTCCGCCAGCCTCGATTTCATCTCAGCCTCCTCCATCAAAAGAGTCTAAACAGAGGGAGGATAAAATGTATTGTCATCCGTCCATATTGTAATAAGTGTCAATTGTTTTAATGAGTCTTCCTGAATGCAGCAAAATAAGGGTTCAGCCTACCGGGATCACGCCAACAGCTTTATATAGGAAGCTGTATTTTCTCTTTATTACGTTATTGGTTCCAGTTTACTCGTGTTTATTCCATTTTCCTACTCTGGCATTTGACTGTCCTGTTTAGCGGACCTCCTGAGCTAGAGACTCGTTGGAGCGTTAGAAGTTAGAAGTTATGTGAGCAACTCATTCTCACAGTAGGCGTTCAGCATGACTAGGACTTGAACGCAGGATCTTTCGATTTTGGGTCATCCCATTGTGCAATTGCACTGAGCTATCCCATTGCACTGGCTTGATTGCATTGATGTCCTCTCAAAATGTATATGGAAATAGCAGCACAACTTAGTGCAGACACCCGCAACCAACAGTAGTAGATTTTCCATCCTTCAATGGAACAAGAACATAAAACAATTCAAATTCTTGTTTGTCGTATCAAAGTATTTCAGTCTCATAGCATTAGAATATCACGACTTGCCTGGACGACAGCGCGATCATCAGACAGTCCCTCACCATGCAGACACATACTGTCGCTATCCTCTAAACCCTGCAATACAAAAGCAAACCAATAAAATGTGCTGTACCTGGAATGGAATGCGAAAAAACCCGCCATGACACTATCTCTCAGTCAGTACCACTGAGTGTGACGAATGAACGTATGATAGTGATCTACAGAGTCTGGTACTAAAAGAACCACAATTTTAAAACATTGAACGGGCAAAAACTCATTCGTTTGAGCACCAGCACCAAAACGACTAGGACTGATCATTTTCAACTTTGGTTTTCAACTTGAGCCAACACAAATGTCCATACCTTTAACTCAATCAGTCTCCATCTATCATCCAGCTGTGGCCAGTTGGTGAGTTTACATGCTTGCCTGACGACAGAGTACGGTATCTCCACTGTGTTATTAGGGTTCTCTGTCGGCGGTACAGCGAACCCGTACATGAGGAGGAGGGTATAGTTAGACAGCTGGCCATATGTGTTATACACTTCCTCACCCTTATAAAAAATATGGAGGAAATATATAAGCAAATAAAAACCCAAAGGGCCATAGAGTTAAGGAGCCTTTCCACTCCATCGGGTGTCCGGTCCGCCTCGGACCGCAGGCAGTTTGCATCTGATTTGGAGTCCTTGACCTTGAATTTGAGGACCCCTTCACACTCTAAATGGAGCCAATCAATGGTGGAGAACCTGTGTTTTCGAAAAAGAAAGTCAATTCGCTATCTAAATATTGTACTGCAAGCAAAATCTACTCCCGGTGCAGTGCCGTGCTGTTATTCATGTAAAAATTGTAGCGAAATCAAATAAATTTTACTTTTCAACGGTCCCAGTACGAGACCAGAAACAAGTGAACATTGCTAGGTAATCCATGGAAGACAATTTGATTGGTTGATGAGTCGGATAGGCCTCAATTTGTCTCTGGGAGACAGACACTCTATTACTATGGATAGAATCACCCGACGGAAACCTCTATAACCTCTATAAACCCCTAAACAAGCCATGTAAAGTAATGATCTTTTTAAACTGTACTATAAAAGCGTATCCGGTGGTTCAGCCCCGGAGTTATCCTCTTTTCGGTGTTACTTTGAAACCTCCCAAGCCCACAATGTAGCTAACCCGAAGCAAATATGTACTGTAATAGTCTTACATGTATATGTACACATGACAGCGTTGCTTAGGAGACAAAAGGAACGCTGGCTGCTGTGAGAAAATGTGTACAAGCGAATGATAGTAATACAGAAACAGAAATCCCTGGGGTCACTTCAGTAGCAGAAGGTCATTTCCTGGTTTTGATACGAGTTGTTATGTACACGTGACCATGGACCTGGTACTCTCTTCTCCTTATCAGAGTCACATGAGCTTGGAAAAATGAAGACTTGAGATAAGAAATTGCGCGGCACTTTGTAATTCATCGAAATGAGATAAGATAATTTGATTTTTCTTGGATAGCATCACTAATCCATTGGTTATTCATTGTTTTACTGGGGAATTTTGACGATCCAATTTAACAAACCTCCCAAGCCTGAGGCTTGTTGGAGTGATAGGAGCTAGAAATTATGTGAGCTCATATCACTAAGCTATCCTGCTACCCCATTGGTTTGTTTCCAGGCAGGTTCACACTATGGGTGGGACATTCGTTACATAATGTAATGCGAATTTGTATTAAGGCCTATATGACAAAAAACATCCTCCTTTTCTTGAGACAGTTGGATACCTTTTTTATATCTCGTATGGCTACCATTCTGAATGTGTCCTCGCCTTGTTTCAGCTCTGCATTATGATTGGGCACGTGATTTAGTAAATCAGCCATTGGTACCATTATGGTCTCCCTGATTGGCTCCTCCCCTTCATCATCACTGTCTGTAGAGTGTATCGAGACATTAGACCATATATAATATAAATAGATGAGCTAAAAGGATGTAGAAGACAAACATTCGGATACAACGCTTATTTGCACCAGTACCCATTATGTGAAGAAGGCAAGAACACAATCGTACTTCAAGAGACAGTCCCGGTCCAGTCCGGGTAATGTGAAAAGCTAGCCAGCTCATATTCTGGGTTAAACTATCCAATTCTACAGTATTTCTCAGAGATTTCTCCATCAAATTTTGAAACCTTGAAAGCCTGTTCGCATTGTGTATGAGCTCGGGGAAGGAGTTTCGGGGGAG
>Ga0224511_10000133_pt1 | contig 26412 bp, 15 predicted proteins | sample SF_May12_sed_USG_2_FD_169988 | JGI IMG/M metagenome (GOLD analysis project Ga0224511, IMG submission 169988) | Sediment microbial communities from San Francisco Bay, California, United States - SF_May12_sed_USGS_8_1 | ecosystem: Environmental > Aquatic > Marine > Sediment | place: USA...
GTATAGATCTATTTTTAGAATCTACATGTATGAAGTTGAATTAATGGCGCAAGGGAGACAACTATATAAATGTTTATACAAGAAAAAGTTTAAAGTAACTGCACTGAATAGACCCATGCTATTACTCGTTATTTCGTTTCGGACAAGGGTAACACATAATGGGAACACATAATGGGAATAATAAGTAATAGTAATAATTACCTGTTAGGGTCTTATCAGCAATATGAAATAATTCGAATAGACCAAACTCTCAATGCGATTTGTATGTAAGATAGAAATAAATACAAGTTTATTCTATCAACAAGTTTAAATGTACCCAATCATAAATTAGGTTTATAAAAACAGTAATGAATTTGATAAAATAAGTTCCAGCTCAAAATCAAGCGCATATGTTTTATTTTCTCTAAGTGATCGTATTAGAAAATTGTATCTGTGATGTATATTTTTGTTAAAAAATATGTGTATCTATATGTGCATGTGTGCGTACAATTATTATTGTCTAACCCTAACCCTCTAAGTGATCGTATTATAAAAATTGAATTTGTGATGTTTATTTTTGTTAAAAATAATATGTGTATCTATATGTGTATGTGTGGGTACAATTATTATTGTCTAACCCTAACCCTCTAAATGATCGTATTAGAAAATTGCATTTGTGATGTATATTTTTGTTAAAAAATAATATGTGTATGTATAGATATGTGCATGTGTACGTACAATTATTATTGTATATTATGTAATGTCCGTTCATATATATTTATTTTTCTTTCTTATTTATTGTAATAAAGTTTGATCATGGGTCATGTTGACCTAATTCAAACTATGTATGTATTATGTGCAGTTGAAAAAAAAATAAACGTTCTGTTCTGTTCTGTGTAATAGGTTATCATAGTGTCAAAGGTATTCAAGTCAAATAGCTGTTTGAAATGAAAGATTTGTTTATCATATGCGCTGAGTTCTGTATATTTATAATATAGACATTGACGTATGTGTGTAAAACGTGCCAATAGGATGTAGAAACTTTACCTAAGATTTTTTACGCAAAGAAATTAAAGAACAGAGCGGATTACAGGTTTATGTCAGGTAAGCAATATATTTTTGTAGTACATTGATACATATATACAAAATATTAATTCAAAGATAATATTTTGCCGCTCGTTTAGATGTGCACAAGATAAAAAAATACTATGAATAGCATATTTTTTACAGAGTATTTAGCTAAAATACAATATCAATTTTAAATACAATATAATTAATATACATATACTCTACAACATAACATATACAATTCTCAAAGTTTAACAACTGTTGTTATAGATACAAAACAATTTTGTCATGCTAAAACATAATTCAAATCCTAAACAATTATTATTATATGGCGACATATATGAAAAATAAAGAGTACCGGTATACACTTATGATACATTTTAACAATTCTACAAGCGTGTACTTGTTTGGTTAGGTGTTATACCGTTTAATATATCTTTGTTGATTATGTTAAACAAAAACAAAACGTAATACGTCCTTAATTTTATTCACGCCCTCATCCTCCTGGAAATAACGCACGTGTCTATCTAGGGCATCATAGTTTCTTTTCTGTATTCTCATATCTTGAACTCTTGACACAAGCATATCGAGGTATTTTTCAGATTCACTTGATAATTATAGGAAACATTCCACATAAAGTAGTACGTATTACAATAACATTTTTCTTTCGTGTACAGTCTTGATTACATCGTTTTCTCTTATTAATAATATCTGAACACTTTGCAAGCTATGCATTCTTCGTAAGCATTCTAAGCATATCTTAGACAATCTCAAGCAAAAAAACATTTAGTTTATTCATTAGGAGTATTTGAAAAAGAAACTAAAATTACAATGTATTTACACGAATGCTGTTTGCAATATTAATTAGACAATTTTTTAAAACGACCTTTGACACAGTTTAAACAAGTGCTCTGTATACTGAGCAAGTTTCTACACTCATGCGCTTTCTCGTTTTCTGTTTCCGTTTGTAGAAAATCAGTGTACGAACTTATCGTCCGAATGCTGATCAACAGACTGGCGAGGCAGGTAAATCTGTCGCGTCCTCTCCTTAAACAAAAATGTTAATATTATATTGAAATACCTAATCAGAATTTAATTTAAAGCGAGTTCATCATATACTGTTAAATGCATCACAAAACGCACACTCACACGAGTTTGAGGGCCTGCGAGCGTAAACACATTACACCGTGTTACTATTTTCAGTAAAAAGACGAGCAGGTAATAAAACAAACTGTTATGTTATAAAGAGTCATAACCGAAATGTGTCTTATTACCTCATACATGTCTAAATTGAAGAGATGTTCAAGAACAAAAATTGCAGACAAACAGATAAAACAGACAGGGTCAAGTTTAGGGGCAACATGACAAAATTGCCCATCCAAATGCAAACACAGGTAGCACATTCAACAAGACACACAAAAAATAAGCCAATCTAAACCTAAGATTTAAAATCGTTTTCGATTATTAAAGAATGCAAACGATTACGAGGGAAGATTAGCAAAACAAATCATTTGAAAAAAAAAACACACACACAACAACAACCATAATAATAACATGCATCTTGAATTAGTCTTGCGGATCAAGAACTGTTTGTGTTCATGAAATTCATTAGATTCTATTTCACCGAAGAAACCGTTTGTCGTGTTAGGTGTAATTATTTTTATTTACAATTTCACTTAAAATGTTTAACCTACAGCAAGTCTTGTTTTGTGTGTTTGTGTGTAGTTTGTAAGGTCTGTGTTTCGTTTATACGCGCCATTTGGCATGCTGGTATTTTTTAAAACATCTCTTCAATTTATATAACAATCCCGCTCTAAACATTCATTGTAAGCAATAAAGGTTTTCGTTACAAAATATGTAGTCTTCATACAGCAAATATGTGTATACAACACACTAGAAATATTCTGTGAAGTGTTCAATTGAACTATAATTCTAGTCTTGTTAACAATATTTTAGCATAATTTATTCTACTGTTCGACATTAACGTGCATTGTATTTACTGTCTTGCTACCAAAATAATGTCGAATAAAATATCAAATAAATGTATAGCAAGGTAGTGTCAATTGCTAGTTATAAGGTATTAAACACAAAAAGCATTTTATATAAAGCAACCATGCATTTACCTGCACATTGATGTTACCAAACATAGGTTCACGTTGAAAGAACCTTGGAGGGTCAGTTAGAAAACAAAATGCACACATCTGGAGTGTTAAATATATACGCATTATTCAGACTAGGTGTGTACATACTGTAAATGCAAATGTTCAGTCCTGACAAATGTCATTTTATTTGCAAAATGTACAAGTCGCTACTATGTAGAGACGATTGTTTTAATATACACGCTAATACATGATTTTCTGTATGTGACTAGAAATTAATTAGAAAAATTCTCGAAAATACCACACAATGACACATCAACCAAGACAAAACAACAGGACATCACACAAGACTGATAATAATAAAACACAAATAGAAGTACTAGTGTTCTCGATCATTAATTATTGGATTTGAAATATTCTTACTAATTTTGTAAAATCTTTGCTGATCAGTCCGAGATGACCGTCTTAATACTTCACTTAGCATTTAACATGAAAAACTACACATTAAAATGACAAATATTTAGACTTGTATTTCTTTTAGCCATTAAAACGGATTAAAACAAATAGACATATATGTCTGTTTAAAAAATACCGAGTCGACTTGTTCATTTTGGCATGTGACATATATTAATATTTTGATTAAGGAATTATATAAATATATTGAATGTTTATGCCCTTGAGGTTATCATATTTCCCATTTAACGGTTAAAAGGTTGTTTGGGAAAGGAATACCCTAAAACAGTCAAAGAGTTCACCCACTTACGTTTGCTCCGAACTTTTAAATGCAATTTAGCTAAGTAAAGCAACACAAACTGTATACATGTTTAGTTGTTAAAGCTTACCATAAGAAAAAACACTATAAATATTATTTAGTGTTAATGTTATCCTTCAAAAATGAAATTAGGAGTGAAGTCACCTCCATCACGGACGGGGTTATGGAATCCGATAGGCCCAGTCTCGGTTGACAGTCCATCATTGTCACGCTTAAGGTTCTTAAATGCGTTCGTGCTTTGATCCTTAGTTCTTGTTGCCAATGTTCTGTCTGACGTCATTTGTGATGAGGATTGTCTAAGACATACAAATAACATTTTTAATTTGCAAAACCGCGTACACCCACGACAGTTACTATTCAGGGGTCGCTTGGTTGTTTTCTGAAGATGCTGGAAAACATGACATCATTCAACATAACTGATTAAAAAATAAATATAAAGAATACGTTGACATAACAATGCCCTATTGACAAGTAACATTTAATTACTGACCCTTCAAAATAAGTCCTTTAAACTGATTTAAAGCAGGACTATCAAAAAGTATATTTACATTCTTTTCTATAGTGAAAAGGTTCTAAGAAATTTACTAGCTATGGTTAATATAAATGTAATCAAATGTTGTAAACAAACAATACGTGATTGAAAACAAAATACATAATTTAGGTTTGCTCAATACAATAGTCAGAGACTTTGAGTAATTAGGTTACCTTCTCTCTTCCTTCGTAGCTTGAGTTCTACGTCTCAGTAATCTGATGCCAACACAAACTAAACCGATAGCCAGGACTCCGAGAACGGAGCAGACAACAGCAACCACAATTGTCGTCGTAGAATCTTATATTGTGCAAAAATATACATTTTAAAATAATGTATAATATAATATAAATTGAAGAGATGTTCAAATAAATCGTAGATCAAAGAATGTTTATTACGAGCAATAAGGATAACGCCATGTGTAAACAAAAGTTATTGAAACATTCCACATAAAATCTTCCGGTACATGATAGTAAATAATTCACTTACAACAGAATTTTGAATAATGCATCATTTAAATATAACACACTGAATTAAAGCATAAATGTGTTAAACAAATTCACAAGAACATACAAAGATGACAGTTTGGTTTACATTAAAGCATACTAGGAACAAGACTAAATAATGTTAAGATGGTGACCATTAAGTTGCTTGTTTAGTCTTTTAATAAGTCCATTGAATGAGAACACAACTAATTTGCTAGGGAAAAAAGGTTGTTTGTTTGATAAAACGTTTCATGTTTTCGCAAATTCCCACATTAGTGCAAACCTTCTACTTCGTGTTAGGCTAATCACAGTAACTTATTTTTTTACATGTACGCATGGTTTTGTATATTTGTGCACAATGTAAAAACTATTTGATGCACGTTTGACGTGACATTGCATCTATATGTGTATTTTATAAAACAAAAATAGCAAATTATGGTGCCGTACAAATGACTTTTAAAATTTGCTTGTACTTTATTCTTTGATAATATTTTAAATAGTAGATCTATAAGAAAAAAAAATTGTTAAGTATGTATTTAAGGAAAGATTTTCTGAGTACAAAATGAAAACTTATGCACCTACCCTTGTTCCTGAAAATGAAAAATAAAAAATAATATAAGCATGGTAGTAAAAGTAGTTAAAGCACCGACTTATTCGAATGTTATCAAAGAATAAAACAAAACTTACAAGGCTAGAGCTAGAAATATGTTGACCAAAGGACAACGTTGTCGTGCTCGCAAAATAAAGATGCTGCGTGTGTCCCGGACATACATATCTTTGACTAATTTTGACTTACATATTTAGTAACTGTTCGTCTTACTAATGTTACTATGAGAGCAAATTTATTGTACAGTCCATCTTCGCACGGTAAAGTAAGAGTTCAAACAAACACTATTTTAAGCACATTTGATGTTTAATCTCTTAATTTTAATACACCTTTTTAGGTATCAAAATGATGTTTGCGTGTGACACTCGGTCTTGTCAAGGTGTACATTTTTGCTAAGTAATATTATTATATATCAACCCATTTTAATGTGACGATCCGGAAAATTAATTCATGAGGCACAGATATACGGACACGTGGCAAATGGAGAGACGCACAAACACCGAACCAAATAGTCCTGCTATATCGAGCTCACTGGAGGGGGGCTTGATGAAAATGAACAATTTAAAATCGAAATTATAACATAATACTTTATTATGATGCCTCGCAAGCTTCACGAAAGCTAACATGACATTTCGTAATCATCGCCTTCTATATCCGGTACTTACACGCATGAGGGAGTTCCTGATTGCACCTTGCAACCATGTTGGCATTCCCCAAACAACGCTTCAAACACTGAACACTGGTCTAAACGTTCTCCAAACATATCTGATTGAGTAATAATAATGGATAATATTGATATCAAGAGGGCTAAAATAAAGTGAAGGTGCATAATTGAAAAGTAAACAACAATAATGATTTCTTTTAACGAGTTACAAGCAATATAAATTTTTATCCTTTAACTACTATATAGTGTACATCTAAACTATAAACAAAATGACCACTATGACTGACCGGCTTTGGCGGCCATTGTCGTTCCATCGTAGAAAATGTTAGATCCCGAGGCCAGATCCACCGATGCCTGGACAAGTTGTTCTCTGAACTCAACGTTTGACGATTCATAGATAATGTCAAAATCTACGACGATGCTTCCAAGTCTGTACATATAAAGTATCATGATGAAATATAAATGCTTAAGACACATTTTATATTATTTAAGAATTACATAATTATAGAAGTAAAATTCATACAGTGTTAATGGACATTAAGCAGCAGCAGTAGGGACATAAACATTATAGCAATCACTTAATAATTAATTTCCAGACGAAAACGTATCATGCGTTGTATGTTGATTATTAAAGCAGCGAGGAATGATGTTGTGTAGTCAAACTTATACTAATAATAGGCGATAAAATGTATGTGACATCAGTTTTGACAAATTGTTAGATACATTTTAACATTTTAATGCAAAGGCTGTCAGAGTACAATAAAACAATGTCAATGTTAGGTATATGTGGACTAACACTGCTACAATGCAATTTGCTTATATACTGGTATAAGGTTTTCTTTAAAGTATGTTGACCTTTTAAGTAATACAATCAACTTCTTTATTAAACAACGGTTTGTGTACGAAGCGTTTAAAGAATCTAACGCATTTAATTTAAAGCGGTTACCTTATGTCCACAATAACAACTGTAAAATTGCTGGAGGTGTAGCGTGAATAAAAGTAAAAAATCTGAAATTGCAATTATAATTATAACATAAAGGTCAATTGTTGCATAAACGTATAATTTAATATGTGTATTCAAATATTTTAATAAATCGCAAAGACAAAGACCATTATGACAGACATGTCAAGCAGTACATGTACAGTAAAGTCCGCTTATAAGAAACACGCTTATAAGGAACGTCCAGTTATAAGAAACATAGATTCATGGTCCTGATAGGTTTCTTATAAGCGGATTTTACTGTACATCTTACCGTTTCTGACAGCTTCTCTTTAAAGATCTCAAAAGTCTTGGTGACTTGAAAGTTGACGTGTGATGGTAAGGTCACGTCAAGAGTAATTGACAACCGAACTTTCTTTTTACCCTCTAAAATACAAATTTAAAGATAGTCCAATGCTACTGTTTTACAATGATATGAAATTACTATAATTAGAGTTACTGTTATAAACAAAGTCGAAATAATTATAAATTTCTATGCACATACCCGGAAGTGCAGGTTCATTGACTGGTACTGTAAAGAGAGAAAAAATCAGAAGACAACATACATATCATGATAACCACTATAGTCTTAAGTTAAGTATTTAACTGTTAAGTCTTTAAATGTATTAGTATACTGTCGCCAAGGTATACTCCATCTAACCTTTAATGCATTTGTCGTTGTCTAAAGTGTAAGACCTGAGACAAGCGCATTCATACGCTCCCGGGTTGTTGTGACAACCACTGTTTTCTCGGCTGCTACAGATGGCGTCATTGACACATTCATCCACGTCATCGTCACACGTATCCCCAGTCCAGCCCGCACTGCAAGTGCATTGTCCAGTTTTCTTATCGCAGTGGCCTTTTGAGTTGTGCAGATTGCAGCTACATTCAGACGTGCAACTGAGCCCGAAATATCCAGGCAAGCAATCTGAAAATGAACGGCTTAAGTCGAAGCACAGTTTTTTAGGCAGATTAAAATTTAATTAAGTAAATAGTTTATGTATATAAAAAGAAACACATATACAAACTGTTTCTTACATTTTAATTTGTTCTGAAAACAAACTTCTCACAGATCGCTTAGCATAAGCGTGAACCAATATGGAGGCACCTATTGGACTGTGGTAAATGGTTATCCTAGTTTAAAATGTAATAAAACGTTTTAAATATATATTTCGATGTCAGTCCAAAATTATATAGTCTACGTTAGTTAATTTTGTCCTTTTGTTTTAAATATCCACTAAAAATACGTTTAGTAATCAAATGTTATATTTACAAACATACCTCGGCAATTATTTTCCGTTCCCTCGATGCCTTCAAGACATGAACACTCGTACTTCCCAGGAGTATTTGTGCATTTGTACTCACATTCGTTGTCAAGTTCACACTCATTGACATCTAAAAGTTTACATGTTTAATTAGGCAATTATAGCAATATTTAAAGTTTATTGTCCAAACATGTAAGTTGAATTCCTCATGGATGTCCATGCATGACTACCTTATAGCAGTGCGGTATAGAACACGATTTTTCTAGCAAATAATATAATTTTGAAGAGTTGATTAAAAGAAGAAAATGCAAACAATGTTGATAAGTTCAAGGTGAAGAGCACCGTGACAAACTGGCCCGTACAAAGCAAACACATAATAAAAAATTCGGCACTTACTGACCACAACGTATCTTTGTGAGGAAAAAGCATAAAATACACACCTAAGCAGTTTCCATCCATCTCGTAGAAACCTGAACGACATCGACATGTGTATGAGCCAATTGTGTTCGTGCATTCTGATTCCGTTTTGTGATAACAGAGTGTTGAGTTGATAAAACATTCATCAACATCTTCTGTGCAGTTGGATCCTTTCCAGCCCTTTTTATACACACTCATTATTAAAATGGATATTTACTTTATCGTGTTTCGTTTTAGAACAGTTAAATGTATATGATTTCTGTGGCCAGAATCGTCCTAAAAAAATTCTTAGCATTGAAGTTCTCAGAGTACTTAACATTTACTGAAACTGTACGAGATGAATACATAGAGAATACTAGGTTAGTGTTGAATATAGCTCAAGTTTATCCTGCGAGGCTGAGAAAATCTAAAATCACGAGGCTTGCAGGGTTAGCCTGCTTTTTTATTTCGTCGCTATGGAAGTTTCTTTCAAGTTGCATCAAATAGTCCTCACAACTACTGCTCAAATCAGAAAAACGAAACATAATCGAGATATGATCCCCGATTCAATTATTCGTCTTATATTATTTGAAACTCATATGTCATTTTTAAATTGTTTTTGTTTGAAGAATAAAACAATGAAAATCTTTTTTATAAACTGTCCGGCGATGTCCTCCGTTTTGATTTAATGCCGCCATGATCGCATAATGTGAAGACGGTTTAAGTTGTTACGTTTTTCGCGATACTGCAGTACTTCAATATTGAATTAAATGGCACACACTATTATTGTCTACAACATGTTTAAAAAGGATTACACACAGCAAACATAGGACAGAAAAGCGAGTGAAAATCTCGAAAAATAACACACGAAATAACAACAAGGCGTTGACCCAATGAATTGCGCGTGCGAGGTTTATTAAACTCCCTTATTTTGTGTATCGCGCGGCGCTTTGGGACCTCCTCGAGGGCGTGACATCTATTGTCAATCAATCCTTTGACTGGTAGTTGCTAAGCGCGGAGAAATATTTTACAGTATATATTGTCTAAATTTAGAAGACCACGTGTTTGCATATTGTTCGATTATTTACAATCTGCTTGAGCAGAAGCAATAGCGACGTTTCTCTTTGATTTTTCCACGCTTAGTACTTACTCTATTTATTTTAAGAAAAATAAACATAAATAACATTATGAAAACTTTTACTTATGTAGTATTCTTAACACACGCTCTGAAAAAAACCCGCACTGTGTCCACTTTGAGTACTGTACATGTATTTCATTGAGTGTTGATTACTGCTGTCAAACTGCTATAAATAGATTTCATAAATGACACCACTGTTCAAAAACGATCATCTCATTGCACATGCCGTGGTGTATGTTAACAAGCGCTCATAATAGTTTTAAAAGAACAGTTATATCATCTTATACATTTTGGGAAATAATTGCAAAAAAATAAAATAAAAACATTGTTGTGTTTGTAATGGGTCTACTATTTCGTACAATGACACCACCACCTTATTAGGTTAAATCTCTTTCTCTCGCGTAGGAAGCCTTCCAGCGCCTAAGACTTTTAAAGGGAGTGTATTAGCTGTTCCCGATGCAGGCTTTACCGCACGTGTTTTTCCCATATGGCACGCCATATAGCCCTCGCAGATGGTCAAAATATTTGTTTTAATACAAAAAATGATGGAGAAAATGTAAATAATACAAGGATTGATTCCTATTTTCGTGCGCATGAACGACAAAGTTTGAAAATTACCGAGAAGCGCGCCTCACTTACTTATTAATATTTTTTATGATTTTAATCACATTATCGAGGTTAAATAGGATAAATACATTTTCTGAATTCGAAAACAGTACACATATACATACATTGTATTGCTTCATAAACTCTGATATACCTGGATACATTGACAAGTTCCATCTACACTGTCACAGGAAGCGGAATTGTCACTGTTGCAATGATCGCACGACAGGCCACAATCAAGTCCGTGTTTGAAACGACCGCATGCTGTAAATAAAATATATCTCTTGTGTTTGTAATAATCATTATTTGTGTCAAACACTACGACAACACGTGTGGTTCGAGAGTCTTTATTGCAACACATTAAATTATACATGGTACATTTACATGATTCATTTTTCTAAACATACGTACACTGCTCTAATTGACTTTGATAAAAGTTTTATGTATTGTTCATACCGATACAAACAGATCCTGATTTCTCAAATCCACTCTCGCACTTGCAAAGATACGCCCCATCTGTGTTCTCACATGACGAATTTGACGGACAGGGAAACATGTCTTTCTCAGTACATTCATTTGCATCAATCGAACATGTTTCTCCTTGCCAACCAGGTTTGCATTTGCATGTCCCTGTGGCAGCGTTGCACGCTTCTGTGTTGCTGAGGTCGCATGTGCATGTTTGTTCACAGTTGTCTCCATAAAATCCGAGTGTACAACCTAAGTGAATGAACTTGGAACATTAACTGTCTTTGAACAATTATAATCAAAGAAAACAGCTAAGCAAACAGTTCAGATTTAACGGTGTTTTAGTATATTCAATTAAAAGCATTTTTCTAAGGAGCCCTAGGACATGCTTAATAAATTTATAAACTTTAAAATACACATAATCTGATTATGCAGTTCAGTCCATCTCTAGAATTAAATGTTTTAGATAAAAAAAAGATACTCTCACGGAAATGTATTGCCTTTATGTATATAGCTTTCGCTTAACATGTAAGAATGTTTTTTTAGAATAGAACTATAATATGCAAGTTATCTAGTATATGCAAAAAATAATAATGTCATACTGATTTACGAAACATACGTAAATAAAAACAAAACAAAATTGATTTACGTTCACATGACACGCCGTCTTTGGATAAGAAATAACCTTGACGACAAACGCATTTAAACGATCCATCAGTGTTGTTGCACAAATGTGAGCAGTAGCCGTTGGCCGTGTCACATTCATTTACGTCTACATGTAAAGGATAGCACGTTCAACTGACAGTGTAGCAAATAACAAATTTAATAGAAGATTTGTTCAAAGAAAATCAGGTTGCAAAGAATGTAGATAGGTTCAGGTTTAAGTGCACCATACCAAAATCAAAATATGTTTTGATATGTGAACATAATATACTAGTACTATTATAATATTATTTTACTAAAATAATAAAGCACATATCAAAATTGATGTAATTATAACCACCTTTGTTCAGTGTAAAACAGGTTGTTAAATGCGTTTGAACAACTGTATTTTCTTACCAACACAGAAGCCTGTTTGCTGGTCGTTTTTGTATCCTTTATTGCAGATACAGGTTTCCTGGTCATGTAAAACCACGCATCGTCCGTTTTCGCAGCTTTCAGTGTTTGTGCAGGCTTGGACTGCTGAATGAATGAATATTTAATAACATTAAAAAATCCTTATAAAAGACATAATAAAAAGTATCTCTTTGAATATACAAATTATTATGACACCGACACATGCATGTAAGTAGAAAACTGCTTAGACAAATTCTTCAAAATGACATATCATCTTGGTGATTTAAGATCCTGTTACTTTGTTAACACATCATACACTCAGAAAGCATAACTCGTGTACCATTGCAAGTTTGTCGATTTATAAGATTCAGGGCAAACCCTTCCCAGCATGAACATATGTAGCTGCCAATGGTATTCTCACAGGTTTGGTCACATTTTGCTCCCTGTAGGCACTCATCTATATCTAGAGTCAAAAGTTTAATTTTAATACGACTCTACTCATAACATGATGCATGCATACATTCTAAACTCAAAATCGCAAATAGAAAGTCATAATTATTAGATAGCCAAAAAGTATTTAAAAATTGAAATGCATTTAAATTATCCACGTATCCAACAGAAAATCTTGCACTTGTTACTGTTTACATAGTTATATCGAGGGCTTTGAATGTTCAAAACTAGTGTTATGTAAAAAGGTAGTTACAATAGTTTTGTACTTAACCTTTGATATTCTGTATACAACTGCCTACCTTCACAAGTGTTGTCCATAAGTTTAAATCCATCGTAACAGTAGCATTCGTAGCTGCCATCTGTGTTTTGGCATATCTGGTCACAATCTGACGTCTTTTGTTCGCACTCATCTATGTCTTTTTTAGTAAAAATGAAAATTAATCAAGTGTCGACTAGAATATTTATAACAACATGAAGACCAACAATACCTATTATTATTTTTCATATATATAAAATTATAAGTTTTTTTAATGGTGACGCGTATTGGTATTCAAAATGGGCACTAACTAATGTACCGGATGTATTTTAATAGTTCAAACAAATTCCTTACCGACACAAAAATCAGAGTTTATGAAAAACCCAGGTTTACACTGACAGCGAAAGCTGCCCGGCACATTAATGCAAACTGAATCTTCTTGTTTACATGGCCGCAATGACCGCTCGCATTCGTTTACGTCCAAGCTACAGTTTGTCCCCGTCCAACCTGACTCACACTCGCAACCTGTAAAATAAAATAATTACAGAAACTGAATATTAAATGGTGTTTTATATCTATGTGCGTAATAAAAATATGTACAGAGCTGCAGTAAGTTTTTAATAGCTTATTACAGAGTCCACCTGTTACCTTTGACGTTATTGCAGACGCCGTGTTCACAAAAACATTCTTGCTTACAATTAAGTCCATAGTGGTAGTCATCACATTCTGAAAATTAAGGCATAAGGGCATTTGTTGCATTTAATTGTGTTGAAAACACGCTGCCTTCAACTCTTTTGTTTGAACAATAATTATGGTATAACTGCGATTTTATTTTAAAACTGTTTCGATATATCACTACATTAACAAACACAGTCGAAACGTTTACCTTTGCATGTTCTACCGTCGTTTTCAAGTGTGGTTCCTATGGGACAAATGCACTCGTATGATCCATTGGTGTTGCGACAATCTGCCCCATCACTGCATTCATTCACCGCTTGGCATTCATCAATTTCTATAACACAAGCATACTTAGGCGCAAGATATGTGCTTTAAAGACGAAAAGTTGCAAACACTTTTGTTACATTTATTCTTGTATTTCTATTAATACCTGGTTAAAACATTCCAAATAATGTCACACTTTGAAAAAGCTGAATATCATTTCTAAAAACAGTCAGTTATGAGGACAGTTTATTCGAAAGTACAACCATTCTTGAGGAATCGTTTTAAATTATTATCGATACACTGTATTGTTTGGTAGTGTAGTTATAATTTGTAATGACCATATTGTAATATGATAGTATATGTGTTATTCTCTTGCATGAATTTAAAAAAAGTATCAGTAAAACATTTCAATCCTATTTTAATCCCATCCCCAGAGCGTTGTTAAACCGCGGCACAATTTAGAGACTAGCACTAATAGAGACAAATTTGCAAACGTTTCGGTTATAGAGTTCCCAAAACATCAAGTTGAATCCCATTGTACATTCAATGGGGATATAATTATACACTTTGGTATAACACGCTTGGTGGGGAAAAAACTAAAGTAGAATCATACCAAGGCAAGTATGGTTGTCATTTGCCAAACTAAAGCCGTTTTCGCACTGGCACTTAGCAATTTTTTCGTCGACAACACAGTAATGGGAACAATTTAGGTTGCTCAATTCCAAGCAAGGATTTTGAACTGAAATAAAGACATGGCTTATAGATTGAAACAAATAACATATGTATATGAACAACACAGTAAGTCAGATAGGCCAGCCTTTACCACTATACATACACGATACATTATGTTGAAGAATTAGTTTGTTAACTATAAAAATCACTTTCATACTTTCTCTACACGTGTGACGGTCGTCGTTCAGTTTGTAGCCATAACTACAAAAGCACTGGTAGAACCCGTCAACGTTGTGGCAAATATGCGAACAGCTATGTTTGGTGCTGCATTCGTCGATATCTAAATAGACACAAAACGTATTTTTTACTTTGAACATTCTGTTTAAACTATTCCTGAATCAACAATTTTAATTCTGTTATTTTCATTTGAATTTCTAGTTAGTAGGTCAATTACATAAATACTTACCTTTGCATTTCGTCCGCCCATCTTGTTTATATCCCTCTCTACAAGAACACACATATCCGCCAACGGTGTTATTACACCACTGTTCGCAATCGTTGTCAAGTAGGCTGGCGCATTCATCGACATCTTTACGTGAACATGGTGCAAAATGAGGATGTACATTTTAAAATTGTTACAATACGTCACATACATCATTAATTAAACATTTGTTTTTCACGAAAAAAACAACAAAAATGAAAATGTTGTAGACTTGTTTTAGAATGTAAAATATGATTTCAAGCTTCAAACGACATTTTACGCACGCTTTGAGGTGTGTTTAAACGGTTATAACATTGCTCATGTACCTATGCACTGTTGATTGTTCCAAATAAAACCCTGTCGGCACTCGCATACATAAGAACCGGTCTTATTCACACATTGCTGCCGATCACCACAAATGTTGGGGCTCTGTTCACATTCGTCAATGTCCACCTCACAAGAATACCCTGTGTACCCGGACTTGCACAAACATCCTCTAACCTTATCACACGTGTCTGAGCCATCGTCACTACATTTGCATTCGTTTGCACAATCCATTCCCCACCGGCCAAACTCACATTCTGAAAAGATTTCACAATTAGCCAAACAATGTATATTTATATTGCTTTTATCAATATCTTGGTAGAATGACAGTGCTACACATTCATTTTCTTTTACAAAAAAATGTTTGGTTAGAAGTATTGAAATCGTGGGTAAATAGCTAAACTCGTGGGCAACTTGCCGATTAATACCCACCCTTTATTATAACAATATCGTACACAGCATGTCTGACACGAGTTTGGACGACCTAAATGTACCTGCACATGTTCTGTCTGCAAGCATCCTATATCCTGGATAACAAGAGCACCGGAAACTGCCGACTGTGTTTAAACAGCTCTGGTGGCAAACATTCTGGTTGCACTCATCAATGTCTGAAACATGATCGTATGGTTAAAATAATCAACCACATGGTTTGTTTCGTGTTGACAACGTAATGAAAGAAGTGTAGCGTTAAACGTAATTTATGTACCCAAGCATACACATACCCGTGCATATATGTCCATTGCCCGATGCCTCAAGTGTGTAGCCTTTGGTGCATTCACAAGTCGGCTGACCTAACTCAGTTGCAACGCACGCAGACAGTAGTGGACAAGAAACATTTCTACACAAATCCTGAACATCTGCGACAAAAAGTGTGTGTATTTTTAAAACGATTTCCTACCCGCATGTTTTACGATGCATATATAGTTCAATTGGCTTTGTTTCCCATAACATATACAATTAGGAGTTTTCAAAGGAAACAAAATACAACTGGTTGAATTACATGTATTTATCAGCTAAAAGATCAGTATACTTTCCTTAGTATTGCAATACAGTATTTGCTGACGAAAACTTGCATTCAGTGTAGTTAAAGTAGAAGTTATATAAAATTTGAAAATAATAACTAGCATTTTTTTAAGAATAAGAAAGAGTCTACCTGCATCGCATGCGTTTGTGGACGAATCAAACGTGTATCCATTACGACATGAACAACTGTAGCCTCCTGGTATATTTACACAGAGCTGGTCGCACGAGTCCAAAGCCTCGTCACATTCGTTCACGTCTAGAAATCGATAAATAAACATATAACTGTTAAATTACTTTGCATTACTACGATAACAATATATGAACTACATTTAACTTACGTAACTGCAATAAGACTACATCCGATAACATACCATTGCATTGTGTGTTGTCTTTGTGACTGACTCGGTACCCATCGTTACAAGAGCAAACGTAACTCCCTTCAGTGTTCCTACATATCTGAGCACATCGTTGCGGCATTTGGGAACATTCATCTACATCTGCAATCACACTTGTTCAATGTACACTATGACAATACGACTAAGGTCTTGATGGTTATAGTTATGCAAACAACAAAAACAAAATGGTGAGGTTTTTGAAGAATTTTGGAACCCTTCAACTTTCCTCCTCAATACATACTTTCGATATCATATATATTTTTTCATTTGATTTGAATTTTCTTATTTTAAAATAATTTTCAAGATCTCCTTTTCACATTTCATAAAATAATTGTTGATCAGAAACCTATATTTTCTTGTTGCCAACGTTGGTGGGTCATCAAAACCTTGTGGTGATGCTGGCAACAAGAAAATAAAGGTTTTCGACATTCTTCATTTTGCACACAAATAGAGCGCGCGAGAGTCCCTTTAAAACATGTAGGATGTGGTTTTATTAATCAATCAATCAATCAATCCGAAAAGTCTCGTTCCCAACACATTCGGCTACAGACAATTTGCTGGAGGCGAATGATTTTGGTATACATCTAAATGTCTATCGGCTAAAAGGAGCTAGGACCACACCGTCTAAGGTTTAAAGTGGAGTAAACATACCATGTATACAAACAGAATCCTAACGTGTGTACTACCTTTACAGGCGGTTCCGTTTTCTGTATAACCTGTCGGACATGGCCCACAGCGGTGCGACCATTTGAGTCGAAGTTGTTCGGAGACATTCAAGTTAAAGCAGTCTTGTCCAACAAGACAAGGGTTCTGCTTACAACCGGCCTTTACTTTCTCACAGTCATGTCCTTCAAAAAGCAAACTCTGTTTGTATTTTAACCTTATTTCAATAATTACAGTAACTATTAATCTTAATCATTAGTTATCAAACATATTTCCTGAAATGTGTTTGCTTCTTCATGTATACTTTATAGAAAGGGAAAGCAACAAAAGCCGGTCGGAACCGGGTAATGCTCCCCGAATAGGTATTAGACACAGAGAAGTAGTTTGTCAAAAGTAGTTGTAAAATCCGACTTCAAATAAAAAAGTTTTGGGCCAGACACGATTTTGATGCAAGGTCATGCTGTGACATTGGCCTTCAACACAAAACGTTGTCTCAATATGGTGATCATTCCTGTGAAATAGTAGTAAAATTCCACTTCAAATCAAAAGTTATGGGCCAGAAACTATTTTGCTGAAAGGTCATGCTGTGACCTTCAAGGTAGCAGACCAAATGTTGCAAGCGACACATCGTCTCAATATGGTGATCATTTCTGTGAAATTGTTTTGAAATCTGACATTAAATATATGGACCGGACACGATTTTGCTGCAAGGTAATGCTGTGACATTGACCTTCAAGGTAGCGACCCAAAGGTTGCGCGCGACACGTAGTCTCAATATAGTCATCATTTCTGTGAAATAGTTTCGTATATATTATTATATATTCAAATAACAAAGTTATGGGCAGGACACGATTTTGCTGCAAGGTAATGCTGTGACCTTGACCTTAAAGGAAGCGACCCAATTGTTGCGCGCAACACGTTGTCTCAATAAGGTGATGATTTTTGTTAAATAATTTCGAAATCCGACTGCAAATAACAAAGTTATGGGCAGGACACGAGTTTGCTGCAAGGGCATGCTGTGACATTGACCTTCAAGGTAGCGACCCAAATGTTGCGCGCGACACGTTGTCTCAATATGGTTATCATTTCTGTGAAATATTTTCGAAATCCGACTTCATATAACAAAGTCATGGGCAGGACACGATTTTGCTGCAAGGTCGCGCTGTGACCTTGACCTTCAAGGTTGGGACCCAAATTTTGCGCTCGACATGTCGTCTCAACATGGTGGTCATTTCTGTAAAATATTTTCGAAATCCGACTTCAAATAACGAAGTTATGGGCCGGACACGAATGGGACGTACGTACGGACGGACGGACGCACGGACGGACGGACAAGGCGGCGACTATATGCTCCCCCGAAATTTTTCGGGGAGCATAATAAACGTTATCGTAGTTATGTACCTTCATACTGATCTTCACAGATACACCTAGCGTATTGAAAATGGGGATGATTTCCTTGACCTCTATCACGTGTGCCATTCGTGCAGTTACCATGACCACTGCATCCAGTACAAAGAGTTAGCTTTACCTGTACCACACTGCTCTTATTTGTGTGCGGATCGATCGCAATTACCCTGAAAAAATGATGTTCAATGTTGAAAATATTTGTTAAATATAGGCCTATAGGAGCTTTGAACACACAAAGTATAACGATTTAAAACAGTTTAAATTAAAAATAAAATTGCAAAAAGACCCTTGCGAAAGTAATACTCACTTTACATCTAAAGGGTCTGCAGTAAGTACTGGCAGCACAAGCATTTCTGTCGAGACAGTACCCGAGGTGACCCCATTCACCAGCAGTTCAACCCTGACAGAATCAAAGTCTACGGTTATGGGACACTGGAGTGATTGTCCTGTAGTGACAAAAATGCGACCATTACATCCCTTTAGCGCTGGGGTTGATTTTTCTGAAAATAACAATAATTGCATAAACATTAATAATAATATACATGTTAAAGTTTAATTTGATAATCTAAATGATTTTTTAAGGAAAATAAATTCATCTAATTTTTCGCATGTAGGTACATAAATATTTTATATAAGGTAAGTATGGGAAAATATGTGAATGACCTACAATGAATAACAACTCACGCAGTTTGATAAAATAAATGGAATACATGTATATACATGTTTTAGTAAAATATAGAATATTTAAGTAAATAAATCGTATGTTAAACTCAATTGTAGGTAACATAAACAAGATAAACATCATTAGATGAATGAAAAACACACACCAATTTCCTTTAAGGCTGACTGTTGCTCTTTGTCCTTGTGCAACGTTTGCTCGGCTATTTGTTCATCAGTAAATATGTAGTCGAATATACATTGGATTCGTGACGCGTCTCCACATTTTAGCAAAGCTTCGTTTCTCAATGTTTGGTTCTTTACCTCGTCAAGAAAATAAGGCACATAACTGGCGTTATGGTAATCGGAATGGCTTGTTCCGTTTCTGTACATAAACCCTGACTCCGATCCAATTTCCCCTGTAATGTTTTAGTTTGTTAAAATTTTACATCCATAAACTATGAGAGTATGATTTCGTTTCTTTTAAAACATAATATTTAACATAATTGTATATTTGCTCGTGTGATGATTAAGTAAAATGAAACAACCAAATGGCCGAAGAGGGAAATATTTGACAATAAAATAATAATAATAAACTAATTATAATGGTAATTAGGCCAATGTCATTGCAACAAAGTTGTCATCAAATAAATGTTTGATCATAATTTTGTAAATCTTGTTGTTCTTCATTCCCTGATTCATGTCAAATTTATACAATGCTACTTACTTTAAATACAAACAAACATTTTTATAACATATTCATAACAGAATATGTTTAGGACAAAATGTTACAGACAAAACACTTGGTCATGTTAAAGGCACCATGACAATGATGGACATGTAGCCCTGACAAAAAAAACCGCAATATCACAGAAAATATCGCAGGAGGCCTTAATTTCGTCCCTGACCTTATTTCGTCATCATGATTGTTTCTGGTGAAATCTCGTGAGATTTTGTAGATTTTTAGCCCAAACTATTGGTCGAGTTTAATATTCATGTTTGAGTGATTGTTATCAGGAAAGCATGGCCATTGGCACTTTATTGATTGAAAATAATAACAAACTATTATCTATTTTACAAAATAATTGGTATAATATTTGACCAACCTGAAATAAGGCTTCCTGGTACAATGTACCCATTAAACTAAATAGGTCATATCCTAAGTGATGTCGCCTGCTTTGTTTACATTTGTTATGAATGATAGTCACATGATCAAAATAAAACCAGTTTCAGACTGTTGGGAAATTTGCATAGCACGTGCAATGACGAAATAATGTCACATCCAAGATGGCCGATTGATCATTTACCTATGACTTTTTAAAGTGTAAATTGAGGTGCTTTTGCAAGATAAAGTTTAAAAAAATGATTCTAACAATGGGATGATAAATTGTTTTCATTGTAAGTAATAGTTTCTCAGAGTCATCGATTTTCATTGTTTTACATTCGTAGTTTGTTTCCTTAAGGTGACGAAATTAAGTCATTCTAGGCTACGTAAAATGACGTTACAACCATTTTACATGGTTTTAAATATTTTAATCATTTAAAAACAATTTTTGTTGTGCAATAAGTCAGAACGTTCAATATCAGCATAGAGTTCTTTTTTCCTAATGACATTATATTATATAGATGGCTGTAAGAAGACTGCAAACGGTTGATTTAAATTGACTGGCGTATTTGAATATTTCTCTCTCATCTGCATTGGCAGAAAGCAACGTTCCGTTTGGAGCTCGGAGATCATTGTATGGGTCGCCGTCATAGTTTCCCAACAACCCATTCACGTGGTTTCTATATCTTTGAGGGACGAAGGTACTTATGGCTAATGTCTGCGCCGCGACGCTAACATTAAACGAAAACCCTGGAATACAAAGTAAATGTTTGACTTTTCAGATGTTATTGGTCTACGTACATGTAAATGTATATAGATAGTGATAATGGACAGTTCCACAACTGTCAATCATGATCATTTATAACAGTACATGGTCAATTTTAATCCAATGGATTAGGGATATATTATCTGGTGACAATCTGACCTAGTATATACAATAGAAAGCGTACTTCCTGTTTGTAATAAACCTTATCACATGAATAATGGCTTTCAGCAAATATGGGCGGATATAAAAAATTTGTGGAACCATGGATTGTTTTAAAAACAATGCTGTAATAATTTATACCTTTTGACACTATTTATTATAACATATATTTACATCTCACAAACTATTTATGCTATTCTTACCACTGTGTGGGAACAGAGCTGTATAAATGTTGTTTCTCTCAGTGATAACCACTGTGCCTGAATTATGAACATAGCCCGTTCTATGCTTAGCACGCGCTTGGAGGGTTAAATCCGTTAGGTTGTCATAAAGTATAACTCCTGAAAAAATATATTTAAACACCAACAACATATTAACGTTCTGTAATGAAAAGACATTGTTTTTAATTTAATAAATCTTTAATACTAGACAATATGTATGTCAGTTTTATATTTTAAAAAGATGTTTCTTCATGTCACAAATATGAAGAAAGAAGACAAACAAACCGAGTGATGTGATAAAGACAACACAGTATTACAAACACCTGATTTTCGGTCGTCTAGTTCAAAATGAATTCTTGCACCAGTTGGTCCTTCTACGGCTGCAAATGCGCTGAATATCGTAGCCTTTGAATATTTCCCATTGTCTTGCATTGGCCTAGATGTGCGCCCTTGGATGTCAAATGTCACATTTTCTGTTCTCACTTGCAGTAGGGTATACTCACCAAGACCATTGAACGTAAAATTCAGATTGTCAAGCGTTCGGATGTGGGGATCACCCCAACAAATACCTAGAATATAAACATATGTTGTACAGCATATACACACATATCAATATATTCAATTTATTAAAATCTGGACATCGGCATCAACGGATAATCTTCGACCAGCTCGGTATATATAAAATACATGACATATTTCCCACCAAAGGTATGCATGACATAGCTCATTTCATTTACCCACCTAAGGTATACGAGGAATGTTCATAGCATGTTCCTGCAGGATGGAGTTCAGTATACAGATCACAAAGATCTGAGGCATTGCAGCACCACTGTCTAGGCTGAACGTCCAGTCGTATGTGTTCTCTTTCAAACTGAGGATGGCGTATCAATAAACCACCGCCTATAGGATAGTAGTCTGCGAACAACCCCCTTTCTTTGTCGTAGCAGCAAGTCTAAAATAATAACATCTTGGCTGTAATAACTGACTTTATTTTTATGCTCCTCGAAAAATTTCGGGGGAGCATATAGTCGCCGCCTTGTCCATCCGTCTGTCCGTCCGTCAGTCCGTCAGTCCGTCCGTACGTTTCATTCGTGTCCGGCCCATAACTTTGTTATTTGAAGTCTGATTTCAAAAATATTTCACAGAAATGATCACCATATTGATACGACGTGTCGCGCGCAACATTTGGGTTGCTACCTTGAAGGTCAAGGTCACAGCATGACCTTGCAGTAAAATCGTGTCCGGCCAATAACTTTGTTATTTGAAGTCGGATTTCGAAAAAAAATCACAAAAAAATCACTATATTGAGACGACGTGTCACGCGTAACATTTGGGTTGCTACCTTGAAGGCCAAGGTCACAGCATGACCTTGTAGCAAAATCGTGTCCGGCCCATAACTTTGTTATTTGAAGTCGGATATTGAAACTATTTTACAGAAATGATCACCATATTGAGACGACGTGTCGCGCTTAACATTTGGGTTGCTACCTTGAAGATCAAGGTAACTGCATGACCTTTAAGTAAAATCATCTCCGGCCCATAACTTTGTTATTTAAAGTCATATTTTACACTTATTTTACATAATTGATCACCATATTGACACTACATGTCTCGCGCAATATTTGGGTCGCTACCTTGAAGGTCAAGGTCACAGCATGACCTTTCAGCAAAATCGTTTCCGGCCCATATCTTTGTTATTTGAAGTTGATTTAAAAACTTTATCACATGAATAATCACCATATTGAGACGACGTGTCGAGTGCAACATTTAGGCTGCTACCTTGAAGGTCAAGGTCACAGCAGGACCTAACAGCATAATCCTGTCTGGTCCATAACTTTGTTATTTGAAGTCGTATTTTACAAAGAAAAATAAAAAAAATGATCAGCATATTAAGACAACGTGTCTAGCGCTGCATTTAGGTCGCTACCTTGAAGGTCAAGGTCACAGCATGACCTTTCAGCATAATCGTGTCTGGCTCATAACTTTGTGATTTGAAGTCGAATTTTACAACTATTTCACATGAATGATCACCATATTGAGACAAAGTGTCGCGTGCAACATTTGGGTTGCTACCTTGAAGGCCAAGGTCACAGCATGACTTTGCAGCAAAATCGTGTCAGGCCCAAAACTTTGTTATTTGAAGTCTGTGTCCAATACCTATTCGGGGAGCATTACCCGGTTCCGACCGGCTCTTGTTTAAGTTTGATGCAAATATCCGGAATGTATTTCAGGTAAGATGCGATTATTGGTATATGGACTATGTTTGATTTGTTTAAGGTTTTAATGTAGATGTTTTTTCAACTCCAAAAGTTGCTGAAACTTTACATGCACATCTTACGTTTCTAGTTTTTAAATACAATATAAGTAAACTCCGCATATTACGAACTCCTCGGGACCATGAGAAATAGTTCCTTATATCCGGAGTTCCTTATAAACATATAGCGAACTGGTTCCTTGTTAGCGAAGGTTATATAACGAACTAATGTTTATAAGGAACTTTATTTTCGAGCATTGTGTTGTCCGATATTGTTGCAAGTTGATGAATTGCAAAAATTTGTTGTTTACATCATATCTAGTGTAAAACGGTATTTATTGATTCTTTTTATTTAAAATTCCTGATTGAGTACGTTTTGGAATGCCATAATGTTAAGCTATTTCGATTTTTGATTTGCTGATCTTTTCGACCTCATTTATTTTTTCGTCCCAAGACTTAACGCTTTTTTTCCATTCTGCTTTCAAGTTGGACACTTAATGACAGAAACTTTAGTTTCGCTTAAATATCGTGGCCAAAGTGTTTTGAATTATATTGTTTTGATCTGTATTAGCCTTCATTTGTCAAAATTGTTGTGATAATATAACGGTCATTATGGGCATAAAGAAAATTACTAATAATGCTGATCACTTTTCAAGTGTTGCGTATATGTCATGATATTTTTGAGTTTCAAGTTTCAAAGTGTATTGGTTTCCAAACAGTGCATAATATAAGAAATTAAGCATACTCAAATGCAATTCAATACTAATTATTATAAACAAATTCCCAAATATCAAAGAAAAAAGTTAACTAACCAGGGAGTTATCTCTAAGAACATACGCATCTTTTATAAATTTAGCAATATTTAACAATATCTTGCTAGATTTTGTTGACATCAAACATTCAAACATATGAAGCGTTGGCCAAGGTGTATTTCCTAAATATTTTACTCTTAGTTCTTTGTACATTGTGCAACATAAAAGAAAGTGAAATTCTGTTTCTATCATACCTGGTGTACAACATTTACAAATCATATTTTCTCTAGTAACACCATAATATCTGCCGGTCTCTATTTCTAATTTATGTGAAGATAATTTAAAACAGCTAATATGCCTTTTAAGGTCATTATTTTAACAGTAACAATGTATTTTTCTACTTCAAACGTCTTTTTAAATTTACAATACATAGATAATTTAGGTAAATTATTAATACAAGCATTCCATTCTTGGATATATTGATCACATAATCTCTGTTATAAAATAGGATAATAGTTGTCACCGACATCAAAGTTAGTTCTATAATCACTACATCCCAGATGGTCTAACAATGAATTTATGCGTTTGGCCCAGTATGGCCCACTTATATTATTACCTTGCTCACAATACATTCTATAAACGGGTGAATTGATATTTTTCATATTTTTACCCAGAACTTCAGAGATCTAAGTTTACAAATAACTGATAAAGGAAATCTACCGAATTCGCCATAAACAGCGGAATTCGGAGTTTGTTTCTTAACAACTAATAATGACTTAAGGAATCTAATGTGCAGTTTATCTACATCTTTATAGTTGTACACTCCCCACACTTCAGATCCGTACAATAAAATAGGCACAACCATGGAATCAAATAATGATAACTTAGTTCTAATATCAAGTGATACTTTGTCAAAAAGTAAAAGTAAACTATATATTATAAGCACGTAATGCTTGATCGTGCATTTTTTACCGCACTTGATAAATTACCATTGTAATTAAAGTTTACACCTAGTTACTTGAAGTTGTCTACTACTTCTACTAATTCTTTGTTAATGTAAAACTTGATGTTTCTATTAACCTTTCTCTTTTCAAAAACACATACTTTAGTTTTATTTACATTGATTTTTAGACCCCACTTAACATATTCATACAAAGAGTTCAGTTGTACTTGAAGACTCACATAATCAGTAGTAAACAGAACAATGTCATCAGCAAAAAGCAGCATATACATAGACAAGAGTTCAATATCTTTGTCGGTAAGTTTATCAGTATCAAGAGAATTGCATACATCATTAAAAACAAAATAAACAGGAGTGGAAAGAGTGGCTCCCCTTGTTTGACACCTACTGTGACATAAAAGAACTCAGAGTAATCAATACCAGAAGAAGACAACGATCTAACACAAGACTGGACATTATTATAAATAAGTTTTATCATGTTAGTCATCTTGCAGCTGATGCCAGACTTCACGAGTTTAATCCATAAAGCATCTCTGTTAATCGAATCAAATGCTCTTTGGTAGTCGACAAAGAAACACCATAGCTTAGATTTCTTATCAAGAACCTTTTGAATAATAGCGTGAAGTAGAAAGACAGCATCAGCCGTAGAGTGACTATCACGGAAACCAAACTGACCATCATAAAATACACTATTGGACTCACACCACTTATTTATTATATTTCTAAGTATAAGTGAAAATACTTTAGCGGTAACATTGACTAATGTAATGCCTCTATAATTAGCTGGGTCAGATTTATCACCCTTTTTATATATAG
>Ga0224511_10000134_pt1 | contig 26340 bp, 20 predicted proteins | sample SF_May12_sed_USG_2_FD_169988 | JGI IMG/M metagenome (GOLD analysis project Ga0224511, IMG submission 169988) | Sediment microbial communities from San Francisco Bay, California, United States - SF_May12_sed_USGS_8_1 | ecosystem: Environmental > Aquatic > Marine > Sediment | place: USA...
GCGGTGTATTCGGTCGTGGTGTTGCGGTCAAACAGATGGGGGACGGTTTGGCTTTCCAGCTGCTGCACTTCGGCCGGCAGGCTGCTGTCCGGGGTACTGCCCAGACTCAGCGGGGTCAGTTTGACGCTGCTGCCCGGCAGGCTTGCCGTGATGGCGATGCCGCTTAAACCCAGCAGCAAGATCCCCGCCAGGATCCAGCCGGTACGGCGTGCTTTTGTCCAGGTTGCCAAGTGTGTCCCGATAGCCATGTGAAATACCCCATCTGCAGTGACCATAGTAACCAAGCGAAATACCTGGTTTTAAAGTCATAATCACTTATTCCTGTGTGGCTTTTCGGTCAAGTGAAACATTTCTTTACAAATAAATTCCGTGAGAATTTTGACAACCTGTCAGATTTGGTTATGAATTTAGAACCAATCAAAGCCTGAATTTTGACACTGAAAATTCTGCACAAAGTCATCCCGGCGCTTGATGCACCAAGCATACTTTCTGATGATCATTACGATGATGTGACTGGAGAGTAATTGACTTTAATGACGGCTGGTTAGCGATTAAACCGTCATGTTTTGTTTTTTTTGTTCAATGGTTTTGGCCGAAATTCAAATACCCATTCCTGATAACCGGCTGCACCGGTAAAGCGAACAAACTCTTCCGGAAAATTTGCCCGCTTGAGCGGCACTTCACGGCTGCTGCTGGCAATACCGGTGATCCCGCCGCGACTGTCTTTGAGTAATAACCAGGGCTGGTTGGTGATGGGATCGGTATAGAGTTGTCGTATATGGCGTTTGTGTTGATATCGAGGATCGTTGAGCAGCATCTCCAGTGAGCGCGGATACTCGCGTGTTGCCCCGGCGAAATAATAACTGCGGATGGCCTCCTGATAGGCACGTCCCCGAAACAATAGCTCCTGCTCTTTGTTTGCCTTGACGATGCGACTGTTTAGTAAAACACCCGCTTCAGCAAGAATACCGACAATAACCAGTGCCACGAGGATCAGCAGGTAGGTAAATCCCTGCTGTCGTCTAGAGGGCCTGCCAACTGGTAATGTCACGGTTTTCACCTTCTCCGCCCTCGCGACCGTCAGCACCGGTCGAAACAATGTCATAGGGTCCGTTCCGGCCCGGCGCACGATATTGATAGGCGTTGTTCCACGGATCTTTGGGTATGTCTTCCTTTATATATGGCCCGGTCCAGTTTTTCAGCCCCCCCGGTTTGTCACGCAAAACTTTTAATCCTTCCTGCGTAGTGGGAAAACGGCCGTTATCAATAAAAAAATTGTCCAGTGCCGTCATGAAGTTTTTGATCTGGGCTTTGGCCACCGCCTGTTTTGCCGGTTTCAGGCGCTGGTAGAGATTGGGGCCAACCAGCGCTGCCAGTAAACCGATAATAACCAGCACAACCAATAATTCCATCAGGGTAAAACCCGCGTGTCTAGACATCTGCTTCATAGTACATATCCTGTATCAATCCGATTTGCCATGTCACAAGGTTGCATAGGGAGTCCCATCCCGTGCCTTGCCGTTTGAGCCACTGCGAATATCCATAATATTACCTTCACCATTCTTGTCCCGAATAAGAATCCAGCTTGAAACCGAATCAGTAAGCGGATCTTCCGGAATGTGTCTGATATAGCGTTTGCTCACCAATACCTGCAAGTCTTCCGGGTATTGGCCATTATCTGCATAGTAATCATCGATCGCCTTGCGCAGCACAAACAGATTCTCTTTCAGGGTTGACACTTTTGCCCGCTCAATCGAGGTGGTTACCATCGGTGCAGCAACACTGGCCAGCAGCGCAACCAGCATTAGCACCAGGAGCAATTCCATCATTGTGAAGCCACGGTTTCGCATATCACCAATTTGTATAACGGGATTGATCAAGGGCCTGTTGATCGCTGCTGCTTCGCACGTCATAAACATCTTCTCCACCCCAGGTCAATGAATCATGTTTGTCCGTGTAGCCGACCAGGCGCCAGCCGGATTCGGGACTGCCGCTCTTGTCCCTGAGTAGTGGATCATATGGAATCCGCCGCAGGTACTTGCGTTTTTCCGTACTGCCGACAATCGGTACGCCTTCGACCAGATAGCGCAATTCGCGCGGATAACCATTGACACTGGCCATGGCGGATATTTTTGAAATTTTCCCGGCCTGCCAGTCTGCATGAAACCGATCAATCGCGGTGCGAATCTCACGCAATGAGCGACTCAGATCCAGTTCCTTGTTTCGACGCACGGTAACCTCGGCATAAGGTATCGCTGCCGAGGCCAGAATTGAGAGAATGACCAGTGTGACCAGTAATTCAACCAGGGTCAAACCGGTGCTTCGCCTCATGCTATTTGATAACAATCCGCGATGCACGAATCTGGACATCAATCTGCTCTCCGGACGTGGATTTAATTGAAGGGGCACGATATGTCAGATAGGAGACCCCTTTCTTCAGCCCCTGCAAAACAATATAACCAACGGTTTTTTCTCCTTTACCGATTAACTTGTTTTTCACATCCGCCTCAATTTGCAACATCCCTTTTTTGTCATCATGTTTTTCCGTGCCCTGAATTGCACCGCTGGGTTCATATTTGGTGAACTTGACCAGATCAGGGTTATAAAGGATGCCGATGGGTAATTTGTCAATTTCCGGAAGTTTATCAACCGTTAGGGCGACCTTTATCAGTTCACCCTGCGCGAGTTGATACATTGGTTTGTCAAACGACAGTATCGGCACTTCAGTATCCTGAGTATCAAATTTTGACCGAGTGGGATCATCGGTTTGTTGCACGCTGTCCGTGGTTGTCTTGCCCATTTTCACCGTAAGTTGACCGCCATTCTCCTTTTCACCGGTAAATGCGCCGAACAAGGGTTTTGACGAATAATGATCTGATGTACCTGAGTAGATTGAATGCATGGCACGTGGTGAAATATCTGTGGCGCGAATGATTTTTGGTGTAATAGTTAACAATACATCGGTTCTTACCACAGAAGTGTCACTGGAACTGAATAGTGCACCGAGTACCGGTATGTCTCCCAGACCCGGCACTTTTACCGTATTGCGCCGATCCTCATCACGGATAAGACCGCCGAGCACCGCTGTTTCACCGTCACGCAAATGCATATAGGTTTCAGCATTACGCGTACCGATACTGAAGGTTGGTTCATCGGGAGTACCCAGATTTTGTCCCAGCGAACTGACTTCGAGATTCATTTTGACGGTAATGGTATTATCAAAGTGGATCTGCGGGTCCACTTGCAAACGAATACCGATGTCAGTGTACTCAAATGTTGTTCTGGTCTGGCCGGTAGCATCCTGGATAGTTGAGGAACGCAACGGCACCCGATCACCAATATGGATCTTGGCTGTCTTGCCGTTGATAACCCGGATTTTGGGATTTGCCAGTGTGTTTGCATCAACATCCTGTTTAAAATACCTGAAGGTGATATTGGGCAAGGTGACCGTGCCCGCCTTCAATGTTGCGGACAAAGAGGAGGTTGACGGTGAATATTCATCATATTTTGCCGAGATGACCGAGCCGTAATCCAGTCCGATTTGTTCGGCTTTGTTGCGATTCACTTCAAGAATCTCAACCTCCAGCACGACTTCTGCCGGTTTTCGATCATTTATAGCCACCAGTTTTTCGATCAGGCTCAACACCTCCTGGGTATCACGCACCATGAGCGAATTCATCTGTGGATTGATAATCACTTTTTTCGTGGTGACTACACCTTTTATGATGTCAGCCATCTCTTTTGCAGTAATGCTTTTAAGATGGAAAGTCCTGATGATGTGGTCTTCGTACTGCCCGCGTTTTTCCTTGGTATCCGGTGCAATGAGAATAGTGTTGGGGCCCAGCTTTTTATAAAATGTATCTGAAGTTTTGAGAATCAGATTTAAACCTTGCTCAAAAGTTACACCCTGGGCAAACAGGGTAATTTTGGAATCCTTGACGCTGTCATCAAAAATTATATTGATACCGAAATGCTTGGCAAGAAATTCAAAGGCGATCCGTAGTTTGGTGCTTTTAAAATTCAGCGTAATCGGGTTTTTTGATTTCAGTACAAATTTTGTTGTGCGGGCTTCCTGAATTCGTAACCGCACTTCCTTAAGCTGGTTTTTGATTTCAGTATTATTCGGATAAATGTCCAGCGCCTGTTGAAAAATATGTTCTGCGGCAGCCAGTTTGCCGACTTTCATGTTGCTTACACCCTCATTATACAGATGCTGGGCTTCTCGCCTGGCGATTGCAACATTTAACATCTGTTCCAGCTTATCATGTTTTGGTTTGGCTATTAATCCTTTGCGGAACTGATTGATAGCCTGTTCCATATCGCCCTCGTTCAGGAACTTTTCTCCAAGCGTATAGTAATATTCAGCCGCCTTGTCCTCGGACTGTATCAATAAAGATCTTATTTCAATATCATGTGGATTTTTATTCAGTGCCTTTCGATATTCAGAAATCACTTTCAGCCATTCTCCCTGATCAGCATATTTTCCGGCTTTCTCATAGACCGTTGTACAACCTGCCAGCAATATGGACAGCAATATGGCCGGCAGAACAAAAATATTTTTACATCTTCTTTCCATAATGTCATTCACCGCTCAGGGCTATCCATTTACTGACACCCTTGCTTTCATCACGCAATAAAATCCCTTCCAGGGACACCTTTTCGGCGATATAGTGATCAGCAAATCGATCGCCTTTATAAACCATATACACATTATCATTACTGGACAGAAAAGCCTGAATTTTACCGCCGTTGTCCAACACCCCTTCCAGCCGAAACGTATTCAAATCCACATATAACGCAGTATTATTGTTTACGACGGCTTTAATCTCTGATTTTTTTTGCACTTTAGTCGGTATAGTGCTGACCTGTCGAGCTGTCACCGGCACAAACAGATTACGCTTTATTGAAACGTCTTTTGCCTCCGGCAACACAAATTTATCCAGTGTCGATTCATCAATGGAAAACTCTTGACGATAACCCGCAGATTCTATCCTCATTTGCTCTACAGACGTCGGCCACCAGCGCCAGATATTCAGTACAATCAATAGCGCAACCGCCAAAGCTGTCATTTTTTGTCGATTCGAAAAATCAGATATGTTCATTTTTCTGTTTCTCATCACGTCGATATGTCGCCATCTTGAGCACGGCCTTGATACGACTGCCATACGAATGCAACTTTTCAATACGGATATCCTGCACTACTGTCCAACTGGGTAACCGGTCCAGATCCAGAAGAAATTTCCGTAAGTCCAGATAATCGCCTTGCACAGATAACTCCTGGGTTAATCTGACATACCCACCTTCCAGCGAGGTAGTGGTAAATGTCTCATTCATAACCGTCAAACGTCTGTTGCGAAGCAGCTTGTCAAGCTCCTTGACATGATCAGACTGACTTCTGCCGGAAGAAAGTTTCTTTTCCAGCGTCTGGAATGACTTTCGCGAACGTGCCAGCAAATCAGCAATGCGTTGTTGCCTCTCATTTGTATAGATCTGTTGTCGTTGTGCACTGACTTGCTTGTCCAGTTCCAGCCAGGCGGTGTATTTCGGCATCCAGTACAGTGTGGCGCAGACAGCCACAAGCAGCCCGCCTCCCCATGCATAAGCGGAAAGTCGCACTACAGGGTGGCGCAGCGCATAACGTATCGGCAAGTACCAGGTGTATTCCGACATTATCCTGACCGTCCGATAAACTTAATTGAATACTGAATTCGACGATTACCGCCATCTCCTGTCTGTTGCTGTCTGGCCAGCAATACATCGGAAAACAACTCATCTTTTTCAAGCTTATGCAGAAAAAGAGCCAGAGAAGACGTCTGTTTTGATTCGGCTGTCAAACTGACTTCACCACTATCCCTTTGATAACGAAAATTAATCAGGTAAACACTATCCGGTAATAAATTTTCAATCCGCGCCATGACAAATGAGGCCGATTTACCGACACTCTTTTCCAGATTATTAATGAGCAGCAATTGCCTGTTAAATTCCGCCAGTGTTCGGCTATCCGTCTGTTCAAGCGCCGGTTTGGTTTTCATGTCAGCCACACGCTTGTCGAGCTTGTCACGTACAACAGACAGTTCTGTGCGCTTATCCGCCAGGATCATGCCCGAATAAACCAGCCATGATATTAAAATCAGTGTGCATACCAGCATGATAGTGAAAACCGTTGCCAATACGGTTACCGGCGGATTTGGCATGGTACTCAGATTGATCCGCATTTTCATCGCGACACCATCACTGCATGGCAAACGGCCGGCAAATCCTCGAGGATCACATCTGTTGAAATCGTCTCCTGCTCAATTTCCGGACGTTCCACCTGCTGTTCCATTTTGTGTTGTAAATATTCGCCAAGCATTACCCTTTCACGCTGACGGGCAGATATAAACACCCTGCCAATTTCTGTATTCGCCTCCTCGTGACTGTATACGAGGATAGTTCGGATAATCTCTGCGGCAATTTCACTGAAACCAAGTACAACTTCTGTTCCAATCTGTTGGTGCCTGCGTGATCTTATATAGCGTGGGTCTCCTGCCTCATCCCAGATCAAAATCGTCCAGTACTCTTTGGTTAAACTGACCAACACCCCGGCAGATGCTTTTTCGGATTCAGTCAATTGATTAAACTTGTAGTGAATTGCCGGCTCCATGACCGGCACCAACAGGTTGTTTTTTTGCAGGGTTCTTTGCAATAAAGATAACCAGTTATCGTCCATGGCCACTGCGAGCAGTGTCTGCTTTTGCGTTTTGGTACCGACTGTCTGACAGTCACAGTACAGTGTCTGATCATGTACATGATATTGGCGCAGCAAGCGCCAGCCGGCCAATTCACGTGCCTGCTGTGGTTTGGCGGGAATGGTATCAATTTGATAAAAACCGGTCATGACAACCGGATCAGGCAAAGACAACTGGATAGAGACATAGTCACCGGCAATTTTACTGCTTACTTCGGCAAAGAATTTATCCAGTGCCGCCTCATCCGCCTGGCCCGGCACCCCATTAAACAATGGGGTACTCAATGGATGAATAATACTCCAGTCAACATGCCGATGCTTGCCGTCTCCCACCGTATGCACGGCATACAGGTTATTCAGCTCAAGAATAATCGCCAGACGATCCTGGCGGTGTTTGCTCAGTTGTTGCAGGTTCTGCTGCAAGGCAGTTGTCAGTTTCGATGGTGACAACTTGCGCAGGAATAACCACGAATTTGATCCGTTGTGCTGCCGGTTGCGGCTTTTAATCCACGAAAGTGACACGATTTGCCTCCTTAAGTGTAGTTTCACCGCTTAACACCTTGTCCAGTGCAGTTTGCCGTAATGTCACCATACCTTCTGCTATTGCGGCAGTGTATAATTCACTGAGTGGTTTCTTTTCCACGATCATTTCCCTGATGCATGGTGACAGGTCAAGAAATTCACTAATCGCGATTCGCCCCAGATATCCGGTGCCGCTGCATTCATGGCACCCCTTTCCTTCAAACCATTTTTGGTCCTTGTACTTGACCGGATCAAGGCCGGCGGCACGGATCGTTTCCTCATCCAGCGTCACTTCGGTTTTGCATTGTGAGCAAATTCGTCTGACCAGCCGCTGTGCCATTACACAATTCAGCGCCGACACAAAACTGTAAATGTCTACACCCATGTGGCTGAAACGACCGATTACATCAAATGCGTTATTGGCATGAACCGTGGTAAAGACCAGATGACCGGTCAATGCGGACTGGATGGCAATTTGTACTGTCTCCCGATCACGAATCTCCCCCACCATAATCTTGTCCGGATCATGCCGCAGGATGGAGCGCAACCCTTTGGCAAAAGTGAGATCTTTCTTTTCATTAACCGGAATTTGCACAACTCCTTCCAGTTGATATTCGACCGGATCCTCGATGGTGATGATTTTTTCCTCGCTGGTATCAAACTCGGTAAGCGCACCATACAAGGTAGTGGTCTTGCCACTGCCGGTCGGCCCGGTGATTAATACCATGCCGTAGGGTTCTCGAATGGACTTGCGGAATTTTTGCAAAACGTCTGGTGCAAATCCCAGATTATCCAGACTCAGATTTTTGATCCCGTCATCCAGGGATGATTTGTCCAGGATACGGATAACAATATCCTCACCATATATACTTGGCAGCACGGAAACTCGAAAATCAATATCCTTGCCACCGATACGTAATCTGAATCGTCCGTCCTGCGGCACCCTTTTTTCCGCGATATCCAGCTCAGCCATGACTTTCAATCTGGATACCAGTGCACTGTGATATTGTGAGTCCAGTACCTCAGTCGCCGGATACAGGACACCATCAATACGGTTCTTCACCACGATGCCGTTTTCATAGGCCTCAATATGAATATCACTGGCCCTTTTCTGCAACGCAGCTTTTAACAAGGCATTGACAAATCGTATTACCGGCCCTGCTTCACTTTGTTCATCCAACAGAATGGTTTCTTCGCCCGAATCGTTTTCCTTGACCAACAATGGTTTGAAATTCTCGGTAATGTCTCTTAACTCTTCGGCGTGTCCTTTGCTGTGTTTCAGGACTTCGCGCATGGCGGCTGCATCACCTATCAATAGCTTGATCTTTTTGCCGGTCAGATGTTCAAGTTCATCCACCAGACTTGACGTAAAATGATGCCCCACAACGACACTCAAACCATCATCCCCCAGGGCGTAAGGCAACACCTGATATTGATAGGCATAGGCCGCAGGCAGAACCTCAAATAAAGCCGGAGGAACGATAAAACCGCTCACATCCACCAGTTGAACGTCAAACGCCTCTGCCAGTGCGATAGCCAGCTGATCCGAGGTGATAAAATTTTGCTCCAGCAGTGCGTTGCCCAATCGGGTCGAATGGCCGGCAAGACCGGTGATTACATCAGTCAAAGACTGTGCATCAAGATAACCCTTGTCAATCAGAATTTGATCCAGTGTTTTGTATTTAAACGGATGTTTCATTGCAGAATGTTTGCCATACCAAAGATTGGGAGATACATAACAATAATCACAGTGCCAACCAGAAAACCCATCAACAACATCAACGCAGGTTCAATCAAACTCATTAATTTTCGCAAGCGGATATCCAGTTGTCCTTCATAGAACTGGGTTACCGAGTCAAACATCGCGTCCAGTCCGCCCGTGGCCTCGCCCACCTTGATCATGCCCACCGCGCGTGGCGGCAACAGAGCGGTTTCACTCATCGCATTGGCCAGACTGTTACCTTCTTCCACCAGCCGGGTTGCCGTTTCAATTTTGCGAATATAAACCCGATTGTTCAGTGACTCGGCAACGGCACGCATGGCCTGCACCAGAGATGTCCCTGCATGTAACAATGTGGCGAGCGTGCGCGTGATCTGTACATAGGTTTGCTCGACATAGATATTGCCGAACAGGGGCAATTTACATTTGACGTAATCGATCTTGTAACCACCCTCATCGGTACTGTTCAGATAGCGATATGTCAGCCACACCAGGACCAGCGACACTGCGCCGGCAGCAAGATAGAACGGAAAATGTTTTACAAATTCGAACAGGATCTGTGTTGCCGTCGGCATGGCCGTTGAAAAATCGGCATACAGGGCGACAAACCGTGGTACGACGAAAGCAAACATGACTGACATAATCACACTGAATGTGATCAACAGAAATACCGGATAGGCCAAAGCCTGGGCAATTTTTTTCTTCAGCTCATTGCGTTTGATCAGATATTCCTTGTAGCGCTCAAGCACACCGGCCATATCACCGGTCTTTTCGCCGGTGCGCAACGATGAGACGAATAATTTTTCAAATACATCCGGATATTGCGCACAAGCCGCCGAAATGGAAACGCCGTTTTTGATCTCTTTCAGGATGGTTTTCAGGTATTGTCCAAGACGGCTTGATTCTGCTTGCCCCTGGATCAGGGTCAGTGATTCCGGTATGGTCAAGCCGGCACGCAACAACGCAATGAGTTCCTGATTGAAAATAATCAGTTCATCCAGTGATATATGACGACGACGTTGCAGCAGTGGTACGGTGAATTGATGCTTCCGGCTGATCTTCTGCACCAGAAACCCCTGCTCCATCAACGACTGCCGCAACGCATCGGCCGAAGCGGAAACCACCTCACCCTGACGCACCTCGCCATTCTCTGTCAGTATTTTGTATGCATACAGAGACATTTCGTCTGCCACACTCGCCGGTTATGTATTGTGAAAAACAGTTTGGGAATTTCAAAGACTTGCCTGCAGCGAACCCGGACCAACTCAAGTCGTCCCTAATCTCAACTGTTATCGGAGCATCTTATATATGTCTTTAGTTTTGCAGCAGATATCAAATTATTGACACCCGGCACCTGGCCATGCATAACATATTGTTATATATAGCTATTTTATAAAGCAGCGGAAAACAGGACACAGCTATACCGATGGGCAAGACTGAAAGTACGCTGGATGCGGTTAATTTTGTCATGGCAAACATGCCGAGCGTATATTTGCACGAACGAAAAGAATTTGGTGCCCGGGGCCGGGGTCGACAGTTCTGCCGGGAGCAGAACTGGACAGCGAAGCTGCCCGCAGGGCGAAAACCAGGGACGGTTTTCGTCCACCTGCACGGTTCCGTGCCGGTTCTTTCACAACAATTTATTAATCCAAGAAAATAGATAACACAAACGAAAAGAATTTGGTGCCCGGGGCCGGGGTCGAACCGGCACGGGATTTAACTCCCGAGGGATTTTCTTACCTTCTACGACTTTCGCCGCTGTATTTAATACATTTGTGGTCTGGACTTTCTCTTTACCGTATCATGTATAACATGACTTAGGCAGGAGCCGTCAAGTCTCTACACTTTCCCAAGGACGACTGCATGAAACTGCACAAGTATTCAGAATCACAACTCAGAGAGGCAGTTAAGAACTCTACTTCAATGAGACAGGTGTTGCAGAATCTCGGTGTTTCTCCGTTTGGTGGAAATTACGATGTCCTGCGAAAAGCACTGCTGCATTTCTCTATAGATACATCTCACTTCCGTGGTCAGGCCTGGAACAGAGGCAAACAACTTGGCCCCAAACAACCAATCGAAAAATATCTCAGCAATGAGATTCCAATTCAATCCTACAAACTCAAAAACAAATTGCTCAAAGAGCGATTTTTTGAGCGTCGATGTATGAACTGCAAGATCATTGCCTGGCTCGATCAGCCTGTTCCTCTGGAACTTGATCACATCAACGGCAACAATCAGGACAATCGTCTCGAAAATCTTCGATTACTCTGCCCTAATTGCCATGCCCTTACTCCAACATACCGGAGTAAAAATCGTACTCAGGCTTAGCTCGGGATTGCCACCATCCTGCGATGCTGAGGTTTCCCCGAATTTGACTCCATTCACTCCAGTGGTTTCCCGACCGGGTGCTCAAATGTTTAAGTCCCTTGCGTCTACCAATTTCGCCACCCGGGCTTGGGTGTGGACGTGAGGTATTCTACAGGCTTAAAAACCGATTGGAAATATTTGATTTGGATTGTAGAGAAATTGGAGGCGGGACCCGGAGTCGAACCGAGATCCACGGATTTGCAATCCGCTGCATAGCCATTCTGCCATCCCGCCAGGGGTAGAACCGATAATACAAAAAACCCCGGCGGTGTCGCCAGGGTTTTGATAATTTGGAGCGGGAAACGAGACTCGAACTCGCGACCCCGACCTTGGCAAGGTCGTGCTCTACCAACTGAGCTATTCCCGCGAAGAGGCGCCTATTGTAGCGGCGCGGTTTTCCCTGTCAAGCAGGAAGTTTAAGGTTTTTATGCGTCCCGTGTCAGGCTGGCCCAGGAGGCCTGCAGGTAGATCACCATGGACCACAGCGTGAGTACCGCCGCCATGTACAGCAGGACGTAGCCGACATCGCTGGTTGGGAAAAAGCCGACCGGTTCTTTATACAACAGGCTGCCAATCGCCAGCATTTGCAACGCGGTTTTGATTTTACCGATCATGGAGACCTTAACCTTGGTCTGGTCTCCGATATTGGCCATCCACTCCCGCAGCGCGGATACGGCGATTTCCCGACCGATAATCACAGCTGCCGGCACAGCCATGTAGGCTCTGGGATCAGCGCCGACCAGAAGGACCAGAGCTGTGGCGACCATCAGTTTGTCTGCCACCGGATCAAGGAAGGCGCCAAAGGCCGATTGCTGATCCAATTTACGCGCCAGATAGCCGTCAAACCAGTCACTGATACCTGCGAGGAAGAATATTGCTGTAATGAGGACATTGTTCCAGCCGAATTCGGGTAAATAAAAGGCCACCACAAAGACCGGAATCAACACTATCCGCAACAAGGTGAGGATGTTGGGTATATTCCATTTCATTTTGTGATTGTTACCCCATCGGTATGAAAACGATCATATATTTCTTGTGCCAGATGTCTGCTGATACCCGGGACCCTGGCAAGGTCTTCCACCCCTGCCCTGGCCACTTCTTGCAAACCCCCGAATTGTCTGAGCAGTTGCCGACGTCGCCCTGGCCCCAGTCCCGGGATATCTTCCAGTGGCGAGGTGGTCCGCGCCTTGCCGCGGCGCTGCCGGTGGCCGGTGATGGCAAATCGGTGTGCCTCATCTCTGATCTGCTGGATCAAATGTAATGCCGCTGAATCTTCCGGCAGTATAATCTCACGCTGATCATTGGACAAGCAAAGGGTTTCCAGGCCCGGCTTGCGTGACGGACCCTTGGCGATCCCGATAATCATCACGCTGTCAATTTGTAATTCTTCCAGCACATTTCGGGCCTGACTCACCTGACCTTTGCCGCCATCAATAAACAGGATATCCGGTAACTTACCTTCACCCTGTTTGAGCCGTTTATAACGGCGCAGCAGGGCCTGATGCATGGCCGCGTAGTCATCGCCCGGCGTGATCCCTTCGATGTTGAACCGACGATAATCGGATTTTACCGCACCGTTTACATCAAACACGACACAGGAACCGACCGGTACTTCTCCCATGGTGTGGCTGATGTCGAAACATTCCATGCGTGCGGGTAGCTCATCCAGATCCAGCGCTTCCTGCAGGGCCTCAAAGCGTTGTGCCAGCGTGGCCTGATTGTTGATCCGACTGGTCAGGGCCTGCATGGCATTATGCTCCGCCAGCTTGATCCAGCGATCACGTTCGCCCCGGACATTCCAGCGGATGGCGATCTTGCGACCGGCCTGTTGTGACAGGACACCGGTCAGCAGTTCCTCATCTTCGAGCGCGGTATTGATCAGGATCTCATCCGGTATGTCATGTTTGCTCTGTTGTGCGGTACTCAGATAAAACTGGGTGATAAAGGCAGCCAGCAGGGTCTCCGCCTCCTGCTGTGCGGCGTTCTTCGGGTAAAACGTGCGATGCCCCAGGTGGCGTCCGCCCCGAATGATAAACAACTGTACGCAGGCGATGTCGCCCTGACCGGCCACGGCGATGACATCCAGATCACCTTTCTCACCGCTGACATATTGTTTTTCCAGTATCTTGCGCAGTGTCGCAATCTGGTCGCGATAGGCGGCCGCCCGTTCATAATCGAGCCTGGCGGCGGCGTCATCCATGCGGTTGACCAATTCATCCACCATGGTTGTACTTTTACCTTCCAGAAACATCACGGCATGCCGCACATCTTCCGCATAGACAGCATCGTCCACCAGTCCCACGCAGGGTGCAGTGCAACGTTTGATCTGGTATTGCAAACAGGGTCTGGAACGGTTTTTGTAAAAACTGTCTTCACACTGGCGCACCGGGAAGAGTTTCTGTAACAGACTCAGGGTTTCGCGGACGGCGCCCGCACTGGGATAGGGACCGAAATAGCGCCCGGCTGCCCGCTGCGCACCGCGATGCAAGGCCAGCCTTGGGAAGGCATCCTTGTCGGAGAGATAGATGTAGGGGTAGCTTTTATCATCCCGGTACAGCACGTTGTAGCGCGGCTTGAGCGACTTGATCAGATTGTTTTCGAGCAGCAGGGCTTCGTTTTCGGTGTGTGTGACAGTCACTTCGATATGACTGATCCGGGCTGCCAGGCTGCGGGTTTTGGGGTGTTCCAGGTTTTTCTGGAAATAACTGCTGACACGTTTTTTCAGGCTGCGCGCCTTGCCTACATAGATGACGGTGCCTGAGGCATCCTGCATCCGATACACGCCCGGTGCATCCGGCAGGGTCTTGAGAAAGGCTTTGGCGTCAAATTCTGTCGGCGCGTCCTGATGGCTCATGGGCTTGTATCGATCAGCTTGCGAATATTCTTGAAGACCTTGTGAAACATCGGTGTCGTCAGTCGTTTGGTCTGGGTATTGTACCGACTGCAATGATAGGAACAGACCAGATGATTGCCATTGGGCAGTGGATAAACACTGTTATGGGCAAAAGGGTAGTCCCCCTGCTTCAATCCCAGCGCCTTGAGAACTGATTTATGGGCAATGCCGCCCAGCGCCAGTATCACCGTCCCCTTCCCCAAAGCGGCCAGTTCCTGTGCCAAATAGGCATTACAGGTGTTGACCTCGGCGGTGGTGGGCTTGTTTTCCGGCGGCAGGCACTTGACCGCATTGGTGATCCGGCATTGTTTCAGTTTCAGCCCATCCCGGCGTGAGGTCGCCTCCGGCTGGTTACTGAAGCCGAACTTGAACAATGTTTCGTAGAGCAGAATCCCGGCATAATCACCGGTAAAGGGACGCCCGGTCGCATTGGCCCCATGCATGCCCGGGGCCAGTCCCACAATCAGCAGGCGGGGTTTATCGACGCCAAACGGGGCGACCGGCCTGGCATGGTAGTCCGGGTAGTCCTTTCTGACCTGGGCCAGAAAGCGGGCCAGTCGATTGCATTGGCTGCAATCGGCATTAAATATCTCAGCAGGCATTGAACTTGGTGTGGTTTTGATTGGGTTGATTAATGATTTTGAATTATGCCATGTTCGATGGCCAGGCGGGTCAATTCGATATCATTTTTCACATCCAGCTTGTCGTACAAACGGTAGCGATAGGTGCTGATGGTTTTGGGGCTAAGGCAGAGCTTGTCGGAGATATCATTGACCCGATGGCCTTCCATCAACATCATCAGCACCTGCAGCTCACGTTCCGACAAATCATCAAAGGGCGATTTCTCATCATCGGCCGGTGTGGTTGCCATTTTCTGGGCCAGATCGGGACTGATATAGCGCTTGTTGGCCATGACTTCACGAATCGCCCGGTTGATTTCATCCACCTTGGCCCCTTTGGTGATATAACCGCTGGCGCCGGCTTTAAGCAGTTTGGTGGGGAAAATCACATCATCCACCATCGTGACGATGATAATTCGCAGGTGAGGGAAACTGTGTTTGAGTTTGCGAGTGGCTTCCAGACCACCGATACCGGGCATATTCAGATCCATCAGGATCACATCCGGGTTGTGTTCTTTGACGAGTTTCAGGGCATCTTCTCCGCAATCACCCTCCGCCACCACATCATAATCGGTTTGATCTTCTAACAGGCGCCGCAAGCCTGTTCGGACCAGATCGTGGTCATCTATCAAAATGAGTCTGACCATAAATTGCTCCCCAATCCAGAATCTGTACGATTCTTACCCACAAAATTTTACGCGATTATACGCGAATTTGTCAGGTAAAACAGCGGATTATGAAAACAGGAGAACCTGTCAATAATAGGTAATTAACAAACTTATTTATTAAGCTTATTAATTATAAAAAATATGTCGTCCTATTTTTGCCACACGTGTTTTCTTTCTGGCCCAACTGGGACGGATATGGTCGGCGTGGTAGAACAACGCCTGACCGACTTGATAGGGTAATCGTTGGTAATACACATCCTCTGCAATTTTTATCGCCTGCTCCCAGGCTTTAGGCTCAAGGGTGGGCGGCCTCCCGATTTCGGTCCAGGAGAATGCACCAACATAGCGCTTGCGAATGGTGTCCCAGCGTTTCTGATAGACCACTTCACAAATGGTATCGGGATAATGCCGTGAGTTAACGCGATTCAAAGTAACCCGCCCCACCGCATATTTGCCCGCTGTCGGTTCGCCTCTGGCCTCGTGATAGATATTAAGAGTCAGGCAATTCAATTCCCGTGATATCTCTGATCCGGCGATGGATGACACAATGAAAAAGCCGATTGTTCCCATAATCAGGATAAATCCACCACCAAACAGCCAATGACTCAGGTCTCGAGTCTGACAAAAAAAACGCAAATTACGCAGCAGAACACCGGGGTCCAGTTTGTAACGGATGCGCATCAAAAGAATATTTAACATAAAAAAAATTATAGATTTTGGCTTGTTTTGCAGTTGAGACCCCGTTCGCAAAACAGTTTTCTTGTGGTTTTCTGTTTATAACCGTTCAAGCAAATTCGTGCACAGGTCGATAAAAACAGCGAATTCGCCGGTTCTGGGTTTTTATGGCCGGTAAATCTGCCAAAAAAATCAATGTGTTTGCTGATACCGATGACAATAGTTGCTGAAGATAAACGGGGCCGACCGGCCACTTCACCACAGCAGAAATGGCTGCAGAACATGCAGACCATGGCATGGTTCAGCTTTGTCAGAAACAGCGGGGTAAACTATAAAACCATTCGCATTAAGTTTTCCCCCGTCAAGACCAGTTCCTTCACCAAACACTATGGTGATCGTGACCGTCAATGGCATCGCTGGTCAAACGGCAGCGGTCCTGTGAAGAGTGATGTGCTGGAGATCGTCGAACAACGAATCCCTGGAAGTCAGGCTGTTTATCAACATGGCCCGGAGGGATCCCGCTTTTGGCATGTGTTGTCGGCAGAGATCAACGTGCAGGCAGAGCTGATGTATTACAGTCAACCGGCGTTACATGGCGCACAGCGTATATTGGACTCCAGTGTCCTGTTAGCCTCCCCCTGGCATCGCCTCGCGTATTACCTCCTCGTGTATAAAATGCGCCTTGTCGCCATGCAACAACCGCCCTTCCCGGGTGCGAATCAGCAATCTCATGAAGCCGCAGTGGCGGCCTGGCGCAAGGATTGCCGGGCCTTGCTTGAGGTCTTGGAGGTTGAGCAACGTGCCTTGTATCGGTATGGTCTGTTTCGTCAGGACATTCTGATGTTGCTGAATAACACTTTGGTAAAACTCACCAAATCATTATCATTTTCCACGCGTTGCAAGCATCCCGACTGGCAACGCAGTATCGTGCTTGAGATGGTCTAGGCCACCCGTCCCCGCAAGATCCCGCTTGCCTCAGCCTGTGCTGCATCCAGGGCATCCTTGATCTGTTGTTGTATCTGCCGGTAGTCCTCATCCGAGACATGGTTGTCACGCGGCAAAGGTGGAATACCAGCGCCGTAGTTGATAATGACATGACTGAACATGCGGGGAAGATGTGCCTTGTCCCAGCTTTTTTCCAACACCCGGTTGTTGCTGCACACACAGGCGGCGACATGAATGGGTAACTGTGTCTGTCGAGACAATTCAACGATCCCGGGCTTCACGCTGTGGTATGGTCCACGGGAACCATCGACCGCCATTCCAGCGCTGGACCCTGCCTGGACACAACGGATCAACTCCTGCAAGCCGGCGCTGCCGCGTGTCGACTGGGAACCATAGACCAGTTTAAAGCCAAAGCGTGCAAGTATCCTTGCCATTAACAACCCATCCCGACTGTTACTGGCCAGCAAGGTCACATCACGTTTATGCCACGGTTTGATCAACATCACCCCTTCACCATGCCAGAAGGCAAGCAACATGGGAGATGTTTTACCGGGTTGTGTCTCCGGCAAGACCGGTTTGTTTACTTCAATCGTGGTCACAGTGAGCATGATCACCCGTTGTATCAACCAGAAGACAAAGGCGGCCACAGGGGGCAGAATGATATCCTTCCACCACCTGCGCCGTCCCCTGCCCGGATGACCGTCCGGTGCGTTAACCTGCACAGCGGTGAGTTGTTTTTCCAGCAAGCGCGCCTGTTCACGAATATTTAAATTCATGAGCAGGGCTTCCACATCCACTCGCCAGGCCAGACGGTGTTCAAACAACATGGCCAGTCGCACCAGGGAGAGCGAATCGCCACCGGCTTCAAAAAAATTGATTGCCGTATCCTGCACTGGGAAACCGAGGACATTGCCCCAGATCGCCGCGACTTGTTCCTCAGCGTGTGTGTGTGGCAAACGGGCATCTGTTGTGGATGGCATAGCCGGATCCGGCAGCGCCGCATAATCGGTTTTGCCGTTCTTGTTTACCGGAATCGCTTCCAGCAGAACGAAAAACGCCGGGACCATATAAAGCGGCAGGGATTGTTTCAGCCACGCCTTGAGTTCATCTTCGGTCGGTGTCGGGTTGTCAGCCCGCAGCAGATAATAGGCAACCAGTTGCTTACCGGTATCGTTGACTTGGCGCGGCCAAATCAGTGCATTTTTAATCGCCGGATGTTTTTCCAGAACCGATTCGATCTCATGTAACTCGATCCGGTAACCGCGAATCTTCACCTGATGATCGGAACGATGCAGATATTCCAGTTCACCCCGTTGATTGATCCTGGCCAGATCACCCGTCTTGTACAGTTTGCCGGTATCCGGTTGCAGGTGATTGTTGATAAATCGTTCCTGCGTCAGTTCAGCGCGATTCAGATACCCCTGAGCCACACCATCACCACCGATGTAAATCTCGCCTGTCACCCCAATGGGGACAGGTTGACCGGCGGGATCCAGCAAATACACAGGTGAATCATCAAAAACTGCACCGATGGGACTGGCCGTTGAACAACAGTCCTGCCGAACCAGTTGACGCACCGTTGAAAAAACAGTGGTTTCAGTAATCCCGTACATATTCAATACCATCGGTCTGCTATCGCCATAGCGTTCAAACCAGGGTAAATACAACCTCGGTTCGGATTTTTCACCACCCAGGAAAATTTTCCGCAGCGTTGTATTCGTTGAGGCCTGATTGAGATCGATATCCATGTATTGCCGGAATACCGCCGGGGTCAGATTCAGGATGGTGATCTTTTCCTCTTGCACCAAACGATGAAAGGCCCTGATGTCGTGTGTTTCATCCGGCGCGACCATCACCACACAGGCCCCGCTTGCCAGCGCTCCCCAGATCTCCCAGACCGAGAAATCAAAGGCCACGGAGTGAAACAGCGTCCAGCGATCATGTTCATCCAGGTCAAACCAGGACAGCATGTGTGCCAAAAAATGTCCCGCATTGTCATGGGTCAGGATGACACCTTTTGGCTTGCCGGTTGATCCCGAGGTATAGATCACGTATGCGGTATCTTGCAGCTGTACCGGTAAACCCGGCCGTTGTGCCGTCATTGCCGGATCATTGAGTATCTCCTCGATTAAACACACCCGGCATGGTGTGTCAGCGGCGAGAGAAGAATCACACTGTGTGAGCAGTACAGCGGGGTTGGCATCCTGCAAAATATCGACAATACGCGCCACCGGATAGGATTGATCCAGTGGCAAATAGGCACAACCTGCCTTGAGTATCCCCAGTAATCCGATTACAAGATGGTGTGAACGAGCCATGTGGATGGCCGCCAGACTGCCCCCTTTGACACCATTGGCAAGCAAGAACGCCGCCACCTGGTTGGATTGTTGCTCCAGTTCGGCATAGGTCAGGTTTACATCCCTGTGGCGCACCGCGATCCGATCCGGAAAACGATCGATCTGCTGTTCAACCAGAACATGCAAGGGGAAACGTGGCAAGGCTTGTGGTGTTTTCCAGTAAGCTTGCTTGATCAAAGCCATCTCCTGAGGGTGGATCAGGTCAAGATGTTGGACCGGCTTGTCAGGGTCAGACAGGATATTGGTGATTAACCGTTGCATATTCGCCGCCATTCTCTGCACTGTTTCCTGTCTGAACAGATCACGGCGATATTTAAAGTGGCAGACAAGCTTGCCGGTCAGCTCCATGATCTCCAGCGACAGTTCAAACTGCCCTTCCTGTTGAGGGATGAGAATGTGTTTCAATCCGGGCTTTAATGCAGTGACCGTCAACGACTCAGGAACAGGCAAGGCACGCTGAATCATGCCGGCAAAACGTTCCGGTGCAATCAGATCAAACAAGACCTGTAATAACGGTGAGCCGCCGCGTCGTTGTGTCGGCCGCAGTCGTTCAACCAGACAGGCAAACGGCAGGTTTTGATGCAGAGTGCCTGACTTGACCTCATCATCCATCAATGACAGGAATTGCCTGAAACTCGGGTTATTCACCAGCGCCGGCCGCATCACCAGTGTATTGGCAAAATAACCCACGGTTTTCCAGTAGCGTGCATCATCCCTGCCCAGAGCCGGTGCACCGATCAGAAAATCGGTCTGCCCCGTATATCGGGTCAACAACACGCTATACACACTCAGCATCAGTGTAAACAGTGTTGTATTGGCCGATTCCGCCAGCGTATTCAGTGCGGCAGTTTGTAGTGCACCCAGTTCCACCTCCACCACCCCGCCCTGTACAGCCGGTTTGCCTGTCGGTGAAAAATCATAGGGTAATTCCAGTGTCGTCACCGCATCTTGCAACTTATCCTGCCAGTATTGCCAAAGTGACTCGCCTTGCGGGGAACCAAGCAGTTGTTGCTGTTGGGTAACGTAATCATAAAAGGTTAAGGGATAATCGAGATCGGGATCGCGCCGCTGACCGAAGGCGGTGTAATAGAGTTGTAACTCCCGTGTAATCACCCCGGATGACCAGAAATCTGTCACCGTATGGTGCGCCCTTAATAACAACACAGCTCGTTGTATGTGATCGGTAAACAACCAGGCCCTGAACAAAGGTCCCGCCTCCAGTTTAAAGGGGGGGTAATGCTGCGGTAATAGTTGATCCGGAAACTGTTCCCATGCATCCGGGTCCACCACACGAACCGCTATGGCGCAGGTTGGGTACTTGCCGGGAACCTGACAGACCGCTTCACCTCTGATCTCCAGGCCGCTGGATAATACAGGATGCCGCTGTATCACCTTGTTTAAGGCCTTTTGCAACAACGCCACATCCGGCAAGGTATCCAGCTCACAGGCAACCGACACATCATAGGCATGACTGTCCGGTGCCGTTTTGTAAATAAACCACAGGGCCTGTTGCCCGTCTGATAACCGGTAACCCGGCATTGGCGCCTGTTGAAATGGTTGCGACCGATCCGTTTTAGCATGCAACCCGACCACCGTTGCTGTCGGTGTGTCTGTCCTGCGGACTTTGTGCATCAGGGACTCAATGCCGTGCAGACTCTGCAACACCGTTGCATTGTCAACACCGAAATCGATGAGACAGGCCAGTTCATCCACGCCGATATGGTGAAATTCGCGGACCCGGTCGACGAGTGACAACGGGGTACCGAACAGGGCCGCACTTTGGAAATAGCGTTCAAACGCGAAATCAAGAACCTGTTGTCTTTCCGCCGCATCAAGCTCTGCCAGTTTTCCGGCCTCTTGTCGCCACAGGTCGATGGAGGTCTCCAGATATTCTGTAAACGGTTCACGGACCGTTTCTCGCACCCTCTCCAGCGTATCGCCGACAAAGGTGTGCAACATCAAGGTCACCTTGCCGGCCATTGGATCAAAACCGTGTCGGGCGCGCGCAGCACGATACAATTGGATCTTCTCCTGCAACTCTTCGGCTGTTTGAAACAACAAGGCGGTGATCACATTGGCGCCAATAGCGCCTGCTTCAATAAACCGTTCACGGCCGCCACTGCAGGTAATCCAAATCGGTAATTCTTTTTGCACCGGCATGGGATACAGACGCAAGCGAACCTTTTCCTGTTTACCGTTGGCAACCGCAATTGATTGTCCGCGCCACAGTTGCTGAATCGTATCTATGCTGTCGTACATCACCTGCACACGATTGGCATAATTCTCCGGAGAAAGTGCAAAATCATTGGCATTCCAGCCGGCGGCAAAACCGATATCGATGCGACCATTGGAGAGGTTATCCGACATGGCCCATTCCTCTGCCACGCGAATGGGATGATGCAAGGGCACCACCACACTGCCGGCTCGGATGCGTACCTGTTCAGTGATCATCGCCAGAGCAGAAGCCAGCACAGAGGGATTGGGATAGATACCGCCAAAGCTGTGAAAATGCCGCTCCGGGATCCAGACCGCCTTGAAACCATGTTGATCGGCAAACCGGCTGCCTTCCGTCAACAAATAATATTTGTCCCGGGTGTATTCTGCCGGGTTACTCGAAAAATAGAACAGACTGAACTCCATTTCCGCCCGTTTCACATCTTGCCATTCTTGTTGTACCGAAAGTGTTTCAGACACGTGATCTGGGTCTGTCGCGGAAATGGATATGTTTGTTTCAAGTCGGTTGAGTTTGCCGGCAAGAAATTCCGCCAGTTTATCCGGTGTGGAATGGGCCCAGATCACTTCAGCGGTGATTTTCTGATTAAAGGTTTGCTCCAGATAATAACCGAGTTCAATGGACATCACCGATTCCAAACCATACACAACAAAGGGCCGGGCAGGATCAATCTCCTCTGCCGGATACTGCAACGCCTCACTCATCCAGGTAATGATACTTCTGAGGATGCCGGCCTTGTCTTGTGTCACAGGCGCAACACCCTCCAAACGATGTTTCAAGCCATGCCGGTTGACGGCAGGATCAGGCCTGACTGCACCGGCAATCACCGGCTCACGCAGTGTTGCCGTCTGCCGCTCATCAGGTAACGTAAGACGAAACATTTCCTGTATTAACTGAATTTTTCCACGCAACCATTTAAGCGTGTCGGTGTACACAGAATCATCTGTGGCCGGTGGATCTGCAATCAGATTGGACAGCGCCAAATAATAATTGGCCAATTCACCAATGTGTGAAGCCAGTTGTAATTGCCGGTCTCGAATCTTGTCCGGGGCTGCATCAGTCGGAATATTCCTGTTCAAATCTTCTGCATAGTGAATGAATTGAGCAAGCGTCTCCTGCGCCGCAGGTGAGTGCGGATAAAAACTCAACAGTGCATCCGGCCCGCGCAATATCTGCAAGCCGTTAAAATAATTCAGTGTTTCTGTCGGACCTTCAATGATTCTGAAAGCCCGTGCATCAGTTAACAATTTTGCTGCATTACTCTGTGCCAGATAACCACGACAACCGGATAACTGCATATTCAAGTCCGCCGCATACCACAGATATTCCGCGCCAAGGTTTTTGGCTGCCGGATAAAACATATCCGGCACAGCGTGTTGTTGATCACGGGCCGACGCCAGCATGGCAACCAGCTTGTCCGTGGCATACCAGGCACAGTGCAATTCCTGCAGCTTCTGCCGTGTCAATGGATTGTCTGCCAGCAGGCCTGTTGCGATATGTCGTTGTTCTGCATAGATTTTCATCGCAGACAGACAGGACTGCATGGCGCCGGTACACATTGCAGCCACCCCCAGACGATTGTATTGCAGGGTTTCATGGGCAATCGCCATGCCCTGCCCCGGCTCACCCAGCAGGTATTGCTCATCCAGCACGACATGATCAAACCGGATATTGGCCTGGGCTAACAGCGGCATTCCCATAGAGCTGATCGCCGTGATCTTTTCGTGCAATGTTTCGGTGGGAACAAGCAAGGCACTGATACCTTGCTGATTCCCCTCTATGTCTGTCGACTTGAGGAAAGTCACAACGTATTTTGCTTTTTGCCCCAGACCGACGAAGATCTTTTCACCGGACAGATTCCATCCCGAGCCGGAGCAAATCGCCCGGCCGGTCATGGCAGCCGGATTGGAACCGGCGGCGGCTTCGGTTAACGCGAAAGAGACCAGCGCCTCTCCCGCTGCCAATTCCTTCAGGATCGATTGGCTGATCGATGCTTTCGCAAACTGTCTGATGCTATAGGTGCCGGCATGATGGATACCGAGATACATGGCCAGAGCGAGATCACGGGCAGCCAGTTTGCTGAATACCCGAACAAGTTCCCGACAACTCAGCGCCAAACCGCCGAGTCTGCGATCAATCTGCATTCCAAACAGACCTTGTTGTGCCAAGACAGGAATCAGTTTGGCAATATCACCCGCTGAATCGTGTTGTAAAACTTTCTCGACATTGGATAACAGGGCATGGTGATGGTGTTCACCATTGATATTTCGCAAACTCGCCGGCGGTGAAAATTCATCATCAAGATAGCGCGCCTTGACCAGACTGCGCTGCAACTTGCCGCTGGATGTCTTCGGCATGGTGCCTCTGGCCAACAACACGACGTCATATGGCACAACCTCAAATTCTTCCGTAATGCGGACACATATCCCATCCAGAATTTTTTTTGCACTATCCTGCTCCAGTGTGCGCTTGTCGATCTCCTGCACGATCACCAGTTTTTCCCGGTCATCGATCACTGCTGAGAACGCAACACCACAATCCTTGCGCAAAGGGTCATCGGTATCTTGCACAACAGATTCCACGTCCTGCGGATAAAAATTACGCCCGTGGATAATAATCAGATCTTTTATACGGCCTGTGACAAATAACTCACCCTTGTTTATAAAACCCAGGTCTCCGGTGCGCATGAACGGGCCGTTATCCTTGTTGTCTCTGGCATGGAAGATTTCAAGTGACAAGGCGTCCTGACGCCAGTAACCATCCGGGATATGTCCGCCGGCAACCCAAATCTCACCTATCATATCCTCATTCAATTGCTGTTTTGATACGGGATCAACGATTGCCAGGGTCTGCTCACCAAAACTGCGTCCACAGCTGACCACAGACTGCGTGCTCTTATCAGACTTGTCTTGAAAGCTCAATCGGTTGTCTTGTAATGCGGTTTTATTTACATACAGAATACGCGGCTCAACCCCTTCCGGAACACCGCTGACAAACAACGTGGCTTCCGCCAGACCAAAGCAGGGAAACAGCGCAGCCCGAGTGAAACCGCAAGTGGAAAATTTTTCCGCAAAACTGACAATATCATGGGCTCGCACCGGCTCCGCCCCATTCCCCGCCGTCTTCCAGCTGGATAAATCCAGAGCGGACTTGTCTTCTTCAGAGACTTTTTCCACACACAAGGCATAGGCAAAATTCGGCGCCACGCTGATATTTGCCCGATACTTGCTGATGGCCTGCAGCCAGCGCACCGGTTTTTGTATAAAGGCTTCCGGTGTCATGACGACACAATGGGCGCCGGCATAGACCGGCTGCATAATCTTGCCTATCAACCCCATATCATGAAACATGGGTAACCAGGTTACGACCACGGAGTCTTCTGTAGTGTTCAAGGCTTCCTTCAACATCACCATGTTATGCATCAGATTGCGATGACTGACCATCACCCCCTTGGGCAGATGTGTCGAACCGGAGGTGTATTGTAAAAATGCGATATCTTCCGGATCGATGACCGGAAGATCGCCATGGTGAACATCACCTGCAAGCAATGTATCCGTTGCCAAAACCCGCAGCGAGTCAAGTTCAGAATATTCAGCAAGCTTGCTGTCGATGCGTTGCAGCGTTTGCGAATCGGTGAGGATAAATGCCGAATCTGTATTGCCGGCAACCGCCGCCAATCTGCCGGTGGAACGGCTGGAACGTGGTACGGGCACCGGCACAGCGATAATCCCCGCCATGAAACAGGCAAAAATCGCACAAATAAAATCCAGCCCTGCCGGATAAACCAGCATCGCTGTTTGACGTGGGTTTATTTCCTGCTGCAGATGCGCCGCAAGTTGCCGGGCTTTGGTCTGAAGTTCAGCATAAGACAAACTGCCCCTTTCCTCACAGCCGCGATACAACAGGGTGAAAGCTGTCCGTTCCGGGCGTGCTTTACTGTGAAGATCAAGAACACTGATTATTGTTTGTGCAGCGCCGAAGTCCATCCCCATGTATTTCAATTATTATTTTTTTCTTTTCCATAACCGGTAATAACCAGTATAGGACATGAATTCGCTTTCGACCCTGCTCCCTGGCGCTGACAAGTTCATCCTCCACAAATAAAAAAAGGCACCGCATGGGTGCCTTTATGAAATGGTATCGCGAGGGACTGATAACGCACTTCCCTGTGCGTTACCCGGCGGGCAGCCTGCGGCTGTCCAAATCGGCATTCCTGCCGATTTGTCGAACCAGGGTTCAAATCCAAATCCCACTCTCCAATAATTAAAAAAGGCGCCACTGGGGCGCCTTTTTTAATTTGGCGGAGAGCGAGGGATTCGAACCCCCGGAGGTTTAACCCTCAACGGTTTTCAAGACCGCCGCTTTCGACCACTCAGCCAGCTCTCCAAAGATATTGTAACGGTTTCATCCTGATCCCGTCACTAAAAAAATGTTTAGTGTCGGTCTTCAGCGACGGTTCCCGCCGCTTTGCTCAGGGCTTCCTGCCCTTCGCCCTTCGGGCCAACCTGCGGTTGTCCAATTTTGCTCACGGCAAAATTGTCGACCACGTTGCCGGTGCTCCAAAATAGTGTGTTGGTTTCATCCTGATCCCGTCACTAAAAAAATGTTTAGTG
>Ga0224511_10000135_pt1 | contig 26331 bp, 28 predicted proteins | sample SF_May12_sed_USG_2_FD_169988 | JGI IMG/M metagenome (GOLD analysis project Ga0224511, IMG submission 169988) | Sediment microbial communities from San Francisco Bay, California, United States - SF_May12_sed_USGS_8_1 | ecosystem: Environmental > Aquatic > Marine > Sediment | place: USA...
AGATAGAAAAATAACCATCATTGGCAATCTGCTCAGAACTGAAACGATCAATATCGGCAAGTACCCCTATCAATACCCCATTATTCAGGTTGAGCAACATTATTTGTGGCCCATTGATCCTGAACAATCAGTAACAGACCGCCATCCTTACTGGTGGTCCGACCCCTGGTATGATCCGTATTATCCATGGCATTCACCCTACTACCCATACAGATATTGGCCCTGACAGGGAAAATAAATCACTATGCACCAGAAATTATTTTTACTCAGCCTGTTCATTATCCTGCTGGCAAGCTGCGCCACTACAGCCAATTTCGACCTCACCCAGGTTGATCAAACCCTGACACCCAGCAGCGTCATCGCCGAAGCCAAAGCTAGCCACGGCAAAATTGCTCTCTGGGGTGGTACTATTCTGGATACCCATAATCTGAAAAATAGCACTCAAATAGAAGTTCTGGCCTACCCTCTAGATTCTTACCACCGCCCTGCTCAGGAAAGCAAGCCACTGGGACGGTTCATCATCCAGCATAAAGGTTATCTCGAACCTGCTGATTACGCTCAGGGACGGTTGCTCACCGTACTCGGTAGCATTAGTGGAAATCAAACCGGCAAAGTGGGCAAAAGCAGCTATACCTATCCGGTGATCAATGCCCAACAACTACACCTTTGGTCACTAAATAACGATCCAAACAACACCCGTTTTCATTTTGGTATAGGTATTCGTCTATAGGTGAAAACTCAACACCTGCTTTTTGATTACTATCAAAGCAAAAAACACTACCTGCATTAACATTTGTGCGTTATTCTTCAACACTGAAAACTTGTTTTGTCTCATTTGAACAACCTATCTGGAGTCCTCGTGTTAAATCATCGATATATTGCTATTGCATCCCTGCTCATTGGTCTTAACTTTTTTATCAACGGTCAAAGCTTCGCCGCTGACGCTACATCAGCGCAACGGACTGGCATTGCCAAAGGCACCGTGATTTCAACCATAGATGCCTCTGGCTACACCTATGTTGAAGCCAACATGGATGATGACAAGGTCTGGCTGGCTGGGCCAAAAACAAAACTGGCCAAGGGCGACTCTATAACCGTCAAACTCGGCACGCCTATGCGTAATTTTCATAGTAAATCACTTGATCGTGACTTTTCCGTCATCTACTTTGTCAGCAGCTATACAGGTAACACAGCCCCTAAAAGCTCTTTACCCTCGGGCCATCAACCCATTAATGGCGGCAAAGCAATCACAGCACCTAAAAAAATCACGCTAAGCAAACCCGTTAAACGTGCAAAGGGCGGTAAAACTATCGCTGAAATCATCGCAGATAAAAAAGAACTGTCGGGTAAGAAAATAAAAGTACGTGGTCAGGTGACTAAATTTAATCCCGAAATCATGAACATGAACTGGTTACACCTAATTGATGGCAGCACTGAAAACGACTTAATTATTACCACCAACGACACCACAAAAGTAGGCGATGTCGTCGTTATTGAAGGCACAGTAACACTCGATAAAGACTTTAGCTATGGCTATTTTTATAAGCTATTAATTGAAGACGGCAAGATAACTAAAGATTAGTTAGAAGCTCAACACATTGAGGCCATAAGCCTATTAGAAAGGCTCGACCATTTAGTCGAGCCTTTCTTTTTTTATTGATGAGAAAGCAGGCATAGACTTTTTAAAACAGCAGATATACTCTTCATACTCAGATATTAATCAAGGAGATTCGAATGGAAATTGCAATTTTGTCACTGCTAGCGATATTCGCTGCAATCTATCTAATAAAACACCCACTCAAAGCCGATGGCAAGTTATCTGCCGAAACCAAAACCAAAGTCACTCAGGGCGGACTGGTCTTGATGGGCATATTTGGATTACTTTCCAGATCATTCCTTATTGTAGACGCCAATGAAGTGGGGCATTTAAAGCGTATTTTTCTTGCTGACGACTTACCTGCTGGTCAGATCATTGCTCTTCAGGGAGAAAAAGGACCACAGTCAGAAATCCTTGGCCCCGGCTTTCATTTTCGTAGTCTGGTCAGAATTTTATATGATATTGAATACAGCTCTGTAATTGAAATTCATGAAGGCCAATATGGATTATTACTGGCAAAAGACGGTGCCCCATTACAGGCTGAACAATTCCTGGCCTCTTCATGGAAAGAAGGCGATTCAAAAAATATGTTAAATGCTAATCACTTTTTAACCGAAGGCAATGGGCAAAAAGGCCCACAATTAGAAGTACTTCGCCCAGGTAAATATCGTCTTAACCAATATTTATTTTCTGTTGAGCCAAAACATGCCCTGGATGTACCCACCGGTCATGTTGCTGTGATTCGTTCTAACGTACAAACCGTGGATGACTGTAGTAGTTCAATCGATGTTGAAGGCAGCACTGGTGCCAATGTGGCTACACCCATTGTACCCAAAGGCTGTATTGGTGTTTGGGATGAGCCCCTGCCTCCTGGACGTTACTATTTAAATGAAAAAGCCTATGTCAGCACCATCATTCCGACACGTTTACAGACCTGGTCATACAAAGGCGGCTATACGCAACGAACCATCCATCTCACCGTAGATGATAATGGAAAAATTCAGCAGGAAGAAAAACAGGAAGTGATTAAAGTACCCAAGGAATCTGCTGATAAAGCCATTAATGTACGCGTAGAAGGCTGGACTGTTCCGGTAGACATGCGCGTTGTGGTTCAGGTTCACCCCAAAGATGCACCCATCGTTGTCGCCTCCGTTGGTGATTTACAGCGTGTTGAAGATAATATTATTACGCCGGCAATCAGAGACATTTTACGTACCATCGGCGGTAATCCAAAACGTAAGGTCATGGACTTCGTTGAACGTCGTGATGAAATCACAGCTGAAGTCGAACAAACCATTGCCGTCGAAGGACGCAAAGCTGGAGTCACCATTCAGGAAGTTCGTATGGGTGAACCCGCCATCCCACCTGAACTATTAGTCGCCACATTACGACAACAACTGGCAACACAGCTAAGAAGCACTTATCAGGAAGAAAAAGCAGCCCAGAAAGAACGCATCTCGGTAGAACGTGAACGTGCAACCGCGGATCAACAAAAAATCCTGGTCGCTGCAGAAATTGCCAAGAAAGCCGCCAGCTTTAAAAAGGACCAACTAAGACTGGAAGGTGAAGGTGAGCGATTAAAACTCACTGAAATTGCACGCGGCCAGAAAGCCCAGGCAGATGTGCTGGGTAAAGACCGCGCACTACAACTACAGGCTTTAACACTGGCGTTAGATGCGGCCACTCAAAATCCAGCCATTGTCAAAGTACCTTCTGTATTAGTCAGTGGACAGGGCAGTAGCCTGGAAGGCGCCGCTGCCATCCTTGGTGCATCAACACTGGTAAATGGTATCAACGGATCTAAAACCAAAACTGGCAAATAAGTGGCACAAAAAAGCCCGGCAGTATTCACTGTCGGGCTTTTTTTATAATGATCTATTCAGGCAAATAACATGCCCACGATTTCAACTAAAAGTGTAAAAACGCACCAATCATCATGCCACTGAATTCAAGATCAGCATCAACGCTATCCAAACCTTTCAATTCAAGTGTGGTTGTTTTCATACCTAATTCAACACCAAAAACACCCATTTCATATAAAGCACGAATACGGACATCCTGATAACTCACATCAGAATAACTGATGTTATTGATATCCATACCTACTGAAAATCCAGTGAATGGCAAATCAAACTGAGCAGCAAGATATAACATAGGCACAGTTTCAGAGACTGATACAGTTTGTGCACCTAGTGCAAAATCACCAGTGAGCTTACGTGCGTTAATACCAAAATCAAAATTCACCCAGTTATCCAGCAAACGCCAGTAGATAATAGTATCTGTTGTATCCAGCGCGATTGATGAATCACCCGCTGCAACGGCAACGCCATTAAAGTTAAAAGTAGCAGCTGAAGCACCAGTATGGTTCATAGATGCTCTTTCAATTCTCACATTAGGCACGAAGGGTACGAAATGCTCAAAGGCAGCATAAACATAGCTATCCTTCTCACCGGTGTAGTTAAGATTGGTTTCCATATCAATGGCATCACCACCCACTGTACCAAAATAACCCACTGGATCATGGTTCCAGACACCACCGCCTACGTATAAGCCCAGAAAATCTGCATTCGCATTACTGGATAAGGCCGATAATGCCAATATAAGTGACATCGTAAATTTACGCATATTCATATCTCCTAATAATAAAACCTAATAATAGTGTATATCATACTCATTTATTAATCTGTGAAACAGGTTTAATTCTTACACTCCTGTCAATTACCTGTATATATAGCAGCCATCCAGCACTTTAACTATCTCCATGGCCACATTCTTTACAAAATTTACCGTAAATATAGGTGGGATTATTGCAATTTCCACATTGTTTATACTGTTCAAAACCACAGAATGGGCAGGCCACGGTCTGTAATGGTAAATGTTTACCACAATTCTGACAGGCACCATTTGAAATTCGTTTTTCGATGAGCTTTTCCCTGGAGAAAATTTTCTTTTGAAATAAATAGAATAGAGACAATGCAATCAGAATAGTCACCGCCATCATTAAATAATGCCATATGGCCACCAGATTTAATGATTCAAGCAAGTCAATCAGCTGCTTCAAAAACTTTTTAGGAATGATGTCATAAATGAGTTCAACAATCTTGAAAAAAGCTGGGACAAATACCACCACTAAAAGGTGTGAGGACACCAGGGTCTGATATTGACGAGATAATGAAATACTCCTCATATTCCAAAAATAGAAAACCAGGAAAAGAGGCAGCAAAAATATCATTTCCATTGCCAGCCGCTTAACGGGATACCAGAAATTTAGGTCTCTCAAATCATCCCTAAGTTTATTTCTATCATCCTGGGTAAGATTTTCTATAACAGAAAATAAGTCTCGTATCCTTTTATCCTGGTTAATCGATGAATTAAGCAGTTTCTTTTTCTTTACCAGCGCATTAACAGAAGCTGTCTTTTTTGCGATCGCCTGCTTTAATGAATCAACATTTGCCTGACCTTTTTCCTGATCAGCTATTTTTTCGAGCAATGACGTGTCATAAGCACTTTTTACACGCTCTAACTCTGAATTTAATCGCCGAATTTCACTTTGTGTTTTTAAAAATTCTTTAAGATTATCTGAAAGACCATCATCATCCTCAATGGATAAAAAAAGTGTAGCGATTGGTTGACAACTAGCATGTCTTTCCTGCGTTCTTTCACGATCATCTGGCCAGTAATAACGACCACGTGAATCACTAACAGTTTTTGCCAGCAATGCAAGTCGGTTTGTTTTGTTCCAGTCACCTTCAATGACAATGTCACGGCAATACTGCGGCACAAGCTCAGAGGGACTGGTTAATTGCCGGGTGTGGTCATCCAGACCATCAAAGATGGATATAAGAATGAATAGATCCAGGAAAATCAGAATAGTCAGCGCCGCCTTACCAATAGGCTGATTATCAAGACTGGAAAGATTGCGCCTTATTTTTGATATTTTATTTTTAATAAGATTCAGCATAACGGTAATTCCTCCGCACACATATTTTGCTTATGTCTTAACATAAGCTACATAGAAACACTCATAGTGAGTGCAGTCCATTTTTTATCTTAGGCTATTACTCTGGAAATTTTTAGGTAAAACATACTGAATCACTTCTTTGGCTTCATCAAACAAAGCAATATCAAGCCCTTTTTCAGGATACAGATAATGCGTAACACCTTCTCGCTGAATACGTTCATCAGGCTGTCCAAAACGCGCCAGTATTATTTCTTCATCCAGATTCAATGCTGGAATAAAGGTCAGGCCGATAACAACTTCATTCAACACTGACTTTATATCATTATCAGAGATCGCATATTTTTTAGCTTGCCCGGTCGCCATATAATCAAATCTGGGGGCATTTTCACGCCAGACTTTAATATCTTGTTCACTAGCACTCGTCTGCACCACCAGTTTTCCAGCTATCACACCAGCTCGATAATGACCAAAATACATTTCCAGACTACCTACTTCATCCGCACCTGCAATAATTGCCAACTCAACATCATCATCTCCCACAATGCCTAGTACATCGGATAATCGACTCGCCCCCAGGTACAAACCAAAAACTTGCGTGGAACCATCTGCTAAAACATCAATCTGCCACGGCAGTCCTGTTATAACTTCTTTATTATCGGATTCATCAAGAAATGGAGATATCAGCATTACTGCGGCTAATAAAGTAAATAAGAAGAGGAATATTTTCACTAACTACTATCCTGATTAAAATATTCATTATATCGTGTTTCTCAATTTAAAAAATCATTGAATTAATGGAAGTTATAACGTATACCATCTAAATAGAACATCAAATGCCTACCAAATGAAACCATTAGAATAATTGTGTCTAATCACAATATTCTACTTTTGTATTACTCCATCACAAATCAGTGGGTAGCAACATGACAAAGCTTAAATCCAATTTTATTTTACCTGTTTTACTCACTCTACTGTCTAGCTGTTCTAGCACTCAATCACAACCACCTCAATCTATTTCAACTAGCTACACAGAATACAACAGGATTCCTGAAAACATAAATGACTTTCCTCCTGAAGTAAGAGCCTTATTATTAGGTTCAAAAAGAGCGTTTAACAATAAACCCAGTTATCCACAACTCCTGGCTGCCATATCAAAAATAGATTTGACCGCTGTAGAAAAAATTATTGATTCAGGTATTCCTGTCAACCCAGACAAAAATTCAAAACATGAATCCGCTCTTCGTTTTGCCGCTCGTACTGCAGGAACCTCTGAAATTATTAAATTCCTAATTGCTGAAGGTGCCGAACCTGATAATCCAGGATATAGCGCCCTGGATAACACACCACTACAGGCGGCACTTGTCATGGAGCATCTGGATAATGCAAAAATTCTGGTAGACGCCGGTGCAGATCTGACACTAAAAGACAACAATCAACTCACTCCTTTCATGCAGTTATATCGTTCATTAGACTGGGCCAGCAATGACAATAAAAAGAACGAAATACAGTCATTTATTAACTACCTGATTGAGCACAAAGGTATTGATCCAGAAGAACGCTATAAAGCACCTTTCTATCTTGCTGATAACACATTAGGCATAAGCGTAAACCGTATTGAAAACATTTCTGATCAAGACTGTCTCAGCTTACTAGATCAACATGATGTCAAATATAATAAACTGGGTAAAACTGGCGCTGTAAAAACACCCATCTTGGTGACATCACCAATTGGGGGAGTCTGGTACAAACACACAGGTAAATCAAAAAAACATTCGGTCATGGATTGTCGTCTAACACTATCACTAATAGGCATCAGCTCAGTACTTAAAGAATTTGATGTAAAGGAAATTCATCACATGCGAGCCCATTCATCAGGGGCACGTATTGGTGGAGGTGGCAACACCAGTGGCCATCACTATGGTCTGGCTCTGGATATATCCAAAATTATTACATCTGACGGTGAACAACTTGAAATCGTGAAAGACTGGCAGGATCGCCGCCATCGCGCAGAGGTTTGCAAATCTAACGATGACGATTCTGAAAAACAATTACGTCTCCGTAATTTTATCTGCCAAATAGACCAACAGGAAGTATTTAGCTGGATTTTAACGCCTCACTACAACAAAGCACATTACGACCATTTTCATGTTGAGGTTAGACCTGGAGAAGGCAGAATATTACGATAATATTTAGATAAAAATACAACATTATTAAAACTGCACTGTCTCACTGAAACAGTCTAAACCACATTGCATATTGTTAATGCATGTATACCTTAATCTAGTCCTATATTTAACTCTTAGTATGATTATTAAACGTCTATCACATTTCACAAATTTTGTTTTTTTTCTGGCAATAAGCATCACAGGCCTGTCATTAGTACACGCCGACTCCAGCCAATCATCAATTAATTTCTCAGCAATTAACAAATATGCAATTTTTTCCAGTCTTGCATACAAAAATAAGCCATCAACTAATGAAGCCATCTCATTAAAAGACTACACAATAACTCACTACAGCAATATCTCTGGCTTTAACATTTCATATTTATTAGCTACCAATGATTTAAACAAATCCCAGGTCATTGCCGTACGCGGAACTTCTAACATTGAAAACGCATTAGTTGATATTGCACTTGAACTCACAACCGACAAACACACAGGCATACGCTTACATAACGGTTTCTCACAAACAGCACGGGCTATTTATGCTGAGATCAAACCTAAGATAAAGGCAGATTACGCTATCAGTACCACGGGGCACAGTTTAGGCGGTGCGGTTGCTTTAATTTTAGCCATGTATCTTGATACCGATAATTACAAAGTTGATCAAATAGTCACTTTTGGCCAACCCAAAGTCACCAACATCGCTGGTACAAACAAATTCGAGCACTTAAACATCCTCCGTGTGGTTACACCAAAAGACCTCGTACCCTTAGTACCACCCTTTGACCCTGTCGATATAAATAATCTTGATATCTACTGGCACCCCGGCAAAGAGGTCATTCTGTTAGCCGATACTGATTACGCTGTTACAGGAGGCATAGAAAGCATGATGCGCGCCATTAAATTTACCCAGGAACCGCTCACTAAAGATAATTTAAAAAATCATGAAATGTCTTTATATCTAAAATTGATTGCTCAAAAAATTTCTTCTTCTAAATTAGTTGAATTTGAAAGTAGTTTTAACTTGTTTAATTTGTTTGGTAGTGAATGAAAACTTTTTACCACAGAGAAATGCGTTAATTAGTATATTAGGAAGAATTGCTCTCTGACACCTATTTTGCCTTAGCAAGTGATCCGAATGAAGCCCGTAGGTACGATTAGCGCAGCGTAATCGTACGCATGTTTGTATAAAAAGCGTTTTTAATTCCCCTCACATCTTGCCGAGCCATGTGACTTTGGTAGGGCAAATCAGGCAGGACGCCTGATTTAGGTTCGCGAGCGGGATTGCGAGTCGAAACGGGCGCGTTGGCAAAGTTGCTTGACTCGGGAACCCGTAGGGCGAGGTGTTACGGGCGGCCTTTTTCTGGGTACTCTTTTTGGGCTGTTGCAAAAAGAGTACCTCGCCCGTGGGTGCGAGAACCCACTACCACTGAAATATCAGGCCAGCAATATTTAATGGATAAAACTAAGCAATAAGTAGGTAGCAAGAATTACCGCAACCCACATCACCATACTACCCGCAGGATAAGTGCGTGAAAGCAAACGGCTGGGACCTTCGTATCGTCTGGAAAGATAAGCCAGGGACTGATTCAGTTTTACGATAAACGCCTGACGTATCGCATCATCTGCCTTCCATATAGCAGAGAATATATATTGCAACGCTGTTGGGAAAGCCCGGCGGTAGAACCAGTCAAAATCCAGGTTAGTGGAACGTAGCTCAGGGGGGTACATGCCTCTAAGATTGAGCCAGACAAAAGCCAGAGCAGAAAAGAACAGCAACTGGGTTTGTGCTAACACATGGGTCGCATCGTAAGGATTGTACCCCGTATCGTAGGGCAGCAATGAGTACAGGGCTGAAGGATAGACACCAATTGCGATACAGAGAACAGCCGCAATCAACATCGCTATTAACATGTTGTTGGGTGGGTCGTTCGCGCGAATACCTGAGTCGTGGGCGAAGAAAGCAAAATAAGGAATCTTGATGCCGGCATGATGAAAAACACCGGCAGAGGCAAACAACAGCATCAACCATATCCAGTCAAAACCCTCTTCCAGTGCAGCGGACATCACCATGGATTTGCTGACGAAACCACTGAATAGTGGGAAAGCCGAAATAGAGGCCGCCCCGACGATACACAGGATCGTAGTTTTGGGCATGGTTTTATATAGACCGCCCAGATCTGAGCCGTTGATTCGCCCGGTCATATGCAGCACTGCACCCATGGACATAAACAACAGGCCTTTGAAGATAACATCGTTGAAGGCGTGTGAGACTGCGCCATTGATAGCGAGTGCTGTACCGATGCCAACACCGACGACCATAAAGCCTACCTGGTTGATCAGACTATAGGCCAGTACTCGACGCAGGTCATTTTCGATGACGGCAAAGAAAATGGGGAAGCAGGTCATCGCCGCACCAATATAAACCAGCAATTCAGTACCGGGGTAGCCACGAGCGAATGCATAAACGGCGACTTTGGTGGTAAATGCACTGAGAAAAACAGTGCCGGTGACGGTAGCTTCAGGGTAGGCATCGGTAAGCCAGTTGTGAGCCACTGGAAAAGCGCACTTAATGCCGAAAGCGATAAAGATCAGCCATCCGGCGATTCCATTCAGGCCGATATGATCGAAGTCCAGGGTGCCGTTTTCAGCGGCATAAAACAGCGCACCGATAAGAAGAATAACACCTGATAAAACCTGGATAATCAGGTAACGCATGCCCGCGCTGTAAGAACGTTGGCTTCTTCGTGCCCAGATAAGAAATACCGAAGTAAATGCCAGCGATTCCCAGAAAACAAACAGGGTCAATAAATCACCAGAAAAAACAGCTCCCAGACCACTGCCTGCATACAGCATGGCAGCGACCTGTTGTACGGTGTCGCGCACATGCAGGGAATAGATAATGGCGATAAACGCGGCGATGTGAAAAACATAGCCGAACATGAGGCTGAGTTTATCAACGCGGTAAGGCGTGAGCTGATAATCGAGAAAAGCGAATTGCAAATGAATGCCTTCAGGCACCATCCATAGATGGAGCGCACTGAGGATGGGTGTTGCCACCATGATGACATTGCGTAAAGTGCCACGGGTAAACGCGGCGATCAATGCACCGATAAAGAATGGCAGAAACGGGGGTATCTCAAGCATCCACATCGTGACCACCTGATTTTGTATTCAGTTTTACATCAGCGTCTGTTTGGTCTTCATCATAGTAATCTTCTGAACGCATCAGAAAAGTACGCATCCATTTCGCGACCAGCACCAGCACAACGCAGCCAACAAAACCATAAAGCGGATAGAAACCCCACAGGTTTTCCAACTCGTGCATGACGTGTCTATGTATCACAAAATCCAGAATAAAAAGCAATCCACAACAGGCATAAAAAATATGCAGAAGTCGTTTTATATTTTCAGGCTTGTCAAAAAGATATTGTTTTTCGTTTTCCATTAGTTAATTCCCTGCGCTGACAATATGGATTTCGCCAGTTCAAATAATGGTTGTGGATAGACAAAAAGTATTACGCAGCCAACCGTGGTAATGCACAAAGCAATCAAAGATGGTAACGGCGCTTCTTTTATCCCGGTTTCTGAAGAAGACATTTTATCACCGGAGAAAAAGGCGTGAAACGGTATCGGTAACAGATAGGCGATATTCAGCAAAGAGCTGATCATAAGTATGGCCATAAGAAGCAACTGCTCAGTTTCTATGGTTCCCATCAGTAAATACCATTTACTCCAGGTGCCACCGGTGGGTGGTACCCCGATAATGCTGAGACTGGCAATGAAAAAAGCAGCCATGGTGATTGGCATCTGACGGCCAAGGCCACGCATTTCACTTATTTTAGATTTATGGGCTGCAACCAGGATGGCGCCGGCGCAGAAAAACAGCGTAATTTTGCCAAAGGCGTGGGTAGCGATATGCATCGAGCTTCCCATGATTCCTGCCGAGGTGGCCAACAATGCGCCCAGGGTGATGTAGCCCAGTTGACTCACTGTTGAATAGGCCAGCCTTGCCTTCAAATTGTCCTGTCGCATCGCCACCAGAGAAGCCAGTAATATAGAGGCACCAGCCAGATACAGTAAAAACTGGGTGCTTGGCAGTACTGCCAGTAGATCGATGCCAAATATATATATACAAATTTTCAATACCGTAAACACGCCGGCTTTGACCACCGCTACCGCATGTAGCAGGGCACTGACCGGTGTCGGCGCGACCATCGCCGCAGGCAGCCAGCGATGGAAAGGCATGATAGCGGCCTTGCCGATACCAAAAATAAACAGCACAAGAATCGTGCCTGCAACTAGCTTATTAACATCAGCACCAAATACACCACCGGGTGTAAAGTCCAGGGTGCCAGCGACAAACCAGGTGCTGACAATGGCTAACAGGAAAAAGGCAATCGAAGTGCTTAGCAAAATACCGAGATAGATTCGCCCGCCTCTCTTTGCCTTTTCGGTTCCTGCATGTGTCACCAATGGATAGGTGGACAGAGTTAACACTTCGTAAAAAATGAACAGGGTGAAAAGGTTATCGGCAAATGCAACCCCCATCACGCTGCCTATGGCGATAGCAAAACAGGCGTAGAACCGGGTTTGATTCTGTTCCTCGTGGCTGCGCATATAACCGATGGCATAGACAGTGGTGATAAGCCAGAGGAAGCTGGCAATCAAGGCAAAAAGCATTCCCAATGGTTCGATACTAAAACCGATTTCCAGTCCGGGTAATAGCTCCCCCCAATCTGCAGTGATGATCACACCCTGTTGCAAGTCCTGATAAAGATTAATCACAAAATAAAGCAGCAGCAGGGACGTGCCAATGGTCACAGCCTCGCGCAGGTTAGGATGTCGCCCTGTCGCCACAATGCCCAGGGTCGCTAAAATCGGCAAAATAATGCTGAGCTGTAGCATAGATTCCAGAGACAGACTCATGGCATCACTCCAAACAAACTTTGAGATGCAGCCTGTGCTACCTGAACGCTAAGGCGGGTATCGATACCGAAATAGATGTTGGCGAGCACCAGGGTCCAGACTGGTATAAGAAATGACAGCGGTGCCTCTTTTGTTGTTTCGCTACCGGCTAACGCAGGTTTGAAATAGGCTGTTTCAACGATACGCCAGACATAAACTACAGCCAGCAACGAGCCTAGCAGGATCAGTACCGCGACGGGCCACCAGCCTTTATCGATCACCGCTAGCACCAGGTACCATTTGCTAACAAAACCAACCGTGAGTGGTACCCCGATTAAACTTAAGCCGCCAATTACAATCGCGGCCATAGTCCAGGGCATCTGACGTCCCAGTCCCTGAAACTGACTTAGCTGGGCACTACCGATACGGTAGACCACTGCAGCTATAGCTAAAAACAGGGCACCTTTCATCAGGGCATGATTAAACAAATGCAATAAGGTGGCAGTTAGGCCGTTCACAGTACTGACACTAAATCCCACTATCATATAACCGATCTGTGCGACACTCGAATAAGCAAACAGGTGCTTGATATTGGTTTGATAGATAGCTGCAGTCGAAGCCGCAAATATGCCTGCCAGGCCAAATACAACAAACAATAGTTGTAAGGGCAAATGAGTGAAAGAAAAAGAGAGTCCAAATACAGAAAAGGTAAAGCGAATGAGTAAATAAACAGCCACTTTTGTCGCCGTTGCAGCAAAGAAGGCGGTCACTATGGAAGGCGCATAAGCGTAGGCATTAGGCAGCCATAGGTGTAGTGGAAACATGGCTAATTTCAGGCAGATGCCTACGATGACGAAGGCAAAAGCCGCAAACACAGTACGCGTTTGTGCCACTTCAGGCAGGCGTCTGGACAGGTCTTCCATATTCAGGGTGCCGGTCATCTGGTACATCATGCCGATGCCGATCAAAATAAAAGTAGCACCGATAGTGCCCATAATTAAATATTGATAAGAAGCCCAGAGCGCACGCCTGTCTTTACCCAGCGCAATCAGGGCATAGGCGGATAGCGAAGATATCTCCAGGAAGACAAAAACATTAAAAGCATCCCCTGTCGCCACGATGCCAAGCATACCTGCCAGCGATAGCAGGTATAAAACGTAAAAGAGCGTGTGCCTGTCTTCAGGGATTTCCTGACGTATACTGGTATCAGCGGCAAACAGCACGACCGTACTAATCGCCGAAATAATCAGTAACAGGAATGCATTAAGCTGGTCGATACGATACTCGATACCCCAGGGTGCATCCCATCCACCCAGTGCGTAGATAACCGTACCCGAAGTCATTACCTGCTGCAGTAAAAGGCTACTGATCAGGAAGGCGATACCACTAACTATTAGCGTGAACAGCCATACCAGTCGTGACCTACTTAGAAGCAGACATAAGGGTGCGGCCATAAGCGGTACGATGACCTGTAAAATAGGCAAATGTACTAACAATCCAGATTATCCTTCTTTTGTATTTCTTCTTCTTCGATGCTTCCGTAGGCTTCTCTAATGCGTACGACCAACGCCAACCCCAGAGCTGTAGTAGCAATGCCAACGACAATTGCAGTGAGAATCAAAACATGGGGTAAGGGATTCGAGTATTTTTCTATGCCATCTGCCAGTATGGGCGCAGTTGCGCCATCGATTTTTGCCATGCTTATGTAGAAGATAAAAACTGAGGTCTGGAAAATAGACAGGCCAATAATTTTTTTTACAAGATTGCCATGGGCAATAACGATGTAAAACCCGATCATCATCAACACCACTACGACCCAGTAGTTATACAGCCCTAATAACATTAAGAATCCTTATTTTCTTCGAGCAGCGGGTTATTTCTACGACCCACAAAGTTAAAAAAGATGATAATCATAACCGATGCAACCGTGATGCCCACACCCAGTTCGATTAACAGTATTCCCAGATGCTGGCCTGCAACAGGGTCAGCAGATAAAGCGCTATAGTCAAAAAATTCCTTACCATTCAACAGGGAAACCACACCAACGCTACCGTATATAAGAACACCAATGGCTGCTAGCATCTGGATCAGGGATTGATTGATCACTCGACGGGCAGTGCTCATGCCAAACAGCATGGTATAGAGGAAAATAGCTGCAGCAAAAATCACGCCTGCCTGAAAACCACCGCCGGGTCCAAAGTCACCGTGAAACTGTACATAAAATGCAAATAGCAAAATAAAAGGAATCATCATTTTAGTGACTATGCGCAGGATTAAATGCTGTTCATGCATTGAATGGTCAAATGCATCACTGTTTAAAGTGTAATCGGAGCGGCGTAGCACCGACAAAAGCGCTAACACACCTATGCCAGCAGTAAAAATCACCGCTACCTCACCAAACGTATCAAAGGCCCTGTAACTGGCAAGCACAGAGGTGACGATATTCGGTACGCCGATCTCCTGCATTGAATCGTTGATGTATCGAGGCGCAACATGCTGGTGAATAGGTGCCTCTGCCAGTCCAAAATATGGCATATCCAGGGTGGCATAAATTAACAGGCTACCCGTGACAGTAACCACGGCTAAAGCCAGTATCGGTTTATGGCGCGTAGGGTGTTCTGAACGCCCTGTTATGGAAATCGTCACCAGCATCAATAAGGTAGAAATACCTGCGCCCACGGATGCCTCTGTAAATGCCACATCCACAGCGTCCATAGCAACAAAAAAACTTGCGGACAACAGGCTATAAATGCCTAACAACATGGTCACCGCCAACAAATCTTTCATCCTGACAACGGCAAAGGCCACAATCACCAGAAAGGTCAATAATACTATGTTTATCAGGGATTCGATGATATTGACTCACTATTTGATTTGCTGTCATTCTGCACAGATAACTCATCATTTCTAGCAGCATTGGCTAATGCATGGCTCGCACTTGGACTGAGAAATACAGTCATAAGCAGGATGATCACCAGTTTCACATTTATCAGAAAATCCGGGTTATGCAATATCAGGCCAATCATGATCATCGCTGTAGCCAGGGTATCGGTTACGCCAACGGCATGCATACGACTAAAAAAATCTGGAAAGCGCAGGATGCCAAGCCCACCCGTAAGGCACAAAAAACCGCCTATTAATAAAAAAAAACCACTACTAACATCCATTAATATATCCATTATTTTTTAGACTGCTCGCTGTGTTTAATTACGAAATGGTTGGAATAACGCAACACACCGATTACGCTGATAAAATTGATAAGAGCATAAACGATAGCTATATCCAGAAACTCCGGCCGGCCCATGACAAAACCTAACAGTGAAATAAGCAAAACAGTCTTGGTGCCAAACATATTGACTGCGAGTACACGGTCATAGGGAGTAGGCCCCAGAAATGCCCTGATGATTGCCATCATCATTACAACAAGAACGGCTATGGTTGCAGCTATTAACATCAGTTTTCCAGTTGGGTAACTCGTCTATCCATTTCACCGGCTTCCAGATCTTTAATCGACTCTTCCAATAAAGCATGGATCAGGAACTGATTGCCTTCCATATCGACCGTAACGGTTCCAGGAGTTAACGTAATAGAGTTAGCAAAGATGACTTTTGCCATCTCAGTTTTCTGGCTGGCGGTAATGGTCTTAAATACTGGCGATATTGACTTGTTGCCGAGCCAGATATGTTTGACCACCATCAGATTGGCAAGAAAAATTTCTTTGATAAGCCAGGCAAAGTAACCGGGTAATTTCGGGGTGAGGTGGAGGGGCTGAGCCTCGTGGTCAACCACATCCATCCGGTGCGCTATATAAATTACCAGGGCGATGGACACCACCCCGAGCGACAGCATAAAAGTCGTATGGTACTCAGAGTTTGCCAGCCAGAAAACGACTAACATCAGAGATAACATTATAGAATGTCTCATGAGCCTACCGATTCTCCTCTAAGAATGCATAAAATGCCGTATCAGAGGAGCTCTTGTTATTAGTGTAAAAAAGACACCCACCGTTAACCTTGATCATTGATCAGGTCTTCCTGTAAGGGCACCCAGTTTTATATTCACCAATATAATATCATTTTGTTTCTAAATCTTGTTCGATAATTTGTCTTTATTATATCTATTCATAAATATTCAGATATCGTATCGTCGGACTGACACAAATATATAGGATCAGCTAGTTGATACTTGCTATTTTCTGTAGAACCCAGTTGAAGAGATAAAAAAGGATAAACTTTGCAAACCGCTGTTGCTGACAGGAGAAATAAAAAAGCAGAGTAGACAAAATCTACCCTGCTTTTTAGTAAAACACCGATGAATTACTTTTTAGGTAAAGTAACTTTCATTCAGCCACATATGTACATAAACACTGGCCGCATATCCCAGCGCAATCACCGGTGTCCATTTAAGGTGGCCAAAAAAGGTGTACTTACCCTGTGCCTGCCCCATCAGTGCAACACCCGCTGCTGAACCAATCGACAACAATGAACCACCCACACCGGCAGTTAAAGTGACCAGCAACCACTGACCGGTAGACATATCAGGCATCATGGTTAATACCGCAAACATCACCGGAATATTATCGACGATCGCCGAAAGCACGCCGACCGCAATATTGGCATTGGTGGCACCCCATGATGTATACATGATTTCAGACACCAGTGACAGATAGCCAAGGAAGCCCAGACCACCGACACACAAAACAACGCCGTAGAAGAAGAACAGGGTATCCCACTCAGCGCGTGCTATTTTGTTAAAGACATCAAAAGCAACAATATCACCAATTTGACCTGTGCTATCTGGATTACCACTACGCCCAGCAACACATCGGTGATATGTTTTTTTCAGGAAGTAACCAAAGAACTGTAAATAACCCAGACCCGTTAACATGCCAACCACCGGTGGTAAACCAAGGAAATTGTGGAAACTCACCGCGGTTACGATGGTTAACAGGAACAAAGCAATAATGCGCCTGGCACCACGAAACATAACGGCGGCTTCATCATTACCCTCTGGCTGCTCATTCGGCACCGCAAAATGCATGACTGCTGCTGGCAAGACAAAATTAACAACTGCAGGGATGAATAAAGCGAAGAAAGTGCCAAACGCTACCATGCCTTTTTGCCAGACCATCAGCGTGGTGATGTCACCAAAAGGTGAAAATGCACCACCCGCATTAGCAGCAACCACAATATTGATGCAGGCCAGGGTAACAAATTTGGTATTACTACCACCTACTGCCATCACCACAGCGCACATCAATAAGGCCGTGGTCAGGTTATCCGCAATCGGTGAAATAAAGAACGCCAGAATACCAGTCAACCAGAATAACTTACGGAAACCAAAACCTTTGCTAATCAACCATGAACGCAAGGCATCAAACACCTGACGCTCTTCCATGGCGTTAATGTAGGTCATCGCCACTAACAGGAATAACATCAGCTCCGCATATTCAAGCAAATTATGACGCACCGCCTCTTCAGCCATGTGCGGCATACCGTGCTGTGTATAAACCCAACCGATGGTGCCCCAGATCAGACCTGCCGCGATAATGACAGGTTTAGATTTACGTAGATGCAGAAACTCTTCACCAATCACCAGTGCATAAGCAAAAACAAAAATAACGATAGCGAAAAAACCGATACCGCTATCAGTTAAATCAAGACGCGTATGCTCGATAGCCGTCGCTGCTGCATTACTCGCCATGGCCAATCCTGGCAACATCAAAGCAGTTAATGCCAACCACATTTTATTTAAAACATAAGACATAATTCTGTTTCCTGGAAATTCAAATTAAAAAATCAAATTCATCATCAGCATTGAAACGATCAAAAATAATATCGTCATAATGCCACCGGCTCTCAGGAAGTCTGGTACTCGGTAACCACCGGGTCCCATAATCAAAGCATTCACCTGATGAGTAGGAATCAGGAAGGAGTTGGATGTCGCAATGGCCACGGTCAAAGCAAAAATAGCGGGGTTAGCACCAACACCAATTGCGATATTCACGGCCAGCGGTACTAATAATACGGTTGCGCCAACGTTAGACATTACCAGGGTAAAGAATGTTGCCAGAACGGCAACTGATAACTGGATGACCCATATCGGCATATGTCCCACTACCAGCAAAGTTTGTTCGGCAATCCAGCGCGCCGTGCCCGATGTTTCAACCGCTAAACCCAGAGGAATTAAACTTGCCAGTAAGAAAACCGTTTTCCACGAAACCGCTTCATAGGCCTCATCGATATTCAATACACCCGATAACACCATGCCAATAGCACCGGTTAGCAATGCAACTGATAAACGCAGGTCGGTAAACAACACCATTGATAACGCAATAGCAAAGAAAAAACCTGCCCAGCCAACTTTATGAGGACGCACTTCTTCGTGTGGATACTCAGTGGTAACCACAACAAAATTGGGATCAGTTTCCAAACGTGCTAAAGCGGCCCAACTGGTGTGTACCACCAGGGTATCCCCTGCTTTAAAAGGTAGATTGCGTATATCATCACCTTCGCGCAAGGTTTCACCATCGCGATGCAAGGCCACCAGCGCAGTTCCGTAAGTTTTACGCAACCATAGGTCGCAGGCACTTTTACCAATCAGGTGAGAGCCAGGTGGAATAACAACATCAGCAATACCCGATTTAGCCGTTGATAATGAATCAGCAAAAGCATCCAGCTCGCTGTGCAGTTCAAGATCATATTTTTCAGTGAAGGCCAGTAAATTATTTGGTGCCGCTAAAATACCCAACACGCTACCAGCAGCAATACCGGTATCACGCGAAAGACCACCCGCACCTACGCGTAGATCATCACCACCAGTACGTACTGCCACAACACGAATCCGCTGTTCATGTTCGATCTTATTTAAATTAGCACCCACCAAACTACTGTCTTTTGGCACAGTAACTTCAAACAAATCACAATCAAAACCATAAATTTTCTTGAAGTAATCAATAGCATCACCACCTTTGGTACCTTTTTCTGCATCGGTCTTAGGCAGGACATAACGGCCCATCACTACAAAATAAATAATACCGGTAGCCACCAGCGCCAGACCAACAGGTGTCACTGAGAACAAACCCCAGGTGCTCATCTGTTGATCTGCAGGTAAAGCCTGATTAGAAGTCAGAATTAAATCATTGAGCAAAATCAAGGGGGAAGAACCCACCATGGTCACCGTACCACCCAAAATCGCACAGAACCCCATCGGCATTAACAGGCGTGACATGGGTAGACCGGAACGCGCAGAAATACGACTCACAACAGGCAGGAACAAAGCTGCGGCACCGACATTCTGCATAAAGGAAGAAATAATACCCACAGTACTAGAAATAATTGGGATAATCCGGCCTTCAGTTTTGCCGCCGATCTTAAGAATAAAAGCGGCTACCTTGGTCATCAGACCCGTTTTATCCAGACCAGCACCAATAATCATCACCGCAATAATCGACATTACCGCGTTACTGGAAAAACCATTGAAGATTTGCTGGGTATCAACCAGGCCCTTTTCCAACCCCATAACAGGTGCCAATAAGGTAGTTAAACCCAATATCACCATAATACTGATCGCAGCCACATCAACATCTACCACCTCAAAGGCGAACAGGTAAATGGTCAGCATTAACAGTGCTGTTACCCAGGCGACCTGAATGGAGGGTGTAACAGCAGCTAATCCAGTTGCAGCCAACGCAAAAATGATACCTGCAATAATTTTTTTCTTTGGTAAGGGGGATTTTTCTTCAGTCATGACCACTCAATATTAATATTTAATAAAATTCGAATTTTTCAGGACGCGAATTCTAGACAACTCGACTTATGCTGAAAAGCGAAATAAAATGCCCAGTATGAACAAAATTTTTGCACAGCAATTTCCGGCTAATTAGCTTATGGATGTAGAACAACTCAAGACCTTCCTGGAAGTCGAGCGCATGCGAAACTTCCGCAAAGCTGCAGAAAACCTGTGTATTTCACCTTCTGCGATTAGCGCCCGCATACGCCAGCTTGAAAACACACTGGGGCTGCCCCTATTTCGGCGCGATCGTCAAAATGTAAATCTAACACCTGCCGGTGAGCGTTTTGAACGTCATGCACGCTTCATAATCGGCGCCTGGGAACGCGCCCATGAGGAAATAGCCCTCAGCGAGCAGGTGGACAAACGCCTTACCATCGCGGGAGTCAACAGTCTGTGGGAAATTATGCTGCAAAACTGGCTCAATAATATTCATTGCAATGCACCTCTCATCGGCCTGCGTGCTGAAGCCAGCACCAGCAAACGTATCTCACAAAAACTGGAACAGGGCGCTATCGATTTGGGTTTCCTGTATGAACCACCCCAACTACGGGATATGATTTTACAGGAGGTCGGCGATGTTTCACTCATCATGGTTAGCGAGGAACAGAATCAAAGCATTGATGACGCACTGGCCGAAGGCTATATCCGCATTGACTGGGGCACACAGTTTGCCAGTCTACATGAGGATTATTTTCCACAGCGCCCGATTGCCGCTGTACGCGCCAATGTTGGTAATATCGCACTTGGCCTGATCGAAAATTGCGGCGGTGCCGCCTATTTGCCAGCTTCGCTAGTCAACGAAAAACTGGAACAGGGCAAACTATTCAAAGTGAAAGAAGCGCCTGAAATACCGCTGAAAGCTTATGCTGTTTTTCACATGCACGGTGAACATCGTTTATTAATTGAGCAACTTTTACAGACATTATAATTATCAAAATACCCGTATTTCATTTATCAGATACATTACCTAAAATAAACACCGCCTTTTTTCACTTATACGGAAAAATATTATGCGCATTATGAATCTTTTTTTATTACTTATTGCTGTCACTACCTTCACTTCTGGCTGCAATAGCACACCACCATCACCATCAAAGGGAAAAATGATTTCAGATTGTATGAGTGCCGGTGGCTCACCTGAAGAATGCGACAAAAAGTACAACTAATAAATATGCAACCTCAAGTAACACCTTATGTTTTTAAGGCTGGCCTGACTTTTTTATTTCTGCTTATGAATTGCTCCATTAATTCATTTTTTACAATCCAAATCAAATTTCTATACTTCAAATTCCCCTAAACTTCCTCCGTTTACCGACATCAAATTTTTTATATGGATGCTCCACTTACACTTGGTTCCGCTTTTCTATTAGGCCTTTTCACCACCATACACTGTGTCGGCATGTGTGGCGGCATCATTGGTGCCCTAAGCCTGGGTTTACCCGCAGAAATTCGTGACCACAAACTACGACTACTCTTTTTTGTCAGCACTTATAATTTTGGTCGTATCATTAGTTATGGTCTTGCTGGCTTACTGGCTGGCGCACTAGGTACGGAATTTTTTACTTCTATCGGTTTTAAACAGGGCCACCACATACTTCAATATATCGGTATTACTATGATGATCGCCGTCGGTCTTTATCTCTCTGGCTGGTTACCACAACTCGCCTATGTTGAAAAAATTGGCCGCCCCCTATGGAAAAATCTGGAACCTTTTAGCCGACGCCTGCTGCCCGTTTCCAACCCATTTAAAGCACTGGCTTACGGACTAATCTGGGGTTGGCTACCTTGCGGTATGGTGTATTTTGTTTTGATCTGGGCATTATCAGCAGGCTCCGCACTGCAGGGGGCATTGTTAATGCTCGCCTTTGGACTGGGTACATTACCAACACTATTAATGGCCGGCTTCATGACTTCATGGGTAACGGGATTCACCCGCAATCCAGAAATTCGAACCATCGCTGGCTTACTGATTATCGCTATGGCTATCGGCAGTCTGTTCATTCCTATGCAACATAATAACCACGGTGCTAGTCCATCAGATCAAGCTGATCAGATGGGACATTCTAAACATATCCACCACCATTAATAACATTTTCTTATAATAATAAAAAAAATAAATTATGAATAACCAACTAAAAAAATTTGCTGATCAGGATGATATTTATATCGTTCATTCAGAACGCATGAAACAATTAAATCCCATTTTCATCAAGGGCTTCTTCGATAATTATCAGCGTAATGATGTTGTGCGCACACATTTATTTAATGGTCGTCTAGAAAACACTTACCTGAATGAAGAGCATATTCCTGAGTTGGCACATCTAAAACAGGAAGCCTGTAAATTTGCCAAACTCATTCTAGGTACAGATCATATTGATATGGGTTACTGGTTTAATCACATGCCACCTGGCGCAGTAACAACTTCACATCGACACGATGATGACGACGAACTACTTTCCGCTGCGTACTATATTAGTGTGCCAGAAAATTCTGGTGATTTTATTATTAAAACCAGCAATATTCCGGGGCAAGGTGAGACTATAAGAATCACCCCGGTAGAAGGCAGTTTCCTTTTTTTCAAACCTGATATGGTTCATGAGGTTACAGAAAACCTGAGTGACCAGCATCGATTCTCTATTGGCATTAATTTTGGAAAAAGAGAGTATATAGAATACTAAATCAGAGAGGCCATTCTCACAGCTTTCCTGCTAACATAAGACATGACCGAACCAGAACAGATAGACAAAACAGAAACACCCGGACAAACTCGGCGCGGCAATAGCTTATTCATTTTCGCTGCATTTGCGGCAATCATATTTGCTTTCAGCTACAAACCTTCTGTCGAAGCTATTTATTGTAATGCAAAAACCTTATCTCCCAAACCTGAAGTAATCATGCTGGGCGCAACATGGTGCTCCTATTGCTACAAAGCACGAAAATACTTTACCGACAATAAAATTAGTTATTGTGAATATGATATTGAGGACAATGGCGAAGGTGAGAAAATGTATGCAAAACTTAACAAAGACTCAATCATGCCAGCTGGTATCCCCATTCTATATATAGGGGATTTTCAACTCAGCGGTTTTGACCTGAACAGCATTGAAAAAGCACTTTCAATCAGCAGGGGCAACCCTGAATAATTATGATATTACGCGTTAAAAAATTCTTTGAATCTCGATTACTCATTTGTGAAACTACCACGCAAAATGACATCGATCACAAACTCAAACTGGGTTGTGCCGCTTTAATGTATGAAATGATACATGTTGATGGTGAACTTCATGACAATGAAGATCAACAAATTCGCGCAGCCTTACAACAACAATTTAATATCAGCGAAGTTGAAATAGAAGAGCTATTAGCTATTGCCCATGAAGAAAAAAATAACACGGCAGATTATTATCAATTTACTTCATTAATAAATCAGCATTATTCACAGCAACAAAAAATATTTTTAGTGCAACAACTCTGGCATATTGCTTATGCCGATAAGGTACTTGATAAATTTGAGGAACATCTGGTGAGAAAACTGGCTGAACTTCTACACGTTCCCCATCGGCACTTTATTCAAACAAAGCATAAAGCAGAAAGTGCAACAAATAACCATGACTAGTGCAAAGCACTCCCTGAGCCCCACATTTGATTATATTTTTCCACCACATCACGCACAGCCTGCGGATAGCCAACTATTTCCATCTGCTGCATACCTTCACTAAAAAATTGCCGCGCATCATTAGGCAAATGCTTAACCAAAGTATCATAAGCGGCTTCAATTAATTTTGGCTCGTGACTTCGAGTTGCAACAATACCGTAATTCAAATGCAGGATACGCCAGGGTCGCATGGCGTTGGCCGACTCCAGATCTTGCTGCACGGTATCGGATGCTGCCTGGATAATCATCGCAATCACCCTGGTCAACTCAACAAGTTGTCCAGGCTGTCTGAATTCATTAGCATAATCAGCCAGTGCATTGACTACCAGATCCAGCTTATCTAACTTGCCGCCACACTGCGCCACCCACATCGCAACAGGCACAGTCAAACGCATCAATGCCTGCCCCTGTCTGGCCGCCTTCTGCACGTCAGACCCAGCCTGAACATGACCCAGCAAACCCTCGATCAATGTCAGCACATAATCACCAATCTCAGTCACTTCTTTTTCAACTATTGTATTTTCAGAAGACAGTGATAAAACATCAGACTCGGCACGTTCCATTACGTCAATTGCCTGCGCCATGGCGGCCAGCAAACGCTCAGGGGAGCTTTCAGCATCCTGGGCCATAGGCGATACTGCAATTCCCTCAGCCACAGCCTGCTCTAGCCTGGTTCTAAATGTATTTGCCTCAAATGAAAAGTTCATGATCCTATTTCTACTGTTGCGATTTTAATTAATGGAGCGATTTGCACTGACAATGTATCATAAGCCCAGCCATTAATTACAGGAAGAATGCTATGAGATTACTCCACACCATGTTACGTGTTAGCGACCTTGATCGCTCCATCCTGTTTTATACGGAAATTATGGGCATGACACTATTACGCCAAAAAGATTATCCTGAAGGTAAATTCACCCTGGCCTTTCTTGGCTACGGCAATGAACAGGAAAATACCGTGCTGGAACTCACCCACAACTGGGATACCACCAGTTACAAGCTGGGCGATGCCTTTGGCCACATCGCTATCGAAGTCGATGATGTATATCAGGCCACTGATAAAATCCGTCAACAGGGCGGCAAAATACTACGCGATGCAGGCCCCATGAATGCAGGCAATACTATCATTGCCTTTGTCGAGGATCCCGATGGCTATCAAATTGAGCTACTTGGCGCGCAATCCTAAAAAAATCAGTTGGATCACGGAAGTCCATGCAAGCTCTTAATGCACCTGGCAAATTAAAAAACTTGATCATCTCCAATAAGGTGACCATGCAATTTTTTAATTCACTATGCACATCAATATCTTACATGTCTTTTCCGCACCCAACTGATCTTTACAGGATAATCTGATAGCATTCAGATAACCTGTACAATAATAAAGAGAACGCTGCCCAATGGAAAAGACTAAAAGAATGCCCATATGGGTTTTTCTCACATTTTCGAGCATTGAAACAGGAAAGGACACTTTAGTACTGGATTAACCTGAACTGGCTAGATGATAATTCTGGCCAGTAAAAACCTGCACTAAAAAACAACTTTTATTAGAGCTTACATACACTATAAATCAATATATTGATGGAATATGAAAAATTTTATTTACTTTAGATCACTTTTATTTTTAGTCGTGTTTAATTCATCTGTAGCCACTGCAGGGAGTTTTGCAGAGCTGTCAACAGGCTTAATTAAAATCGATACGCCCGCAGCAGCAACTGAACCCAAGGCCATAGATTTTCGTCTGGGCTATGAAATTTCGCAGCATCAGCTAGAACTAGCGTTTATGAAAGGCACAAAAGAAGACACCCTCAATCAATTAACTTCTGAGGTGCCATCTGTACTATCTCTTTTATATCGTTATGTGGTATATCCAAGAGACAGCCTTAAAATACATTACATTTTAGGTGTAAGCCAGATTGAGGTTGAGTCAACATTTTCTGGTACGGCAGTTAGCTCAGATCGTTTTGATGGAGTGAGTTATGGTCTTGGACTTGAGGAATCATTTGAATTTCATCGACAACTTAAATTGAAATTTGACTGGATACGACTATATCAAGGCGATCAAATTGATATTACAGTCAAAAGTTTAGGCCTGCGCTATGAATTTTAAAATTCTTTATAAATTTATTTTAATCAGTTCTTTTTTACTTCTAAATGCCTGCAGCGATCCAGAAAATGAAATTGACCTGGTCAATTTGTATACAGTCGCCAACCTGGATGTTATCTCTATTGATTTTCCAGCAGACTCTACTGA
>Ga0224511_10000136_pt1 | contig 26219 bp, 28 predicted proteins | sample SF_May12_sed_USG_2_FD_169988 | JGI IMG/M metagenome (GOLD analysis project Ga0224511, IMG submission 169988) | Sediment microbial communities from San Francisco Bay, California, United States - SF_May12_sed_USGS_8_1 | ecosystem: Environmental > Aquatic > Marine > Sediment | place: USA...
AACTCTTCGCTGAATTTACGCCGTTTCTTGCTCATTCTTCCCTCCTTGAATTACAGATTACTAACTAAACAATCTGTCCGTCAATTCGGGGGAAGTTCAACTTATCGAAAATTCCCACAGTTCGGTCATCCTAATCTTTAAAAATATACATAATAAACACGCAAACATCACCTGTACGAATCCAATATTGATATTTGCCAGTGTTGTTTAAATATTTTAAGAACTTTAAATAGTTTAAGTCGTGATAAACGGTATATAAACAGCGAGATATCCAACATAAGGTGTACAAAGTTTCTACAAAAGGCGCCATTTGTTCTATGTAAGGTGTACGTGGCTTCTATTAAAGGTGTACGTTTATTCCATCCGGTTTTAACCCATATTGGGTAAAGGTGTACAGATGTTCTATTGAAAGGTGTACAGATATTCTATGGATCCCCATAACGCATTATAAATTCAATTTATATCCCTCTTCCCTCACTTATTATTTAGCTCAATTTCATAACATTTGGATGACTCAGGTAAGGGTTAAAGACTAAAAAGCATTTTCCCTATTTTATAAACCCACAAAGCCAAATATCCGAAGGCGGTTGAATGCCAGGTCAAAGACCGTGATGAGCTTCTAGCTTTTTATGATTTATCCGACACGACATTTGACAATGAACCAGCGCACTAGGTTTCTGTCTCAAGTAAGGTGTACAAAGTTTCTATGGAGATATTTTAGGTTTAAGGGGCGTGGTATAAGGTGAACAAATATAGTTGACCATGTACACCTTAAAAGATATTATGGCGGTGGTGTGGTGTATTTATTTGGTTTATGACAATGGCAAAGAAGAAAATAGCGTTTGACGAAGAAAATAGCATAAAAATGGCGCAATCAAACGCTACCATAAAGACCCATAGCTCCGCCATACAGATGACCCACAAGCTCACCTTGACCCAGCATAAAGCATGGCTTGTATTATTGCGCCAAGCTTATAAAGACTTGGGTGACCCTGAGGTGACAACTCACAAGATAAGGCTCTCCGAACTTTCTGTTTATCTCGGATATACAAGCAACAGAAACGACGCCTATTTCAAAAACCTGCTTAAAGAGCTGGTCGACGCCAAAGTATCATGGAATATTTTCAACAAAGAGGGTGACGAGGAATGGGGGGTAGCTTCGCTTCTTGCAGGCTGTAAAGTGAAAAAAGGGATGGTCGAGTATGATTATTCAGCCTTTCTTCGGGAAAAACTATATAATCCGAGAATGTTTGCCCTCTTGAACCTCAAAATGTTAAATCAGTTTCGGAGCAAATACGCTTTAGCCATTTACAACCTATGCAAAGATTATCTTGGTGTAAATCAGACTCCAACCATGGAGCTTGCCAAATTTCGCGAATTTGTCGGTCTAGAGCCTCACGAATACTCCGATTTCAAAAGCATGAATAGAAGGGTGATTAAGGAGCCGGTAGAGGAGATAAACAAGCTTTCTGATCTAATGGTGGCGTCGGAATATATCAAAGAGGGACGAAAGGTGTCGGCGCTAAAGTTCCACATTAAGAGCAACCCTCAGATGAAACTGGATATAAACTCCATAACCAATCATGTGATGCAGAGCGTCGATCAGCATAAAACCTCATCCGACGACGACATGCTCGAACAGCTCTCCTCTTTTGGCATAAAACCACTCCAGGCGAAGAAACTTATGGCTGAACACGACCGAAAATATCTGGTAGAGAATATGAAAGTAGTCGAGGAGGCGGTTCTATCCGGCTCTGTAAAAAACGTGGCTTCATACACTATAGCTGCTTTTAAAAACGACTATCGCCCAAAGTTGACTTTCCTGGATGATAAAGCCAAAGAGAAAATTATCTCAGCCAAGAAAGTGGCAAAAGCAAGACAGGAGCAAGAATCTGCCAGGCGGTTGAGAGAAAAATTCGAGCAATATGTAATTGAAAAAGCACTTTCCTCTCTCAATAAAAAAGCGGCTAAAAAACTGGAGAACGAATTTCTGAACGCCCAGTATGAGAATAAGAATTTCGTTATGGAGTTTTATCGTGAAAAAGGCTTCCAAAGCATAGTAGTGCAGTCCGCTTTCTACGCTTTTGCCAAAGGGAGGATTTTGCCTACCGACGCCTTAAGTGACGACAACTATGAAAAGTATCTCCGCCAGAGAAGAAAGGACCACTAAATGGCAGAACGATCAATAAACGGCAGCTTGCCTTATATTCAAATCCAACAAACTCCGTGTATTAGAAAAGTATTTTGAGCTTTTCCTTTTTTTCGGGCGTATCCGGCTCCTTTTGCGGTACCGGCTCATATTTCCCTACGTATTTTCCGATGGTCGCCTCTAAAGCGCGATCCATAATCTCCCGGATTGATGCCCCATGCTCTTTGGCTATGGATCGCATAGTTTCGTGGTATTCTTCCCGGACGATATAGGAGAACCGAATATATCCGGTAGGAACCCCTCGATATTTTGAGCTGCTTCTCTGAATTGCAGGCGGAAATTCTGCAACCGAGGGCTCTTCTGTGGTCGATGGTGGGGGCGATATATTTGTTTTGAAGGGCTGTGGTGCGCCAATAGTTGTTTTCGTAACGCTTGGCCCAGATGGTCTCTTGGTTGGTTTGAGGCTGTTATTCGTCGGTCTCGTCGTGGTCATGCCAAGGTTTTCAAGGCGGCGAATCGCATCTTCTGAGCTGACCGATGTGTCGGTAAAGTTAAACACTTTCTTTGCCATACTCTCCTACCCTTTTGATCTGTTTTCAAATGAAGTGTTGAATAGCTCGCCATATAGCGCCGACATCTCTTGGGCCGCCGCTCCTCTCGGCTCCAATTCCACCACCGAAAGCCCCATCGAATACGCCTCCTGGTAAGCGGTGCGATAGCCCAGGGATGAATCGCTCACCGTTGGGCCCAGGGTCGAGAAGGCTCCCAAAGCCTGCTTGTGAAGGGAGGTTCCCCGATAGCCATTCGGGACTATAACCGCCTCCACCTTTCGAGTGGCCGAGACAGTGGCCAATATCGCTTTGACGAATTCAGAGGTGGATGCCATATCCTCCGTTACAGGGATAACAGGAATAATTGTCAGGTCAGAGACCATTACTCCTTGAACCGCTCTGAGCTGCAACCGCCCTCCAACATCAATGACGATGGTTTCATATTCATTTTTCAGCTGGGTTATTACCTCTAAAAGATTCTCTTCATTTGTCAAACCCCGGACCGGCGAAAGAGGTGAAGACTTAGGTCGCCTGGCGCCCCACCTGACCGAAGATGGCTGATTGTCGGCGTCTACAAGAATTGTTGATCGCCCAGAGAGGTTTAACATTGTCGCCAAGTTGGTGGCTAAGGTGGTTTTGCCGCACCCCCCTTTCTGGTTGGCCACCGATACGACAGACTTTTTCATAGGGCTCCCTTTGCCTAAATTTATCTCAATACCTATAAAGATAACGATCTATAAAGCATACACGCTCTATATATATAAAGCAAGGTATATATAAAGCTATTGATACATAGAGATATCTAGACATTTAGATATTGAGATAAAATGCTAATAAGATAAATAGGGCGCCATTCTGCGACCCATCTTTAGGCGCGCCTTGAGGTTGGCTGGTTTGGTAACGAGATAATACCTCTATGTAAACAGGCTCGATGTTGTGTATAATTTAGGTTTTTATAAAGATTTACATTTCATTTAACTGCGGTACTGAACAAGCGGAGATATAGATATGTCGCAGATATCCATATCTAACTTGATATAACTTTGCCGTGCGTATCGAGACCATAAATTTCTTTTTTCATGATCCGATCAGCGATTTGCACTATTTACGATAAGGAAACGAAATGAAGATACTTGTTACAGGGGCATGCGGCTACAAAGGAACCGTGCTTGTGCCGAAACTTCTTGAAGCTGGATATGAAGTGATAGCGTTGGACATAATGTGGTTTGGGAACTATCTTTCAGCTCACGAAAACCTCACAGTGCTAAAAGAGGATGTCCGCAACATTGACAATATCGATCTTGATGGGGTGGACGCCATTATCCATTTGGCCTCAGTGGCCAACGATCCTTGCGGAGATTTGGACCCTAAGCTTACCTGGGAGATCAGCGCCCTGGCCACAATGCAGCTAGCCGACAAGGCGGTGCGCTCTGGCGTCAAACGTTTCATCTACGCTTCCTCTGGGAGTGTCTACGGTGTCAAGGAGGAGGATCAGGTTACCGAGGATCTGGAGCTAAAGCCGATCTCCGAATACAACAAAACCAAGATGGTGGCGGAGCGAGTTCTCCTAAGCTATTCGGACGACCTGGTTGTTCAGATTATCCGCCCCGCAACAGTCTGTGGAGTTTCCCCCCGAATGCGCCTAGATGTTTCGGTGAATATGCTCACAATGCAGGCTCTGGCAAATGGCAAAATCACTGTCTTCGGTGGAAAGCAGGTCCGCCCAAATATACATATAGACGATATCACCGACCTTTATCTGTTTATGCTCGACCATCCTGAGGTGACCGGAATTTATAACGCCGGATTCGAGAATATCTCTATTCTCGAAATCGCCGAACGGGCCACAAAACACGCCGCAGCAGAGATAATCGTGACAGAGTCAAACGATCCGCGCTCCTATCGGGTGAACTCCGACAAACTGCTAGCGGCTGGCTTCAAGCCGAAGAAAACGGTAGAAGACGCTACTCAAGAAATCGTCGCCGCCTTCAAAAACGGGACTTTGAAGGATGAGGATCGGTGGCACAACCTTAAATGGATGCAGAAGGAAATATTCTCGTGAGTCTCAATTCAGCTCTTCTGAGCCAACGCTTCGGCGACTACGCTAAAAGGCTAAATGAAACAGTGGAGGGTTTTGACTGGAACCCTGTGGTCAAGCTTACCAGGGAGCTTGAGGATTGCTGGAGAGAAGGCCGTCAGGTTCTGATCTGTGGCAATGGAGGAAGCGCAGGCAATGCAATCCACCTGGCCAACGATTTTCTTTATGGTATCTCCAAAAAGCGCGGGTCTGGCATTAGAATGATAGCGTTGTCGGCTAATCCAGCGGTGATGTCTTGTCTTGCCAATGACGTAAGCTATGATCATATCTATTCCATGCAGATCGCCGTCAAAGGGAGACCTGGCGACGTATTGATCGTCCTGTCTGGAAGCGGCAATTCATCGAATATCATAGAGGCCTTGAAGGAGGCGAAGGTAAAAGAGATGAAAAGCTATGCGATTCTCGGATTCTCTGGAGGGGAGTCGAAAAAGCTTGCCGATACGTCAATACATTTTCCCATTGACGATATGCAGATAAGCGAAGACCTGCAAATTATGGTAGGTCACATGGTCATGCAATCGCTTTACAAGGACAAAGAGAGGATAATGGAGGGCTGCATTTAATGGCCAACAAATTCTTGATCGTCGGTAGCAACTCATTTTCTGCCGCAAGTTTCATAAGCTACCTGCTCTCCAGAGGGGAAGAGGTGATCGGCGTTAGCCGATCGCCAGAGGCGAGCAGATGCTTTTTGCCCTACAAGTGGCGAGATGATCAGGGAAACTTCACTTTCGTTCAGAGCGATCTGAACAAAGACCTGGAAAAAATAATAGAAGTGATTGACACCCAAAAGCCGGAGTATATAGTCAACTTCGCCGCTCAGGGGATGGTCGCCCAAAGCTGGGAGAACCCGGAGCATTGGTTCATGACCAACGTGGTCTCCACAGTCAAGTTCCACAACAAGATCAGAACCCGTGATTTTTTGAAAAAATATATCCATGTGACAACGCCAGAGGTATATGGCAGCACCGAGGGGTTCATCAAGGAGAGCTTCGACTTCAACCCGAGCACCCCATACGCCGTCTCTAGGGCCGCATGCGATATGAGCCTGAAAACTTTCCATGAGGCCTACGACTTTCCCGTGGTTTTCACCCGGGCGGCTAACGTATATGGGCCAGGACAACAGCTATACAGAATCATTCCCCGCGCTCTTTTATATGTGCGGCTCGGCAAAAAGATGCAGCTGCATGGAGGAGGACATTCTAGGAGATCGTTCATCCATATGAAAGACGTATCCGAAGCGACCTGGCGCATTGCCCTGGAAGGAAAACCTGGCGAGACATACCATATCTCCACAAACGAGATTATCTCGATTCGTGGGCTGGTCGAGCGGATCTGCGAGAAGATGGGGGCCGATTTCGACTCCCACGTAGAGATAGTCGGCGAACGACTTGGAAAAGACGCCGCCTATCAGCTAGACAGCGGCAAGCTACGCCGTGAGTTAGGCTGGAGCGACAAGATCGGATTAGATGAGGGGCTTGATGATTGCTTGGCTTGGCTAGATAGAGACCTAGAAGAGATCAAGCGGCAGCCTTACGACTACATCCACAAACCGTAAACCCCAGGCATAGAAGCAGAGATATGCGATCTGATATCGACATCAGGGAGCTAGAGAAGCGAGCGAAGCTTCTTCGAGCTCAGATAGTGGAAAACTCCCACAAAACCAAAACGCCCCACCTTGGCTCTTGCCTATCGTGTGTCGATATCCTGGTGGCGGCCTATTTTGGCGGGGTTAACATAAATCCGGCCAAACCGGACGATCCAGATCGGGATCGTTTCATCTTGAGCAAAGGTCATGGCGCGCCGGCCCTCTTTTATACGTTGGCTATGCGCGGGTTTTATCCATACGAGAAAATGAGTGACTATGGAGAAGATGGGAGCCTGTTCGCAGAGCATCCCCCCATACCAGGCAAGCTGCCAGGCATAGAAGCGGCCACCGGATCGCTTGGCCATGGATTGCCGATAGGGCTCGGCATGGCGCTCTCGGCCAGGATTCAGAAGCGATCCTACAACGTTGTGGCCCTTCTAAGCGATGGAGAGTGTAACGAAGGCTCCGTTTGGGAGGCGGCCATGCTTGCCGCAGGGCAGAAGTTGGGTACCCTGGCCGTGATTGTCGACTACAACAAATGGCAGGCGACAGGCCGCAGCCAGGAGACCATGGCCCTGGAGCCTTTGGCGGAGAAGTGGCGGGCCTTCGGATGGACAGCCCACGAGGTGGATGGCCACGATATGGCCGCGCTGGTTGCTCTGCTCGCCGAAACGCCAGACGGTGGCGATAAGCCGGTGGCCATAGTGGCCCATACCGTGAAAGGGAAGGGGGTTTCGTTCATGGAGGATGACAACAATTGGCACTATCGAATCCCTACAGCTGAAGAGGTGGAGAAAGCCAAAATTGAATTGGAAGTATCAACATGAGAAACACTTTTGCAGAAGAGGTCACCCACCTGAGCAAAGAAGACCCTAGGCTGGTCATGCTCTCCGGCGATATCGGAAATAGGCTTTTTGACAAGTTCAAAGAGGCGAACGGGGATCGCTTTTTCAACTGCGGCGTAGCGGAGGCGGATATGGTGGGGGTCGCCGCTGGCATGGCGTTATCTGGTCTGAGGCCATTCATCTACACCATTACCCCCTTCACCACCACTCGATGCTACGAGCAGATTCGGGTGGATATCTGCTACCACAATGTACCGGTCATAATCGTCGGAACAGGCTCTGGCCTCTCCTACGCGGAGCTTGGGCCAACTCACCATTCACTGGAGGATCTGGCCATCATGCGGGTTTTGCCGAATATGACGGTCCTGGCCCCTTGCGATAGTATTGAGCTTTCGCAGCTGCTCAAATGCGCCATCGATAGTGACGGCCCGGTATATATAAGAATCGGGAAAAAAGGTGAGCCTGCCATTCATCCAGACCCAGCCCCACAGATGAATATAGGCAAAGCTGTCCGGGTTGCGGAGGGAAAAGATGTCTGCTTCGTGGCCTGCGGAACGATCATGGGCGAAGTGGTGGAGGCGGCGAAAATCTTGAAAGGGGAGGGGATCACCTCTCGGATTGAAAGCTTCCACACCATAAAACCATTAGACACCGACACCTTGGCCGAAGTTTTTTCTGAGTACGCTCAGGTCGTAGTCTGCGAAGAGCATAGCCTGATAGGGGGGTTGACCGGGGCGGTGGCTCAATGGCGTGTTCAACAGCGCGGGAGCCTGGCGGAGATGACGAGCGTCGGCGTCGCGGATGAGTTTATGCATGAGGTCGGCTCTCAGAAATATGCGAGGCGCAAATATGGCATGGACGCCCAAAGCATCGCAAACAGAGTCTTAAAGGCCCTATCAGCCTAGCTGATATACGTTTAAGATGAGCAATGAGGGTATGCGAATAGGAATCGATTTTGACAATACCATTGTCAGCTACGACCAGGTTTTCTATCGGGTGGCCGTGGAGCAAGGCCTTGTGCCAGATACGGTGATGAAAACCAAGCTAAAAGTCCGTGATTGGTTGCGAGAGGCTGGGCGAGAGAATGAGTGGACCGAGCTGCAAGGCTATGTCTACGGGACCAGGATGGACGACGCCGAGACATATCCTGGGGTGAAGCGATTCCTCGCCTGGGCCAGAGGGGAGGGGATAGCCACCTCGATCATCAGCCACAAAACGAAACATCCTTTCATGGGCCCCAAATATGATCTTCATGAGGCGGCCCGCGGCTTCGTGAGGATCGCTCTGGTAGACGACGAAGGCCCCCTTGTGCCGGAGGACAATGTCTTTTTTGAGACGACTAAGGACGCCAAGTGGGCGCGGATAGCGTCTACTAATACCACCCACTTCATCGACGATTTGCCAGAGATACTTCTGAACGAGGCCTTCCCCGCAGAAGCTGTCCGCATGCTCTTCGACCCGGACAACCATCACTCCTGCTCTGAGGCGGATGTTTATGTGGTTCACAGTTGGAGAGAGGTTCATCAATATTTTTCAAAATGATCACGAAGAGAAATCTGATCGAAGAGCTTCTGGATAGGGCGGGGTTGAGCTCCGAACTGTTTACAGTGACAGACAGCGCGGGAGGAGGGAATAACCGGATACTCTTTCTGGAGGCGCAAGGGAAGCGATATGTTGCCAAATGGTATTTCACTCACCATTCCGACACCCGGGATCGTTTGCGCGCCGAATACGCTTTTTTGGAATACGCGGCAAATGGTGGGTTGACCTCTGTCCCGAAACCGTTGGCTTGTCATCCAGAGGAGCGTCTTGCCCTCTATGAATATATCGAAGGGGAGAAGCTGCAGCCTGGAAAGGTTACGGCAAGACAGATTGAGGAGGCGGCCGATTTCATATTGGCGCTAAACTCGGCCGAGCGAAGACCATTTGCAAAACAGCTGTCAGAGGCTTCAGAGGCCTGTTTTAGTGTGGACGATCAAATCGTCACCATCGGTAAGCGGATCGATAGACTATTTACCATTGAGGCTACTACTCCTGAAAATGTCGCCGCTCTTGGCCACGCAGAGAGCCTGAAAAAGGGGCTGGATGAAATAGCCTACCGGATCAGAGGCCAAAAGGGGACAGAGCCATCCATCCCGCTCCCAGAGAATCAACGATGTGTCTCCCCGTCTGATTTCGGGTTCCACAACGCCCTGGTTCGGCCCAATGGTGAAATATGCTTCCTTGATTTCGAATACGCCGGGTGGGACGATCCGGCGAAAATGGCTTGCGATTTTTTCTGTCAACCAGCCATTCCTCTGGATATTGAGCGTTTTGAGATGTTCATGGAAAGGAGCTTCGGCTTCGCCGCCGATCCTGACGCATTGGCTCGTCGGGCCAGGCAAATGTTTCCGCTATTTCAAATAAAGTGGGTTTGCATTATGCTCAATGAGTTTTTGCCGGACTCGGCCAGAAGAAGACAATTTGGCAACCCGGAGGCGGATCCTGAGCAGAGCAAACGAATCCAGCTTGGCAAAGTATCCAAGCTCATTACCTCTATAAACTTCAAAGGTAGATAAATGGCATACATCGACTTTCTTTCAGTTATACACAAAAGCACCAAACGAGATTATCTGGCCCGGGTTAATAACAAGGAATATCCGAAAGCAAAAGCGGCGCAGCTTTCCAAGAAATGGGGATACGACTATTGGGATGGCGATCGGAGCATCTGCTATGGCGGGTATCGTTACATCGAAGGGCGCTGGGAAAAAGTTGCCCGGGCAATGGCGGATCATTACGGCTTGAAAGCGGGCGATAAGGTGCTAGACGTTGGTTGTGGCAAAGGATATCTCCTGTTTGATTTCACGAAAGTGGTCCCCGGCATCGAAGTCTACGGCGTCGACATCTCCGAATACGCTATCGAAAACGGCAAAGAGGAGATCAAAGAGAGGCTGCAAGTCTGCAATGCCACTGATCTTCCTTTCGAAGACAACTCTTTTGACCTGGTATATTCTCTGAATACATTCCACAATTTACACTGCTACGACCTGGAAAAAGCAATGAAAGAGTTTGAGCGGGTCGGTAAAAATAACAAATATATCTGCGTAGAATCGTATCGGAACGAAGAGGAGAAGGCGAATCTTCTCTATTGGCAGGTGACCTGCGAAGCGTTCAATACGCCAGAAGAGTGGGATTGGTGGTTTGCGCATACCGGCTACAGTGGCGACCACTCTTTCATTTATTTCGAGTAGAGGGGGTTTGATGTCTGCAATCCCAAAAACTATGAAAGCCGCCATTCTGACGGAGCAGAAAGCTCCCCTGACAGTGGCTGAGATTCAATTGCCGCAAACCTTGGCTGTGGGGCAAGTGTTGGTGAAGATCGCCTATAGTGGAGTATGCGGCTCTCAACTAGGAGAGATTGACGGAGCGAAAGGGGAGGACCGTTTTCTGCCCCATCTTTTGGGCCATGAAGCCTCTGGAACCGTTGTAGAGGTAGGCCCTGGGGTGAAAACCGTCAAACCAGGCGACAAGACAGTCTTGCATTGGCGAAAAGGGGAAGGGATAGAGTCAGACCCCCCCTCGTATAGTTGGGATGGTCGGAAGGTTAACGCCGGATGGGTGGCCACGTTTAACGAATACGCCATCGTGTCGGAAAACCGGGCCACGGTCATTCCGGATGATAGCGATATGGAGGTGGCGGCTCTGTTCGGCTGCGCTGTGACCACAGGCTTCGGTGTCATAGAAAATAACGCCAAGGTTCGCATTGGCGAGTCGGTGGTGGTTTTCGGGGCGGGAGGGATCGGCCTCAATATTGTGCAGGCGGCCGGCCTTGTCTCCGCCTATCCGATCATCGCTGTCGATATCCACGACAACAAGCTTGAGCTATCCAAGAAGATGGGGGCGACCCACACTATCAATAGCATGAAGACTGATGCCCGCCAGGCGATACTAGATATTGTTGGCGAGGCTGGCGTCGACGCTTTCATAGACAACACAGGTAATCCGACTATCATTGAGATGGGATATCAGATCTCCAAGCCGCAGGGGCGGGTCACTCTGGTGGGTGTGCCCAAAAAGGGGAACAATATCAATATTTATTCCCTGCCGCTTCACTTTGAGAAAAGTTTGAGCGGCTCCCACGGGGGAGAGGCTATCCCGCAAAAAGATATTCCAAGATATCAAGGCATGTATAGCGCCGGACGAATAAACCTGCGAGAGTTGCTGACCGATTATTACGATCTCGACCAGATCAACGACGCCATCGCCGACCTTAGAAGCGGCAAGGTCAGCGGTCGTTGTCTGATACGGATGTGGGCGGCTGGTCTTGACGGTTAAAGCGTATATATAATAAACTCAACCGCTCTAGAAAAGCCTTTGAAAATAATGTTATTTTGTCAAAGCTAAAGGATTTGAACATGGTCGAGCAATCAGGGGCCAAAATATGCGTTGGGTGTGGCTCTGAGAACACCCGAACACTGATTGAGCTTGGCGCACAGCCGACCAGCAACTATTTTTTAGCCGATGCTGAAGATGAGGTCAACTCTCATCCTATACAGTTTGGCGTCTGCTCCACTTGTGGGCTTGGCCAGCTTTTTGATCCTATGGAACCAGAGGCGGTCCGCTCCCGTTTCGATTGGTTAACCTACAATGAGCCGGAAGGTCACCTTGACGACCTAGTTGAGACTCTTCTCTCTATGGTAAAGAGCCGTGAGCGACTTACCGTTCATGGCGTAACCTATAAAGATTCAACAACGCTAGAGCGTTTTAAACGAAAAGGTGTATCGGAGACATATCTTTTCAAGCAGAACGAAGATATGGGGATAACCGATCAACTGGCAAGCCTAGAAACCATTCAAGAGGTTCTGTCGCCAGAGATGGCCGACACTCTTCGGAAAAAATATGGTCAGGCCGACATACTTCTTGTCAGGCATATTCTGGAGCATGCGCACGAACCGAGGGCTTTTTTCAAGGCGTGCCAGAAGCTATGCATGCCTGGCGGATTGATGGTTTTTGAGGTTCCTGATTGTAGGAAGATCCTCGATGGTCATGACCACTGCTTTTTATGGGAAGAGCATGTAAGCTACTTTACACCGGCAACATTCAAAGCCTTTTTTGAAGGGTGCGCTTTTGGAGAATTGGATATCAAGGTCTACCCATATCCTATGGAAGACTCTCTTGTGGCCATTGTTCGCAATTCGACAGTTGGGGGGGCTGCCGGAGTGGACCTTGAGCCAGAGCTAGCCCGGCTGGAAAGTTTCGCTGGATCTTTTGATTCCCGGGAAATAAAGATCAAGCGATATTTGCAATCGTTGAAAGCGGAGGGTAAGCGCGTTGCTCTTTTCGGGGCGGGGCATCTTGCCATCAAGTTTATTAACTTTTACGATTTAGCCGACAGCTTGATTGGGGTCATCGATGACAACCCGAACAAACTTGGGCGCTATATGCCAGGCTCGTTTTTGCCCATCATCGGCTCAGACTCTTTGGCCAATGGTGAGGTTGACTTGTGTCTGCTCACACTCAACCCTGAAAGCGAGCAGAAAGTCAGAAAAGCCAAAAAAGAATATCTGGATCATGGTGGTAAATTTGCTTCAATATTTTCGGCCAGCGCAAGCAGCATATATCGAGAAATAGAGCAATGAGATCGCTTGAACGTATTGGTGATGGTGTCTTTGTGGCTAAGGACGAGATTGTTTCAATCGGTGATGAAGAGACAGCTTTTTTGAAAGCCGAGGCGGAGCGAAGCAAGCTTCGTCGCGCGCGTATTTGCGCCCACAAGAGCACTGAGGATCCGTTGCACGAGATGTTGATCGCCATATCGTCAAAAAGCTACATAATTCCTCACAAACATATAAACAAGTCGGAGTCATTTCACATTATTGAAGGGGAGGCCGATGTGGTCGTCTTTGATGATGATGGAACAATAGTTGAATTGATAGAACTAGGCGCCAGAGGCGATGGGAAAAATTATTTTTATCGACTGCCAGAGGGGATGTTTCATACACTGCTTGTTCGCACCCAAACATTGGTTTTGCATGAGGTAACCAACGGCCCCTTCATAAAGGAGAGGACGGTGATGGGTGATTTTGCGCCCCCTGAAAGCAAGGAGGCGGAAGTGGAGATATATATGAAGAAACTATTGCAGGAAGTCGCAATATTTAAAAGAAATTCTTTCGATGGCTGATAGGGAATCATATCTAGTGGTGGGTGGAGATAGCCTGGTAGGCGGCGGCCTCATCAAAGTGCTATCTCGCAGAGGTGAGCGTTTCTACTCCACTACGCGACGAAAAGAGACAGTAACAGAAGAGCGCGTATATCTCGATTTTGAGGATGAGGACTCTTATAAAGTCCCGGCGGATGTTGGATACGCTTTTATTGTCGCCGCAGCGACCAACTATGAGCGGTGCGAGAAGGACCCAGTGGCTTACACAACCAATGTAGAGCTAACCCCGCGTCTGATTGAATGGTTGCTAAAACAGGGGATATTTGTAACTTTCATCTCTACAAATTCGGTTTTTGGTGGAGAGCGACCCTGGCCCCATGAGGAGTCGGAGCATGCTCCAGGAATAGCTTATGCGATTCAGAAAGATGAAGCGGAAAAGGGTGTTAAGAAAGTAGTGAAAAAGCTCGGTGCAGAAGAGTCTTTGAACATTGTCCGACTAACCAAGATTCTTGACAAAAACACCCCCCCGACTCCGCAGTGGCTTGCAGCCTGGAAACGTGGAGAGAAGGTTACACCCTTTTCCGACCTGATCTTCTCTCCTATGTCTGTGCGGTTCGTCGGCGAAGCTCTGGCTACGATAGGTCGAAAACGAGTGTCAGGAGATTTGCATCTATCAGGCGCCGATAATGTAAGCTATGTCGATTTCGCTACAGCGCTGGCCAAAAAACTGGGTGTTGATGAATCACTTCTTTCCCCCACAACATCGACTGCTGTCGGTGTCAATATAGCCTTCAAGCCAACCTATAGTGGCCTGGGAATGGAGAGAACTACGGCTTTGACAGGAATCGAGCCTCAGAAACTAGCGGATGTCATCACCGATCTGGTGGAGCAAACCAATAATTCCTAGCAGGAGAAGAGTGTGACAGCAAATGTATTTCATCGCGAGACATGTAGGCTTTGTGATTCTAAGAATGTCGAGCTCGTTGTAAAATTAGAACCTATTCCCCTTTCTGAGAATTATTGCAACGATAGCAAGACAGGCAGAGAGGCGGCCAGATATCCGGTCGATCTATACATGTGCGCCGATTGCGGCCATGTACATCAGCTCGACGTGGTCGACTCAAAGAGCCTTTGGGAGAGCTACACGTACTTCTCTGGTGACGCTAGCGGGATGCCTGAGCATTTTAACGAGGTAGCGGCCAATATAATCTCTACCTATAAGCCGAAGGCTGGATCGTTGGTTATAGATATTGGCAGCAATGATGGGTCCCTTCTGCGACCGTTCAAGAAGGCAGGCTATCAGGTTTTGGGAATAGACCCAGCTATAGAGATCGCCAGGCAGGCTACAGTATCTGGGATTGAAACAATCCCAGAGCTCATGTCACTAGATCTTGCAAAAGATATAAGGTCAAAGCGGGGAGCCGCGCAGGTAGTTTGCATGTTCAATGCATTCGCTCATGCCGACAACATGGGCGAGATAGCGGACTGCATCCGCCATATGCTTGCCGGTGATGGAGTTTTTGTCTTTGAGGCTCAATACCTTATTGACATCATAGACAGGGTATTGATTGCGACAATATTCCATGAGCATATGAGCCACCATTCTGTTGGGGCGTTGATAAAGTTTCTCGATCTTCATGGCCTGGAGTTGATCGATGTGGAGCGGACTCCAATTCAGCACGGCTCGATAATAGGCTCTGTTCAGCTGAAAGGAGGCTCCCGCACGGTGGCTCCATCGGTTAAAGAGCTGCTCAAGCTAGAAGATGAGCGAAAGCTGGACAAGATAGAAACTTTGAAAGCTTTCGGTGATAAGATAGCACAGTTAACACAGAGGACAACCGAACTGGTCAACGACTGGAAAGCAAAGGGAGTGACAGTCGCAGGATATGGCGCAGCCAGAAGTGGCCCCACACTGATCTCTCAGCTTGGCTTGAATGGGGTCATCGAGTTCATTGTTGATGATCATCCTCAAAAGGTTAATAAATATTCATCAGGAGATGGGATAATAATTCTCCCAACCGCTGAGCTGCTCAAGCGAATGCCTGAATATACGGTTATCCTTGCTTGGGTTCATGCGGACAAGATCATAAGGGATAATCAAGAGTATCTGGACAAAGGTGGGCGCTTCGTTGTTTTGTGCCCGGAGACTCGAGTTGTCTCCATAGATGGCCTTGAAAAGGTTTGAAAAGGGGGGTTGATCGATGGGAATAACTTTAAACATGATCCAGTGGATGCATGGAATGGGCGTTCTTGGGTCTAGCGGAGCAAATGTCCTTGATATTGGCTCGTCAAATCTATACGGCGCATCTAAAGAAGGAGTGAAGAAGTTTCTTTCTGATTTCGGCGTGCAAGACTCCAAAGAGTCTGACGAATTTGCGGAAAAGATGGAAGCCGGATCCAGATATGATCCGGTTACCGGTGGCGTAAACGACGCCTTTGTAGGAGAACTGCTTGAGGCGGTGAATGTGCGATATGAAGCTATCGATATAGCAGATGGCTATAGAACAACTATCCTTGACCTTAATCACTCTTCCGTACCTGATGAGTTTGAGAAGGTCTTCGACCTTGTCATGAACTTCGGAACAACAGAGCACCTTCTGAATCAATATAACGCTCTCAAGGTTATGCACGACGCCACGAAGGTGGGCGGATATATGATTCATCAGCTGCCTTTCATCGGCTACTCCAACCATGGATACTTCACCTATACCCCACGTTGTCTATTCGACGTGGCTAGCTACAATAAGTATGAATTGATAAGCTTCGGCTATGATGGCCCTGCTGCCGGGCATAATGACCTATACGCGTCTTTGAAGGACTACTCTTCGTATTTTCCAGAGCTATCAACTATCTTGGAGGCAAAAGATTCGACGAGCGTGGGGAAATATGCCGCCGATTTTGAGCTTCCGGATATCTCTCTTACCATTGTGTTGAAAAAAGTGAAAGACAGGCCATTTGTCGGAGCGCTGGAGCAGAGCACCTCGGTAGGATATGTGCCTTTCAGTGTCACCTCCGCATATAAACAGGGGCCCAAGGCTGTTTTGAGGAACATGAAAAAAGGCATTCTTCATAAGCTGAGATACTACTTGCGTGGTTAATCATTGACCGACAAATATCGAGTTGCATAATGAGCGATAATATTAAAAAAGATTCAGGCGCAAATGCGAATGAAAAGACGCGCGAGCCGCAATATCAAGAGTGCATCGAGGCCATGGCCGCTCGCGGATTCGAGCGGCTAGGCTTAAGAAGCAGCCAAAGTTGGCATGAGGATCCAAAGCATCTTCTGTTTCGTCTTTCGCGCTATAAATTCGTCGCAAAGTTGTTCGCCGGACGTAAAAACGTTCTTGAGATTGGATGCGGCGACGCTTTCGGCACCCGAATTGTCCAGCAAGAGGTTAATAGCTTGAGCGCTACCGATTTTGACGCTGTTTTCTTGAAAGATGTTGAAGAACGAATGGTGGAGAAATGGAAATTTCCCGTTTTTGTCCATGACTTGCTCGATGGCCCGATTACAGGCGATTATGACGGTATCTATGCCTTAGATGTACTTGAACATATCAACAAAAAGGATGAGATGACCTTCCTTACAAACGCTTTTGCCCCACTGTCTGAACATGGAGCTGGAATCATCGGTATGCCATCTTTGGAAAGTCAAGTTCACGCCTCTCCAGCCAGTCGCGCCGGACATATAAATTGCAAATCACTTCCCGAGCTAAAGCAACTGATGGAAAGCTTTTTTCACAATGTTTTCATGTTTTCCATGAACGATGAAGTTGTTCATACAGGCTATTATCCTATGGCCCATTATCTTTTTGCTGTAGGCGCAGGGAAAAAATATTCAGCGGAGAGCGTCGATGAGTAGTGATCCTAACGAAGCGAAGGTGCGCCAAAAGTTGCTGGCTGGAAAAGCAACATTAGATGAGGGGCTAAAACTATACAACGATATGACCGCGCGTGGGGAAGATTTCCCTTTAAACCTAGAAGAGGCCATATTAAAGCTTGGCCTTGAGGCCGATCCTACCAGGACCGATATGATAACCCGCCTTCGCTATGTTTTGATCTCTCAGCAAAAACAGGTTCCAGACGACATTGAAAGAAAGTTCGCTGAGCATGTGCGCAAGGAGGAGTGGGGAACGGATCACCAGAAAGCGGCCTTTGAATATCATAAAAAGACCGGCTTGAATGATATGGAGCCTGCGTTCTTGGATATATATGAGAAAAGCAAGACCTTTTCCATGACGTCGGCTGAGAGGATGTATGCGCTATATCAGGCGGTTAGATATCTGAATGCGGCGAATATCGAAGGAGATATTGTTGAGTGCGGCGTTTGGCGAGGTGGCAGCATGATGATTGTGGCAAACACTCTGTTGGCCGAGAATGTATCTGATCGGAATTTATATCTATTCGATACGTTTGAGGGATTGCCGAGACCAGACGAGCAGGTGGATATTGACATATGGGGCAATCGAGCCATTGACGGCTGGCTTCCAAAAAGCAGCGGTGATGATGAAAAGAGTCATTGGGCGGAGGCAAGTATTGAGGATGTGCAGGCGAATATGCTTTCTACAGGTTATCCGCAAGAGCATATTCGATATGTGAAAGGGATGGTGGAGAGGACTATTCCAGACGAAGCGCCAGAAAAAATCTCTTTGTTGCGGTTGGACACAGACTGGTACCAGTCTACGGTACATGAATTGGAACATCTATTCGACAGGATTACTTCTGGCGGTGTCTTGATTATTGATGACTATGGCCAATTTCTTGGCGCCAAAAAGGCGGTCGACGAGTTTATTTCGAACAGAAAGATCCCCATTCTTTTGAATAGAATAGACTTCTCTGGCCGCATGGCAATCAAACTGTAACCCAATAATAGCTCGAAAACTATGAATGAGAAAAAGTCTGTAAAGTTTCTCACTGTAGTATGGGGCCAAGAGTATATCAAACGGTTCTGCGCTCTTTCCTTGCCATCGTTTTTAGCTCCTGGCAATATTCCTGCGCTTGCTGAAGCCATTGACCTTGAAGTTGTCATAATGACAAAACAGGGTGATATTGAGTTTTTCAAGAGAGACCAGGCATTTGAGAGATTAAAAAAAATATGCGCGGTCCGATTTGTGCCGATCGACGATTTGGTAACCAAAGGATATTATGGTATCACTTTGACCCTGGCATATGCCCGTCCTATCATCGCGCTCGGAGAGGATATGCTAAACCATCATTTCCTTTTTATGAATGCAGACTTCATCTTGGCTGATAAATCGTTGAAATCTCTTTTGAAACATATTTTTGATGACCGTTCAATTCTGCTTGCCCCAAGCTACAGAGCAATAACAGAGGAGCTAGAACCTAAGCTTGTAAAATTAGTCGATCCTGCCTGCTCAACTTTAAGTGTTCAGCCAAGAGCCATGGTAAAAATGGCGATGAAGCATCCTCATAGAACAACGATTGCCAAAACATTTAGGCAAAATATTATCTCATCCACAAACCCAAACCAGTTTTTTTGGCAAGTTGATAATAATACCCTGCTTGGAAGATACTTTCTCTCCTTCATGCTTTGCATAAAGCCGGAGAGAACAATCAAAACGGTAAATTGCTTCTGCGACTACTCTTTAATCCCAGAGCTTGCGCCTTCTGGAGATGAAGTCATGATGGGTGATTCGGATGACTTTTTCATGCTAGAGCTGCAAAGCCGAGGTCAAGAAACAGAGATGTTGAGGCCAGGCAGGTTGCGAACAAGAGAGATTGCTCTCAGCCTCACTGAATGGACAACTCCGGAGCATAGAAGAGCTTCTGCTTATGACGTGGTATTCCACTCTGAAGATATCCCTGACAACATAAAACAGGCCAAAGCTGAAGCTAATAATACAATTTCCAATATTCATAAACAATTAGGCGACCCTCAGTCACACCAGAACCATTATTACTGGGCATCAGGACTTATTTATTGGCGAAAAGAGCTGATAAATAATGGCATTTCAACATTACCCAAAGAGCTAGCTACGCCACCATTCAATTTAAGGGCGGAGTATTTTCATTTCATACACCGTATGGCTACCACCCTCAGATGGTATCGTGCTCGTACAAGACAATATTTTACGGTTAAGTATTGGTCAAACAAGCTTTCCAGCCTGTTTCATACAGCTGAGGATGGAACAGGCTTCCTGTTAAAGGCTAAGCATTTACAAGCCATACGTAGTATGGCTACCACACTCAAATGGTATGTTGCACGCGCAAGACGATATTTTTTGGCCAAACACTGGTCAAACAAGCTTTTAAGCCAGCTTCAAACAGCTGCTGATGGAAAAGAGCTCTTGATTATTGGAGATGGCAAACAGGCTAGAAATCTTATCGACATCACTAGTCCAGCCAAGATCTGCTCAATCAGGGAATACATCTACTATAGTAGGTATGCGTCAAGACACAATAGACGTTTTGACATGATTGTATACTCTGCTACAAGCATCGATAAGCAGGTTGTTATAGAACTGCAAGAAATGCTGGGTTTTCTGGAAAAAGATGGCGAGTTACATCTTATTTGTGACAGTTTTGGAGGTCCCGTCATTTCGAATCAAGAGATGGCTGACGCTTTTTCATTAATAGTAGAAGTGTTTGGTGATCATTTATACGACTATAAACTCGAATTACTAGATTCGCGCTCGCTATATTACAACGCTCGAGTCCGCAATAGAATCAAAAGGATAATCCTTCTTCCACTTTTTTATGCCATATCGGTGGTGGAAAATTATTTCTCGGACCTTGATGACCCAACCGCCAGTGGAAGATATCCTGTGGCGTTCCATCTTTCGATAAAACCGCCCAAGGCCTAGTTGCGCCAATGGATTCATACGCTAAAATTAAACGAGATTTTGAGTTTTTGCGCCTTAGCCAGGTTCCCCCGATCTTTCTTCTCTATAGAGCTGCAAAAAAGGTGGCAAGCTACTTTATTGCAATCCTCCTGCTTCCTGTTGCGCTGCTCTTGCACATTGCAGGGTATCGGTGTGTAACCTTTTTTGTAGACCGCATTGGACACCTGGCCCTGGAGCCAGACTGCTTGCTTAAAGAGCAGGCTCTGGGGATCATTCCAGCTAGAAAGTGGATTATGTTAGCTCCAGAGCGAAGAGTCTCCAACAGCCATCTGCTGAGCTATTGGAAACCGTTTTTTCATGTCATTCATAATCGATATGCCTGTTTTCTGCTCGAAAGCGTCTCCAGGCTTGGCCTGATGAGGTATGATGTCGCTCGCTACGCCAGAGTTTTAGACAAGGCTCAAGATTCATTCAAAGTGTATGCCCAGTGGAGTGATAGGCGGCCCTTGCTAACCCTTACTGAAGAAGATATTTCATGGGGAAAAGAGAAATTAGAGGAGCTTGGCCTACCCAAAGAGGTTTGGTTTGCTTGTGTCCATGCTCGAGAGGGTGGGTTTTCGCCAGAGGATGAACAGCTACATAGCCATAGAAATAGCGATATAGAATATCTCGGCTTGGCCATAAAAGAGATTGTCAAAAGGGGAGGGTGGGTTGTTCGGATTGGAGACGCTTCAATGAAACCGATTCCCAGTCAACCCAATGTCATAGATTATGCGCACCACCCGTTGAAATCGGAGCGGCTCGACATCATACTTTGCGCCCAAGCGAGGTTTGTTCTTGGAAGCACATCGGGGATATGCCTGGTCGCCTCGACCTTTGGAGCGCCTGTGGCGGTTGCAAATATGGTCCCGATAGCAGATCGATGGTATGGATTGAACGACATATCGATTCCAAAAAGGATCTGGTCGAAAGAAGATAAAAAACACCTCCCCTTTAAGGATACTCTGAGCTATCCACTATGTTGTTTTAGATATCATAAGCAATACATAGACAGGGGTATGGAGTTAGTTGAAAACACTCCTGAAGATATAAAGGCGCTGGCGATTGAAATGCTTGACAGACTAGATGGTCAATATACAGAGCATGAGGAGGGCGCAGACTTTTCATCCCGTTTTCCCCTTGACGAAAGGTGCGCCTCTTATTATTCAAAGGCCAGGCTAGGAACTTCTTTTCTTGAAAAATACAACAACCAGGATTTACATGTTTCTAAACCAACTGAGAGAAATGATATGACAATTAATATTGAATCTATTCAAGACCTGTTTGCGACTCGAAGAGGCGAGGGTCTTCAAGAAGCGGTCTATTATTGCTGCGGATCCGCAGTAGAAGGCGACTTGGTAGAATTTGGGACGATGACCGGCTTTACAGCTAGAGCAATCGGAGCGGCAATGCTGGCCGTTGAGCGTCAATATGCGCTGCCTCAACGCCATCTGCATCTCTATGACAGTTTCGTTGGACTGCCTGAGCCTGAGTCTAGCCCCGATACAGACTCTCCTCATGTAAAACTAGGGCACTGGGCAGCTGGCGGCTGCATGGTTCTAAACAAAGAACAGTTGCATGAAGCCATGGTTGAAGTTTTAGACGTTGACCGGTTCAACATCGTTGAAGGGTGGTATGCGGAAAGCGTTCCGAAGATAGCCGAAGATCAACTTTTCGGATTTTTACATGTCGATTGCGATTTGTATCAATCGACCATCGATTGCCTCGACCCGCTTTTTTCCCGCGGCCATATCTCAAAGGGAGCTGTGATCTGCTTTGACGACTGGAACTGCAATCGGGCAGGCAACGAATTCGGAGAGCGACGCGCCTTTATCGAGCTGACCGAAAAATACAATATCGTTTCAGAGCAATGGGGTTCTTATACCTGGAGCGGCGGCAGGTTTATCATTCATGGCTATGATGGATGCAGATAAATAGAAACCCGGCTTCTTCAGATTAAACAGCCCACTTTGTATTGACTAGCGGATTGAATAAGACGTATACTTAGAGGTTTATATAGGCCTAAATCATGCTCTTCTGGCAAAAGAGTTTATCAATTTTATATATATGATAGCAATTAATTCTTCTGTGCCAAGCAGACCAAGCCAATCTAGATTAGCTATCAAAGATATGATCGACGGTTCGCTGGGAACCTCTATCTGGCTTCAATTTGCCTGGCAGGATATCAAGCAGCGTTACCGTAGGTCGATAATCGGCCCATTATGGATCACAATAAGTATGGGGGTTATGGTCGGAGCTATGGGCCCACTATATGGGACCTTGCTTAACCAGCCAAAGGGATCATATTTTCAGTACCTCGCAACAAGCTTGGTTATCTGGTCTTTTATTTCAGGCCAGATTGTAGATGCATGCACAGCCTTTATTGCCGCCGAAGGATTTATAAAGGAAGTAAAAATGCCGTTGACTGTACATCTTCTTAGAGGCATAGTCAAAAATATTATTATATTTGGCCATAACTTCCTGATTGTTGCCTTGGTGTTACTTTTTTATCCCCCTGCTCAATTCAAGACAATGCTGGTTTTGCCGATCTCTCTATTTCTGCTAATGCTCAACCTAAGCTGGATTGCGTTTCTGCTTTCAACCCTTACCACTCGTTTTCGTGACATCACCCAAACTGTGGCAAGCATCATGCAAATGGCGTTTTTTCTGACTCCTGTTGTCTGGAATCGGAATGTTTTAACTGACTCCGGTTGGGTCGCCGACGCAAACATTTTATTTCACTATATGGAAATTATAAGAGCTCCGCTGCTTGGTCACTATCCACCTACACTAACCTGGGTTGTTGTTAGCGTTGTGGGCGTTTTTGGGTGGGTGATAACATTTTTCCTGTTTGCCAGGTTTCGCTCTCGCATCCCATATTGGATATAAACAAGTGACAGTTGTAAGAATTGCAAACGCCACCGTTGAGTTCCCTATTTATGGGGGCAGCACTAGCCGTTCGCTAAAAAAGGTTCTTGTTCGCGCCGCCACTGGCGGCATTATGGCCCGTGACGCTGAGGAGCGGGTTGTCGTAAGGGCTTTGGACAACATATCTCTTGAGATCAATGAAGGAGATCAGGTTGGATTAGTAGGTCATAATGGCTCTGGAAAATCAACACTATTACGCTTAATCGCTGGTATCTATGAGCCAATATCTGGCTTTGTGGAGGTCAAGGGCAAGATCACCTCTATGCTAGACATCTTCCATGGCACCGACCTTGAGGCAACCGGCTTGGAGAATATTTATATGCGCGGTCGTGTGCTTGGTATTCATCCTAGCAAAATGAAAGCAATTGTAGATGAGATTGTTGATTTCACGGGAATAGGCGATTTTATGCATCTGCCAATGAGAACATATTCAAGCGGTATGCGTATGCGCTTGATGTTCGGTGTGGCCACATGTGTCAAGGCTGATATTATGCTAATGGATGAATGGCTCAGCGCTGGTGACGCAAGCTTTCTTGAAAAAGCAAAACAACGGATGGAAGAAATGACCAGCGAGGCTCGTGTTCTTATTCTCGCCTCCCACAACATTATACTGGTCAAGGAGCGCTGCAATAAAATAGTCTACCTTGAGCATGGAAAGATTGTTAACCTCGAAGTAGCGTAACCCAGATGGTAAGCTTTTGCTCCGCCATTGACACCTCGCAATGACCCTGTAAATATATTTGTGTAACTGCCCGGTCACACATTTTCCGGCATCCTGTCGGCGAACTCGATCATGAACCGGTTCAGCACCGGTTTCGAGTTCAGTGATGATTTTATCGGTGACATGCGCGTATATATCTTTGTTCTTGGCCATTATTTTTCTCCTTTTCCGCAAAAAGGCCGCCCCGTGAAGGGCGGCCAGGTTGAGCGGGTTTGCATTACTCGGTCTCCGTGGTTTCGCTTTTATCTTTGGGAGGGAAGAGGACGATCTCTCCACCGACGGGGTAGGCGTCAAGCCGTATTCCGTAGCCCCCCTTGCTGTTCTTCCATGCAGCGCCGATCTTGGTATAGAAGGGCTTTTTGGCTGTGCCTGTAACCATGTAGGCGTAAAGGTCCGGTTTGTTGTTATCGCTTTTCATCTGATTTCTCCTTTGCTGGTTGTTAAAACGAAAAACGCCATACAAAGGGCCGCCCAAGGTCACGGCTCATGCAATGCTGTGGCGGCGAATGGAGCGGGCAGCGAAGCAACACGGGAGCCAGGCCACACTTGCGAAGGCATTGCTTGTGGCGTGAAGGCGGCCAGTATGAAGCGTTGATTGAGTGACAACCGGCAATGGGAATGTCAGAAGAGATAACGAAAAACCGGGCCAGCCGTAAATGCAGGCATGGCGTAAATGCCTATTCAGTACACCGGAGCATCAAGGAAGGGTAAAGGGGGGCCAGGCATGAGGCTAAAGCCCCAGCCTATGGCGATATGATCGTATTCACTATCCTTAAAAAGCGGAAAACAGGCAGAAAACGAGGCAGAAATCCGCGCAACCGGCCAGCCGCAAGGGTTGCGAATCAGAAAAGGAGAATAGGGCAGGATCATAGAAGCGCATAACCTGCTAAAAATAGAGCTGATTGAAATCGGCAATCTCCGCAGTGTACTGGGCCGTACATCCGCTTTGGGAGGGCCAAAGGACGGGCTACGATTGCCTATAGAAAGTGCGTATATAAGCGGTAATACGTCGATGTGTAGCTTTTAAAGCTTGCAGTTTTATGTCCTGTAGGCCATAATTGGATATGGCAGATGATGATATGAAGCCACTGAGTTTTATAGGAACCGCACGTAAGGATTTAAAGCAGTTCCCGCAAACCGTCAGGGATGACGTTGGTTATGATCTGTATCAGGTTCAGTGCGGTAAAACTCCGGAAACGGCAAAACCACTTAAAGGATTTCCCGGAGTTATGGAGTTGGTAGAACGCTACAGGAAAGACACATACCGTGCAGTTTATATTACAAAAATCGGAGGTGTTGTCTATGTGCTGCATTGCTTCAAAAAGAAGTCTAAGCACGGCATTAAAACCCCGAAGGAGGATATTGATTTAATCCGGCAAAGGCTTCGGCTGGCACAGGAAGAGAACGAAGGAGGTAAAAGATAATGACTAAAGAAACAATTGAAAAGAGTAGCGGCAACGTTTTTGCTGATCTTGATGTTGACGCTCCAAACGAAATGCTTGCAAAGGCAAAGTTAGCCTCTGCAATTCTCGATGTTATCGAGCATCGAAAACTTACACAGCAAAAGGCCGCAAAAATCCTTGGCACAGATCAAGCGTATATCTCAAAATTAAAGCGTGGTAGCGAATTACGCCGGTTCACTCTTGACCGTCTGGTTACCTGGCTCACAAAGCTGGACCGTGATGTGACTTTGACTGTCCGTCCTAAACCCCGCAACCATGAATGCGGTTTGTTGGAGGTGTCTGTTTAATATTTCACCCTGAATGTCGGACTATCCTCCGGGCGGGTTGAGCGGCGGTCATAGAGCCGGGTAGTCGAGACGTTGGCGTGACCTAGCCATTCCTGCACCTTGGCAATATCGGCGTCATGGGAAAGGGCGTTTGTGGCGGCGGTGGCCCGGAGTGAATGGACGCATAGACCATTCACCTCGACATTCAAGCCGCTCTGGTGGCCATATTTTCTCAGAATGTTGCGATATACCGAGTTTGGATTAAGCGCCCGGTCCAGCTCGCCTGTCCTGTTGTTCAGTATTGGCCTGAATAGGGGGCCTTTCAGCTCCTCTCCATGGCCAGCATCGGCCAAATATTCGGATACAAGCCTCTGGGCCACCGGATTGACCGGAATAAAGCGTATTTTTCCGCCTTTTCCCTCGATCCGGAAGTGCGTCACCCCTTCGCGGCTCTGGATATCCTTAACTTTCAACCGGCACAGCTCCTCCCGGCGTATGCCATGGTACAGCAGAACCGCCAGGATGGCGCGATCCCGCTTCCCCTTAAGAGTGTTTTTCGGCGGCGCATCGAGGAGTTTTCGAGCCTGGGAGTCTGACAGGGCAGGGGTCGTGCCTTCATTATTGTTGGACAT
>Ga0224511_10000137_pt1 | contig 26215 bp, 11 predicted proteins | sample SF_May12_sed_USG_2_FD_169988 | JGI IMG/M metagenome (GOLD analysis project Ga0224511, IMG submission 169988) | Sediment microbial communities from San Francisco Bay, California, United States - SF_May12_sed_USGS_8_1 | ecosystem: Environmental > Aquatic > Marine > Sediment | place: USA...
CACATGCAGAATGCAAAGTTTTGTCAAATTCTGTCCACCCAAAGACAAGAAAATGCAACTGCAAGGTGCTTATGGAGAAATTGAAATATGGGCCTGATAAGCCCAATTTTGAAGTCTATGTCTGTTACATGTATTTCATCAGTTAAGCCCCTGTTCTCGGTATTAACCCATACTGTTATTACACCATGACGTAAATAAGTTAGCCAACATGTTTTAAACACGTTTTAGCACATGTCGATTCTTTTTTTTTAAATGAAAATACTTAATGTCACATTATATAAGGTGACATGTTTCGGCTAGGGAGGGAGACCAGCTGTCTGATCGGTCAGTTGGGCCCTGGCACGTGTGCAATCAACATCATAGGCACACGGGGCCGCGGTATTGTAACATCTTATACTGATGAATAATAAACATGGAAACAATTACCAGGGCTTTAGTTTTATATACACAACTACATGTATCTGTCACTAATTCCTAATGGACAAAACGTGTCCCACCCATGTTATACCAGAAGTGTTTGGAACGGTTTGCGTTAAACGCCTTTGGGCTCGACTTAAAAGAGGGGAAGCCGTAAGAAGAACTCGAATTATATCATTGAATACGCGCGTACGCAATATTAAAATCTACATGGCATCTTGGATTGTATAGACTTAATCTAATTATTTAATATTCCCTAAAATAACATAATAAAATAAATAAATGTGGTCGCTTGCGTTATTTATAAAACTAAAACAAACTCATGTAACAGACCATCGTAAACACGGCGTGCTCTAGCTGATGTGTTAATTACTTTAACTGTTTTTAAACATACATGTATGATTTATTAAAAAAACTGCTTGTATATAGCTTCATACGTCGAAAGCATTATATTTCATTTTATTCAAGAAATCAAATATATTAGATTTGTTTTTACTAAGGTATGAACTGCCGCGATATGAAAGACTCGGACGGTCACGGACTGACGAACGGACATGAGCTGGGTGACCTCGATTGCACGTGAAAGATGAAGGACAGTTCACGCTGTCTTGCCGCGACATATCCGGGGCTATGCAAACCAAATGATCCTAATTGTGTTGTCATGCGGTATTGCCGACTTCAAATGCGAAGTTATCTACCAACCAGATAATTTTGAATAAAAATACTGAATAATTTTGACACTTCGTTCACATACTGATATGTTCATGTTTATGTTCATAACATGATATTGTTGGAGCAGGTAGACTGTCCCATAAATATAAATGATTAAATCCTACTTTGTAGACGTTTTCCCCGATGTATATTTATTTCTCCGCGCCCGTGGTTGTCCCTACCAAGAACTTTAATATGCATAACTTTTCTATTCCTCAGCATTTAAATGTGGAAAACACAAACATTGTGAATAAATACACGTGTACAATCTAACCGCACCATAAAGCGTTGATAAAAGTGGAAACAAATAATAGTTTATTTAAGGCCATTTTGTCAAACACAAATCCACATGAAACATCTAAACATAGTGGTTTTAACTGAACATCCGAACTCAGCATCTGTAAATGGCAACCCTTTTAACCAAGAGAAGTAAATCGTAGAACTTTTCGTAAAAGGTCAATAGACAAAGTACTGTGATTTCAAACTGTACATAGGAGATCTAAATATATTGCATCGTATAACCAGACTTTGAAATAAGTATTTGCCCCATCGAGTTTGATTCAAGAAAACAGGTCATTTAAATAGTTTTTTTTTCAATAAGTGCTTGTGCAGAATTAGGATAGAACGTACATGTATAAGAAGTTTTTTCAAGTACTAAAATAGACAAAACCACGTATTTCATTACCTGGTCACGAAATCAATTAGAGGCTGGGCAATGTTATACGTTCAAGACATTATTACGCTTTTACTAATACATAAATATGCATTCCATCATGTAAATTATTACAAATAACCTGATTTAGAATTTATCTCAATGTTATAGTAATAATGTAGGACTAAATATTAAAAAGCGAAAAACGATAATTGATGTTTATTGCGATTACAGTTATATGACGTATCTTACATCATACATTTTTCATGATATACCAAATATAGCTACATGTACACAATATATTCTAAATGAAATGGATACTAAATGGATATCTTCACATACAAAGACTATGCATAGGACCAATTAAAGACACAAACAATATTATTTTTAACAGTGATATTTGCCTCAGATACAAAGATTGTACAAAGCCAGAAACATAACCACATACAATATCGTCTATGATGGTCATATTATACTGACAAAGGCTATACATAGCACCAAAATTAGATACACACCATATTCTCTCTCACAATGACATTAAGTATATTTTATAAACAAACGAATACTGAGCATCACACACAGTCATTCAAATTTTAAATGACAGTTCTACTATCCTCACATAATAATAATGAAATACATTTTTATATATATATACAAACGATATTTTCATGGAGGTAAATCTATTTGCACAAAAGACCTTAGTTATACTTAACACTATAAGATATCTCATCTACACTAGCGGTTTCAGGGTTGGGGACCTATGCTTTTTTAGTGTCCAAACACTAAATGTTCACCTTTTTATAGCTCGCTACGCTCGCGATATATTTTAAAACCAAATTTTAATAAGAATATGGACAAAACATGCTTGTAAATAAATAACCTAATTACCTATATTTCAACCGTCAACACTTTCTATGCTTTCCTACATTCCCCCGTAATTTATAAATAATTTATCAATCAATTGAAAGACAAAATACATTAATAATGTTTTGTTTTCATTTGTAATAGCTACATGTATAATATATAATATGTTTTCGTTTAAAATACGCACGTAAGCACGCATAAAATACAATTTCCAAAACGCGGGCGTACTTACATATTTTAAATGCAGTCTATTCATGTTACACCATCGTCCATTTGAAATTATAGTCCATCTTTACATAGTTATTTCTTCTCTTTGCATGTGTCTTCACACCAGAAACAAAAAACGATCGGCCACCTGAGTTTAACGCATAAGCCTTTCCACTTCCAACACATGCCTTCGCTCGTATCCGTATCGTGCGCATCTTCATTTAAGAATGCGAAAAGAGTTGTTTCTTCACACTCCTTGGAGTTTTCCTTTTTGTCTTTCTAGAACAAATTGAAATCATAACACAATTATAGACCCTATTGATGATAAGTGGTAGATTATGCTTTAAGTGAATGTGTTGACTGACGACGACGGACAAATATGGTCATAATAGCTCACCCTTACCACAAGAAAGCTAAACACGTAATTAACAGTTTACCATATTATGTGATTTCTATTGTAACTATCGTCATAAAAATATATGCACATTGTACACATGTTTAAGCTTTAAAGCATTTATTTATTCGTTCTTGCAATAAATGTGCCCGAGTCTGACATTTTGGGTCCAATTGACTATTTTAGAGATATTGCGAATTTGGTATCATTTGAAAGGGCTATGTTTGAAGATTCATTTTTTAAACATAAAATGAAAATACTCCTATTTTTCATGTTAAAATCACCACTTCGAAGTGCATGCCTTAAGCACCATAAACAGTGTATATGTCAAATTTACGGGTGTTAGATTAAAAAATATATATTTGTGGTCAAATTAATCATATAGTTTTGCAAAGATATGATATATTTACATCATGGTCAAATAACTTTAACTCGGAAACGCGTTTAACAGTGTTTGTAGGCCCGTGAAACTCGTCTTAAATATTGTATAATTTGACATGTTTTTTGACGTCGTTTTTCTAAGTGACATCATTTCGTCAATTGGACCCAAAATCTCAGACGCTGACACAAATATGCTTTCGCGTTCAAGTAAAAGAGGTTACTAAGGGCCTCGGTCGCTCATCTAAGACCCCTTAATGGAGTATTTTGATGAAAGGACCTTTTAAAATGTTAAAATTAAAAGAAAGCTCACTGTGTTCTCGTTTCAGACATTTTTACGAATTGCATTTTAAAATTCGAAGTAGAATTAAACTGACGAAAGAAAAAGCCCTTAGGAAGCATATTCTGCATGTGAAAATTGGTTTTATTGAAGCTGTTCATCAGTGATAATGAAATATGTCACACCACTGACGCCCCCTAGCGCATGAGCGGAACTCTTTTTTCAAATGTAAACAACATACATTTCATGATCCCTGAGGACCAGATAAATATAACTACACAATAATAAAGTACGGGCGACATTTTACAGTGGCCACACAGACACTAAACACCAGCTGCAGCAAGAAAAACAAGCAAATTCGTCGAATTGATATCCCCCGACGACAGGTTTTGTTGATTGATGGGAGGTGAAGGAATTTAGGGAAAGGTGTTTGTGAACTGTACATTATGGTCTATCTACCAATTAAGTGTCATGCTGATATCTTTTGTAGTCACTGAGATATGTCCCACACAAAATTTAAGTATGAAAACAAGAGGGCCCACAGGGCCCTGGGTCGCTCACCTGAGGAAAAGATCAAAGGTCACTAAGGAGCCATATAGAGAGGACCACTAATGGTGTACACCAAATATCAAGGCTCTAGTAGACTTTTACAAGAGGATTTATAATTCAATGTAAAATTGTGACTCCCGAGGCGGAGTCTTTTTTGACCCCAGGGGCATAATTTGAACACTTTTGGTAGAGGACCTCTAGATAATGTTACATGCCGAATATGAAAGCTCGGGGCCTTTTAGTTTCAGTCAAGATTTTTGAAAATTGCATTTTAAAAACCTAATGTGTGACCCCGTGACCTACTTATGCAACCAATCAGGACCATTTGAACAGTTTTGGTAGGGGACCACCCAGGGACCATTCCTGTTGAGTTTGGTCAAATTCCCATTAGCGGTTTAAGAAAAGAAATCGTTTGAACTTTTCCTTATATAATGCAATGTAAAATTGTGATCCCCAGGGTGGAGTCAATTTTGACCCCAGGGGCATAATTTCCATAACTTTGGTAGAGAACCTCTAGATGAGTCTATATAGCAAATATGAAAGCTCTGGTCCTTGTAGTTTCAGACCAGAAGATTTTAAAAATTGCATTTTGAAAACCTATTATTTGACCCCATGACCTACTTATGCAACTAATCAGTACCATTTGATCAATTTCGGTAGGGGACAACCCAAGGAACATTTGTGTTGAGTTTGGTCAAATTTCCATTAGCGAGTCAAAAGAAAATATCGTTTGAACTTTTCCTTTTAAAATTCAATGTAAAATTGAAACCCTAGGGCCATAATTTTAACAACTTTGGTAGAGGACCACTAGATGATGCTATATACTAAATATAAAAGCTCTGGGCCTTGTAGTTTCAGACAAGAAAATATTTGAAAATTGCAATTTGAAAACTTATTTTTGACCCCGTGACCTACTTAGGCAATCAATCAGAATCCTTAAAATAATTTCGCTAGGGGACCACCAACGGACCATTCCTGTTGAGTTTAGTCGAATTCCCATTAGCGGTTCAAGAGAAGAAGTCGTTAAAACATTTTCTTATATAATTCAGTGTGACGCCCGGACATTAATTAACAGTACGAAAAATTAACAAAGGGCAATAACTCTAAAAATAGGAAGTGGAGGGTTTTGTGACGCCCGGACGGACGACAAATCCATATCCCTCCGCCTTCGGCGGGGGATAATTAAACGGATAGAAGGGAAAACTTGACCAACCAATATTACCGACTAAAATCGTTCAATTAATTTTAAAAGTGAAAGAATAGTTCCTGTGATTTTTAAAAATACATGGCCAAGCGGATTATGAGAGGAAAAATGGTTTAAAGATTTCCAATACAGTTTCATGTTAATTTTTAACCATAGTGCGAGGAAATTTATCTTATTTGGTAACTTAAATAGATAAATACAATGTATAACTAGAAGATGTTATTTAAGAATTGAAATTTTCAAACCTACGTCTGGGCGTTTATACTCCATATGCGTATGAAAAAAGGATTCAATCCTTATATTTACATTTTCTCCATCATTCTTATTATAAAATCAATTATTTTAACGATATTCTAGGGCTCAATTTTGCGCACCATAAGGGCAAACCATGTGGGGGTAATTCCGTCATCGGTAAAAGGAAATACACGCCCTGGAAAACTCAATGGCGTGAAGAAGCCTTCTTCGCAAGGGAAAGAGGTCTAACTTAGAACTGTAGTTTCGTTTGTTTTTGTAAGAAAATAACGGACGTCTTAAATACTGAAAACTTTTTAAAATATTTTTACTTATTGCTAAAAAAAAACATTCCTAAAAATATTATATGCACTTGCTAACTTACATGTACATCACAACATGTGCGGTAAGTGACATGTTTTGTACAGTGTTGTCAATTGTGAAATTTATTTATAGCAGTTTGACAGCAGCCAGGCTATAAATAGTCAACGGTATGCATGTGCAGTACTCACAGAAGACAGCGCGTTATTTAAAAGTTTAGTTTAGTTTTTAATGTGTCTGTGTATTGAAAAATACGTACTACACAAATAAAACAAATTAGAAGGTCGCTTTTGTTATTTCTATTACAAATTGAGTAAGAGTTTAAGTGCTTTTCACGTCTATTCAAGTGAAGATTGTAAACAAACGAAAAGTATGCAAACACGTGCTTTTCTAAAGTTAGATAAAAAGTACTATACAATATTACTCCGCGCTAAGCATCAGCCAGTCAAATTGCTGATCGACAGTCCCTGTGCGCCGCGCAATACACAAATTAAACGCTTGTTTTTCCTACAGAAATTTAAGAGTGAATGTAAATATATATTTATATAATATGTTTGACATTGTGGTTAACATATGTTTTGAAAATTGCACTTTAGAAAAATCCCTCTGTAGGCACCATAACATTTTTATAAAATTAACCAGAACCGTTTGAACAACATTAGATATTAGAAATAAATGAGCAGTTTGGTGAAAATCTAGCTATCGCGTTCGAATAAGTTGTTAAAGTGAAACAACAAATTGAAATGACAGACGACGCACAAGCACAAGGAGCACGACGATTGACAAAGACAGAACACAATAATTCACATTTTGTGTTAGATGATCAAAACGCAACATGCACAAAACATTTGTTTACTTCCAAATGAAGTAAAATGTATTTTTGTATATATAATTCTATTTTTGGTGTTTAGAAGAAACTGTACGCTTTCAAGGACAAAGCTAAGAATATTTAATAACAAATGTTCATACCGTCATTGTTCCATCATATGCGCTATTTAGAATCGCGATGATCAAATTCAACACAATGATGGCAAAAAGGATGCTGAAACTAAATACGATGATCTGCATGTACACCTTGACTTTATCAGGGGCGCCGGATAGGTGAGTGTCGAGTTTTGAAAATGTGCCAAAAATGTCGCCGCCTATGATAAGATCGAACAAAGCCTCGCCTGCCGTTGTCTGAGAACTAAACTAAACAAAACAAAAGAAACACGTCATATGGGCTTGATATGTTAAAAGAGACACTATGTTGGTCGAAAAATAAACAAGCTAATTTTATTTGAACGAAAACAATTTAGATGACACAATAGTTATTGTTATTATGAAAAGGATAATGAAGCACAATCAGAGATACTGTTTGTTTAAAATGACGCAGTAGACTAATTACCATTTCATGGTACGCTCCGAGCGTAACATACGAGCATACAAGATATCCATACAAAAGAATTCCAGAACATACGACAAACCCTAAAATGTTCCATTTGGCATAGCTTAGGGTGTGAAACAACAGCTGGAATCAAACAAAATACAAAATGATACCCATATTAATATTGCGTATGTGTTCATGCATACAGATAAATGAGAACACTGCCAATTACAAACTCAGAATAAAATGTTGTTGTTTTAAGAATGTAATAAAGCAAACAAAGCACAGGTGCTCTAAAACAAGAATGAGTAACATAAATGATGCATTGAATTCAACTATGAATTTAAGTTTTTTTACATGTACTATAATTATACCGTTTAGATAATCTACGACAGACGGAAATTATTATTACCCAAATATTGTTAATGAAATAAGAGTTTATTTTAGAAAACCAAGGCAATCTGATACAAATTTTGCTATCGGTAAATAATGACGTACTTAACATGTAAAAGTTTTCTGAGAAAATAGAAGCTTTTTCTGCAATAGGGAGAATCTTACCGAGAATTTCAAGTTTATTTTGGTGTATCTGAGGATGGAAAACCAAGCCAGAAGGGTTGCAATCCCGAAATAAAATGCATCTGTGTCAAAAATGTGAAGGCTTTTCATCGCTTTGTTCTGAATAAAACATGCTCAATTTTTTAACAAGGCAGTAAAACACGTATCGGATTTAGGATACAACGTAATGCTTTGGTCTACCATAACAAATAATATTTATGTAGACAAAACTATAGGTATAAAAAAGGTAAAGAACGAACTCTAAGACACCAAAGATCGTTTTATTGTTTTGATATTTCATTTTGTGTATTGTTTTCAGTATTTTTTTCTTTTTATTCTTTTTGCGTTATATATATTTTAATTAGTAAAATAATATAAACAGAAAAGATTCAATTAAATGCCGTCCCGGTACAAGAAAAACGTATATTAAAAAGAAAAAACTTTAAGGTGCCTTTCACAATTTAATTTTCGGCAAAACACAGACTAGTTTCGCCTAACGGCTCTTCAATGTATATGCATATTTAAGCCCCCTTTAAATGCTAAAAAGCATAGCATACCGTAGCATAAACCGGATTTGTTTCGTAGCGATGCCGGGAATGTATGAACGCACTCGAATTCCTTCACGATTTGTTCCGGTTCGCCCCGGTCCGCCGGCTACAAACTGCCGGGACGCACCGGGACATACACCGGGACAGTGTGAACGAGGGTTTATAGAAAAAAGCATAACTTATATTTCTCTGCTTGTCTATATTTTTCACTGCAGTATAAAATAGCAAGTTTATGTCGGTGTTTCAGTAAGGTTGACGTTGTTTTGTACCCCGGAATTCATTTATAATGGTAATGCAGCGTTAATAAAGCTTGGCAAAACGACGTCAATATGACGACGTCATAACGTTATTGTTGTCCGCGCTTTCTCGTTTTTATCGGCTGTCAAGTCTACAAGAACCAGAAAAAATGTTGAATCTTGGTGTAAAGTAGAACTCGTGGTCATAGAAAATCATATTTTAGAAATATGGCTTTCTATGATCACTCGTGAAATAAATTTTTATCTCACACCAATATTCAACAAATATCCTCTTTGTATTAAACGCTTTACTATAATATTGCGCAGGGAGGACACTTTAGTCAACACTGACACTGACACTTTGTCACACTGTGTTTTTATCAATATTTCCAACTCCAATGCAATTTTGTTTTTTAAAAAGCGTTTTGTATTGTGCTGAGTATCATGTATATTAACGTCCAAATACGGTTTTGGACAACGCATTTATTTTTATATCAGAACAATACTGCTGTTGCTGATATAAACTTGGATATTAACTTTGAGTTCATTAAATCGCCGCGTAGCATTGTATCCTTACACCGTTTTCTGACGGAAAATACCAAAGCGATACATGAGTTATCTCCCGTCACTAAGATTTGCGCTAGAATTTTAGGTCTGGTACCCAGCTAGGACACAACAGTCACATATTTATGATTAGCTTCTGTATTTTCAGTGTGAATCGAATGGGAATAAGAGTTGCACAAATACATTACAAAGAAACAAGTTGGCGAAAAAATACTTTCAACTAAATAAGTAGAAATAGCACATGTTTAAATGAAAAAGTAATTTATTGGCATCTAATATTAAATTAAACGAATTAAGATGAAGTACTGCCATTGGCTTTAGAATATTACAACTTACTATAATCATAGTAAGGTAGAATAAATCAATATGTAATTAAATAATTTTGATTTACTCGCAGACGAATCAAATTTGTAGGAATATGATTTATACTTAAGCAAATGAAAACAACAAGTAGTCAAATAAATACATGCCAAATTCTGCTCCATAGAACATGGTTTACAACATGGCTTGTTGTTATTAGAAAACTAGTGTGATCAATGGAAACTTGTTGTTAATATAGCAAAAACAAAAATAATGGTATTTATAAAAGGTGGTCAATTAAGAAGAAACATGAATTTTATTTATAAAGGTAATGAATTAGAAATTGTTAAGCAGTTCACATATCTTTGTATTGTATTTACAACTGGTGGTCCTTTAACATGTACTTTTGAAACCCTGTCAGGTCAAGCCACTATGGCGATTTAAAAATTGAAACAATATTTATTGAGATATCCTTTTGTAACAGTAAAACATAGATTAGATTTATTTAATAAACTGAATTTGCCTATTTTAAATTATGGTTCAGAAGTCTGGGGCTTGCTTGAAATAAACAATTAGGAAGAGTTCACATCAGATATTGTAAAGAGCTTCTGTGTGGTAGACAACATACTCAAAATAGTTGTGTTATATAATGATATAGATGTTAACAATAATACAAGATCATGGGTATTGTTAGTTAGAGAACTATTACAATATTTAGGTTTTCATCATGTATGGATGCAACAAAGTGTTGGTAATGATAATATGTTTCTAAAGGATGTAAAACAAAGGCTTGAAGCTGTATTTATTGACAATTGGGTTACGGTGTAAAATTAGCAGTTAGAAAGAGGCTCAAATAGACCATGCACATATGTTTTGTTTTGTTATTTTCAATTCCAACCATATTTGTTAAATGTAAATAATGATAAATATAGATATGCACTCACAAGATTGCGTGTATCTTTGCACTGTTTAGAAGTTGAACGTGGGAGATGGCACAAGCCAAATAAAATGCCTTTTGAAAATAGTAAATGTCAATTATGCAATGTTTTAGACGATGAACTTCATTTTATATTTGAATGTTCTATGTGCATTAGTATTAGACATTTCTACTTACAGGATTATTTAGATAATGGGAATAGTGCTAACATTCCCATACTCATAAATTTATTCCCGTCATCTGATAAAAATGTTAAAGCAGCTGTCTTCCAAATGCAAAATAATAAAACAATGATTTTTTTTAAATAACGGTAAATACTGGTCAAGTTATGTTCAGTGGAGAAATCTATTATTACAGACCCCTTATTTCAGTTGACAAATCGTTGGTAAAACATCGTTTTTCTTTGCATAATATAAAAATATGTATGTTTTTTTCTAACAACTATTATATATAATTGAAGAGATATTTTGATTAATTTGTAACTAGTGATTTTAATTATATTCTGCAGGACAGCTGATTTAATAGAAAATTATCAACATTTATATTTAAAGCTTTTGAAATAGAGACCAGTATTATATATATTATGTAAATTAGCCCCATTGGCCTCACGCTGTTTGTATGTTCATATAAGTTAATGTATCTGTTTGCTTGTTCGACGCACTGCTTTGCATTGACCTTGAATTGAAATGTCATTTATGTACTAATGTGTACTAATGGGTAGTGCCCAATGTATATAGGTAATAAACTCTCTTAAACCTCTACATAAATATGAAATTTGAAACATAAATGCAATCTTCGCAACTTGAAAAACGTGTTTCCCGTGGAGGACTCGAACCCGTGTCAAATAGGGAAAAAGTCAACACCGAGCGCTAACCGACTGAGCTACAAATTCACACGGCTGTGGTGTTGCCAATATAGTATATACACTGTGTCTCTGTGTGTAAATAAGATACGTTAAATCTATTTACCTCTCCGATACTTGACCTATTTTGATGAACATAAACTAACAGGGTTTATGGCCACGTCTCAATGCGTAAAGTTAACCTATATTGTTTGTAAAAACGTCGAGTAGGTTTTGTTGAATTTAAAACATTGTTAGTAGACGTGAGTTGACATACATTGTCAAAACACACTTATGGAAAAGTGGATTGCTTTAACTTATAAATGTCGACCTGTCTAAGTAACCGTTCTTGGTAGTTGTAATGTTCATTATACCTATGGAAAATTAAATAGTTACGTCATTGTTTGTGTTATATAGTTTATGCCTCATTTAAAATTCCGTATTCGATATTGCAGTTATACCGGTACATAACGTGGTGCTTTTAAACATATAATGCTTCCTACCATATCATATTGACCTATATCTGTATTGTAGATACAGAGAGAGTTGAAAATAAAGCCGTCACAGCAAATGCTGAGCAAACTCCAGAATCGAAAAAGTTTCAATATGGGAAAAGCAGTCTTCTCTGCAAGATGTAATGACTGAAAATAAAATAAATATCGTAGAACTATAAGGTAAGCTCTTTGTTAACAACCCACATGAACAAATGGTGATCAAACCTGTATTTTATGTCAGTTTAAATATTATTTGTTTAACATCCTCTAAACAATAAGTTTTACAAACAAGGACTATCTATGATACAGACAAGACTCATATAAGTTAACAGCAAAACGTATTTTTAAGATGCAGGGATCGTTCATAGTGTATTTAATACTTCCAGGATATTGACATGTTCCATGTCAAAGCTTCTATCTCAGCCTTGGTGAATTTTAATTCCCAAAATAAAAACAAATAAAAATAAACTGAAGTATTTAACACAAAAGTATTATCAATAGTATACTTCTTTCAATTTCAATGAAATTCCTCGTTGTCGTGAAATAAAATGTAAAACTATTACGCGCGTCTTCCGGTCTCGGTTTATAAATATAACGGAATTCCCTTCGCCGCACATAATGCAAGAGCCAAACTAACGCCGCATGTTGATATGTCATTCTTATTATAGAATAATGTTTACAAAATAAAGTTTGAACCGGTTTATATTTATTGCAAAATAAATGTTCTATTATAATGCTATACTGACATTTCTTTGAGTGAGAAACGTGTTAATAACTTGTTTGATGTAACTTAATACACACGTTATTTTTTAATCCTTTGCGGACATGTTATTTTAAAATGTTCATTTTTAACATGGCTGGGATAAGAGCTTTAAATGAAATACAATCAACTTACACTAACAAGAGATAGGATTTGTTAAACTCTAAGCATATGACAATGACAATGTTCTCGTAAAATGCAGGAAGTTGCAGTAAATTTGTAAGACGTTTGTACAAGTTGTCAACAGTTGAAAAAATCATTAAAATTGTTTTAATAATTATTTTATTCTATGTCATGTTTATTTTAAAAAGCTGAGAACATGCCATGTCAACACAATATTTGTGATTATTACGATTCCCTGTCTTTAGATTCGAATCAGCGTCCAAGGCGTACAAACTGACATTTTTCTTAATGGAAACCAATTGATACAAAAATGAAATTCAACGTTATGCATGTAGGCATACATCAAGTAGTGTCGTTTTCTTAAAAATAATAAAAAGGAGAAAAACGCTAGCATTGGATATTGTTGAAGAAAACAATAATGCTGTATATCAGTTTATATAAGGTTGTCTGGTAATCTTTAATATTTGTAGGACATCACAGACATTACAGGATATAAACTTACCTTGCGGACAATAGAACGCAGCAGTATAACGGGGAAAATGAACCCACAGCAAATGTCAATGAAAATTGAAGCAATCGTACAACCGAAAACGACGTCGTATTCAGATGAACGGCTGGTCCTACACAGGTGTCTGTCTGTAAAACATGACGCCAAAATTTAGGTACGGTTTATGAAATATTAATACGTCTCTTTTAATCTCGTTTTATTGTGCATGTTATAAAGATGAGATGTTTTTGGTTTTATTAACAGTTTAGAGTATGCGTCTATTATAAAGGAATAACAATTTTTTTATAAAGTGTTGTCACCTAAAGCGATCGAACAATTTTACAGTAAGTGTAAATGATTTTGTAACGTACTAGTAATTGAATGCTTTTTAAAAAATAGAACACTTATAGTTTTAAAATCATATAGTTTTGGACTTGCTTTTTGTGAATATAATGCAATGATAAACATCTTACTGTATGATATACAATGTAAATACAATGCTAATATAGCAAATAGAAAGATAGTGTCGAACCTAGCTTAAGGTAATAGTTGTGTAATGGACTATGAAGGATACACATTTGTATTTTTTATCAAAATATAAACAAGAATGTCCTCATTAGAATGCTATGCATGTATGTATTATGACTATACTTTTCAACCATAGACATTTTGTTCAAAAGTAAGTAACCTATATTAGCTTTAATTAAATGAAAGGGAAATAATATAACACTATAACCTGCATTAAATATGAATAAAATGAAACGAAAGAGAGCAAAACGGAGAAAATCGGTGTTGTGGATCGTCTTAAAATGACATATATTTAAATAAAAAATGTCCATAATTATCAAACTTAATTTACTGTCTAGAAGTCACAAAAGTAAGTGTACCGTTTAAAGTAGGTAAACAACTATAACAGAAATTTAGTGGTAGTCAACATTTACATGAAAGGGTATCAGACCCTACTAAAAGCAATTGGGCATACTAGATTCATGTTTTGACCATTAACTTTAATGAAAGATTAATTTTAGGATATATAGTTATTATAAATATTTTCTAATTTCTTTTGAAAAACTATGAATACTAGGACACTTTAAAGAACACTAGGAAAAAGTAGGGGTCAATCCACAAAACTAGGAATAACTAGGAAAACTAGGAAAAGCTACGAACACTAAATAGCCTTTGGACTTGGAAAACTAGAACTGTATGTATCGCGCCTGTAATACATACGTTAGCGCTTTGTTAGATGAGTATGGATTGTTTAATTAGACTGGTTAACTATGCCACCTAGTACTATGCGCAAACTTGTAAACAGTTTGTTTGTATTGGAACACTCTAGGACATCTAAAATTAGTTTTGCGGCTGATAGGATTAAAACATAAGACAAGCTTATTGTATTCGATAAACGTTATGTTGTACTGGTGCAAGAAAACATTTCTTTTGAACACTAAGGGTCGTTGGTTCGAATCCTGTTTGAAGTCATTCACTTGTATATATATCGTATATTAGTCTTTGTTTTTGTTTATTTATCAATTTATAACAAGTTGATAACAAATGCACTTTCAACAAATCGATGTTAAACACTAATGGTTCATCGTTTTACAAGTGTATGTTGAAGAATATCACCAAGGTATATTGAACGATATCTAGCGAAGACGATAATTTATTAATTTGTTTGCTATTTTACCTGGTTTACGTGCTGAATTAAAGGAAACAACAGTATTAGATTATTACATGTATTTACAAACGCATTTTACAGACACTGCATTAATACTGACAAATGATGAACCCGACTACATTTATTATTTAATTATTTTATTGAATTGAGCGGTATTCTTATTAGTTGCATTGTATATATTTTAGTTATTTATTTATATTTTTTAAAGAATTAGAACAAATGCATACCCGTAAAACAACAATACGGTAAGCAAAATAAACAGGAAAAGTATCCCCTAACAAAACCGATTTAAAGATTCGAACCCACACCTCAGTGGCTTAATCGATCTAAAAATAGCAAACAAACACGCTGTCTCATCCACCGCGCCGTCGACGCTTACATGTATGTTAAGATAAGTGCTTATTTAATCCTTACAAAGGCGCTGCTACTGATATTTTAGGCATAACCTTCTTACAGTAGTTTGTTTTCACAGAAGATTAAGGTCATGTTCCCAGATGACTTTTGACAAAAAAGATTACATGATATCACCATTTGTTGCTTTGTTGCGACATCTAGTATTTAGTGATCTAATTCAAATTTTAAGCACACTATTATAAATAGCGGGTGTTTTGTTTCTTTTGTTTTTGTTGTTGTCATGATTTAATGAATTCCAAAATGCAATTTAAAGAGGAGAACTCGTTTGACTTCGACTTCGCCCTACCCGTTGAAAACGTTATCCCCCACAGTTAAAAACTGGCTTATTTGAATACAATATTAGGTGATTGGTTTTAACTCGACAGGCGTTAAGAACAATATTGGATTTTTAACGTTGGTGAAAATTTAAATTTTGTGAAAATCGTCGATTTCCAGTACGATTATTATGCCCTTGCAAAACAATACAATCACACGTGCATTATGATCATACAGAATTAACCTTTAAAATACAAAGACTTTCTATTGAAAGTTCTAAGAGAATGTGTCAAACTTAAATGTAGAAAATCTTAACTTTTTACATTTTACAGTTTAGGAGAAAAAATAAATTTGAAATTTGTTGCGTTAAAAGTGAGAGAAAGTGTCGACATTATAATATATGGTACTAATGTGATAAAGTCATATTGATTTTCGGTTAACATGAACGGTAACACTACCTGTAACAGTATTCTAACGTATGCGATGATAATATAATATTTTAGATCAAACAAATAATAAAATTAAACATTATATTTGGAAAATACTTATTTCATATAAAACAAATACGTAGATTAATATAAAGAAAAGTGTCATGAAACAATAACGAAATAACGACAAAAATATTTACAATACAAACGTATAAGTTGTGCATAAAATGCTGATTTAACACCGAACGAAAGCAATATTTATTTAGTAAATTACAGTCATTTTTCGAATGGTAAGAATATACAATACTTTACCCAAATGAGGAATAAGCATACAAATACCTTCAGCAGAAATATTCATGGCAGAGCAGTGAAGGTATGATGTCATTGTTGACAAACCTATGTTTACTTCGCCATTGTGGTCAGTATCCTCAAACCTAACCTTTAAAGAGTAACGTATAAATGTTCATGATATCATCAGGCGACGCTACTCGTATTGGATTAGAGCAACATTGTGTAATGACTTGATTTGTTTGACTTGTGCATACATTACAAACAATTTCAGTGAACCAATCACACCTCGCATTTTAAAAAAGATGTAAATTTGTGTACAATATGCATGCGCAAATCTTCTTTCTAAGGCGAAAGAAGTAATGTGCATTGTGAAATATTATTTTGTGTGATTTTATTTAAAGTCGCATTAGTGTTTAAAATCACCAAATTTTATATAAAAAATTGTGTTCGATTAAAAACAGTTTTTAGTAACATTACTATTGACGTCCTACTTTCGTTTAAGTTATAAGTTGTTTTTTAAGATAAAAATGAAATAAATATATGAAATATTTTTTTCCGGTAGCCCAGTGAAAATATTCTTTATAATTTGGTGCGAAAAGCATTTGGCGATATCGGACACTTACGGAAATAATACGCGCATGCGCGTTACGCATCGATTTGAAATTTGAAATGTGTTTATCACCCAGAATGTACCACCACCTGTTAATAGGTATAATCCGAACGGTAACGGACGCTAACGAGTCACACTTCTTTTTATCCATCTGCACCCTTCTTATTCTTACATCCGTAATTATCAATAATGAAGATTTGCTTTAAAAACACGGTTGATTTTCAACGTTTATGCACAATTTTCTTGTAAAAACGATTGGAATATCTTATCTTTGAACACTAATTCGCCTTTAAGGTCTCAAGTAATTGATACCGAAACAATCAGCTTACAGTTACATTAACAGCATAGCAGCGTGCCATATTTTCACTCCATTTTACTCGCATGGAATGAACTTTGCCGTTGATCTCCACCGCTAAAATTCTGCAATTAAAGGTTTGAATAAGGTTTAACAATTTGAATAAGTGGGTAAATAAATGTTATTGCATGTAGAACTCCGCGAGTCGGATGTGTCGCCTGACAAATTTTATTTTAGTCGACAACAGTGTTTTGCACAAAATTCACATATAAAATAACCTATTAATTGTGAATGACAGCATAACTTATATATGGGGAATAGCTCTAGAAATACCCAATTCAGTGTTATGGGATTTCATTGCAACAAACATGCACAACACGTTATGCCCTTGGCAAGAAATTCACTAAAGATAAATCATAGGGGAATAATGTAAAACCGGCACAAGATGTAGTTACAGTTCTTGTGAACTGCACTTCGAGTCATTGCAAGAAACATGCATACCACGTTTGGAGGCATTTGAACATATGGTGACAAAGTTACGCTCCGGACAAGAAATGCTTTATACAATCAAAGGGAAATAAAAAAAAAATGGAACGAGGTAGACTTACAGTTTTTGAGCACAGCCCTTTGTGGTTTTGCAATAAACATTCATATTAAGTTGAGAGTCATTTGAACGTACGGTGACAAAGTTACGCTCCGGACAAGAAATGATTTATAAATCAATCAAAGGGGAATAAATCCAAAACAAAACCATATAGAGTAATTGTTCTTGAGCACTGCACTTCGAGTTATTACAAGAAACATACAAACCACGTTTGGAGGCATTTGAACCTATGATGACAAAGTTATGCTTCGGAAAAGAAATGCTTTATAAAATCAAAGGGGAATAGGTAGACTTACGGTTCTGTAGCAAATGATGCTGTTATTTTGGTTGCATTTGGTTGCATGCACCAAATGTGGTGTCAATAGGCCAAAGCAAACTAAAGTTATTGAGCGGAAACTGAATTTCTATTTTTAGTACCAGTGACCTTGACCTTAATCACAGACACCTGGGTAGCAATGCAAAGCTGCGTCTTGGTGTAAGCTACCCATACACCACGTTTGGTGTCAATAGGCCAAAGCAAACTAAAGTTATTGACCCGAAATCAAAAGTTGACGCCCGCACGCCCACCCGCCCGCCGCCGACTTTAGCATTACAATAACCAGGTTTTCGTTGAAAACCTGGTTAATAATTAAAGAAAATGGAACAAGGTAGACTTACGGTTCTTGAGCACAACCCTTTGAGTCATTGCAATAAACATTAATTTCAAGTTCAGAGTCATTTGAACTTACGGTGACAAAGTTACGCTCCAGACAAGAAATGCTCTATAAAACAATCAAAGGGGAATAATTCTAAAACGAAACAAGACAGAGTAATTGTTCTTGTGCACTGCACTTCGAGTTTTTGATAAGAAACAAGCATACCACGTTTGCAGTCATTTGATCCTATGGGGACAAAGTTACGTTCCGGACAATAAATGCTCTTAAAATCAATCAAAGGGCAATAACTAAAAACAGAACAAGGTAGACCTAGGGTTCTTGTGTCCTGTACTTTGAGTCATTGCCAGAAACATGCATTCCATGTTTAATGTCATTTGAACCTATGGTGCCAAAGTTAAGCGCCGGACGAAAATGCTCTAGAGAACATTAATCAAAGGAGAATAATTCAAAAACAAGGTAGAACAGGGTAGGGTTATGGTTTGTATGCACTGCACTTCAAGTCATTACCAGAAACATGCATACCAAGTTATTACTTTCAACCATAATAATTCTGCACAACGAGTCATTTTGACATACGGTTACCAAATTATGCTCCGGACAAGAAATGCTTATAAAATCAAAGGGGATTAATTAAAAATATGGAACCAGGTAGACTTACTGTTCTTGAGCACAGCCCTTTGAGTCATTGCAATAAACATTCATACCAAGTTTAGAGTCATTAAAACTTACGGTGACAAAGTTACGCTCCAGAGAAGAAATGCTTTATAAATCAATCAAAGCGGGATAATTCCAAAACGAAACAAGATAGAGTAATTGTTCTTGTGCACTGCACCTCGATTCATTACCAGAAACATGCATACCAAGTACCTACTTTCCACCATGATGATTTTGCACTTCGAGTCATTTTGACCTACGGTTACCAAGTTATGCTCCGGACAAGGAAATCCTGTCGCCGCCGCCGCCTACGCTGACACCGCCGCCGATGAAAGTAATCCCTGTATGTCGCCTAGTCAATTTGTAAGTGAAAGACTCGAGCGAATTTGGCACTGTGCGAGTCATCATCGAAGAGTGTCACGCCAAAGTTTTTTTCCCACTAGACTACGCTAAGCATTAACAAAGTAGATATCACGAATAGTCTGGTACCCTGCATACAAATATTAATCCGTGTTGCTTTACCACCAAACACCAACAATCGAATGGCATTTATCAGTTTTGAGAAATATAATATCGGTAAATAGATAATTATACTGTCTGCCCTTTGCTTTAGCCAAATCGCAATTTTAACTTACTTCAAAAGCGGGCCTCAACAGCTGCGCCGAAAACTAGTTAGCAGGAGGTGGCAACGAATGGCAGTGGATTAGTTATACATGAAGTTATTGTAACGTACCCTTTAAATACGTCATGTAAACCAAATGCTTCGAGATCCTTCGTAACGTTGTATCGATATATGGTCTCACCATCCACGCTTGATTTCGTGAGTCCAGGCCCGGTAGCAAATGTTTTATCTGAAACATTTTCATTCACCACTGTCTTTTTCTGACAAGGTTTTACATATGTGTAAAACAATATTAATTTTATAAGCATTTTCAATTAACGAACACACACACTAAAGCTAATTAAAGCACATTAACAGTGTCTATTATATGTGAACTATTTACGGCACTAGTTATAACATTTTTTCTTATCACATACGCTTGGCTTTTATTAGCTACCTACCGCCATAAGATAACAGGGTATCGTTGAGATAGAAGTATCTAATCGTGATGGCCACGACATCAGTGTCAAATCTCCGGAAATGCCCAGTTGCTTCATCTTGTATGCTGTAAAACTGAAATGTTAATGAAATGTTTTATTCTTTGCCCTTATAGTCCATGGGCCCGAAGGTGAAACCTCCCCCATATATTTTTGTATTATCAACACAAATATTCAGGACTATAGTTGTTGGACGGAAAATCGTCGCTGGATGAAAGCACAATATACTGCCAATTTCCTTGGCAACCCACGAGATTTTTAATGAACGACTGTAATGCATTTTAGTGCGGTGTCTTGGCTTTATATTTATTTAAATCAATTCAAATAGAGTTAAAATATCGAATAATGTTTTTAAAATGTTTTGCTATAAATTTTGGCTTATTATATTATTTGCATAATAACGAATATAAAAGATGCTAGGTCTGTATCTTGATATTCTTATAATCGGCATCAATTGTAACAATTGTACAAAATGAATAAATATTGAAAATGGTATTTCAAAATTGCATGACAAATAAGTTTTGGACCAAAACGGAAAACGACACTAAGAATAAAAGAAAAGAAAAACAGACCTAAACATTCTTGACAGAGCCGGGAATCGAACCCGGAATATCATGCATCGCATTCCAGTTACAGTGTAACTCTCAAGGATCGAGACAACTTACGTATCGATTGAAGTCAAGCTATATAAATGTTCGAACGTAATGGGTCGAAAAAAATAAACAAAGCCAATTTTGCGGGGCAAACACTTTTTTTAACAAAGCTGTTTTTTCTGTAATAATTTATATTAGTTAAACATGTATTTGACAGATTCTCATATTTACTTGAATATAATTCACTGCCTAAGTATGGTTAAAAGTAAGATGGAAACAATTTTGGTCAAAAGATACAGTCATAGCATTTTTAAGTAAAGGTTAAAAAGATTCGTTTTTTTTCCAAAGCAAATACACATATTGTTGTGAGCACATGAGCTATGTAACAACTCAACGTCTTTTTTGTTAAAAAATATGTTGTTATTGATGTGTGCTGTTAACAAGTACACAGTTTTGTCAAAACGAAGCTAATTCAAAACATTATATTGACAAAATTGTGATAAGTAATGTAATTCCGGACACGCCATTAATCCGAATATAGTATAAAACTGTTTTTGACATATTGTATGATATCTTTGTCTCTTAAGCTGTGTAATTACATAAAAATAATTAATAATATTTATTGATGATCAAAACAATACACCGAAATTGATTTTGCGCTAACACAATAATAACATTTTGTCAAAATGATTTGTTTGGCGTCATAAAAGAGAACATATTCTACCTAAAGGTTTGATTTTAAAACCATTCGAATGTTGTTTTGTGCGCCGCACCAGTAACCTGCTTCTTTTGTTTAAATGACAGAATTGGACTTAAAAGATATTTGGGTAAAATAGAGCTTATGAGATTATTACCGTTTCGTTTAGTTTAAACAATACTTATTTCAAACAATACACATATACAATTACATGGTAACATGCACAAATATACTGACATAGAAGTAAGTACAAAAAGATACTAAAATTGAGAAGAAAGCTCAGGAGCTTGTACATAGTCTCTCTTCTAAATAGTTTGTAAGGCTGCAAAGATAGGGTGTACATCAAAACAAATCGAGTTCCAAAAAATAAAGAAGGTCTTAAAATGTTATTTAGAAGACAGTTTGTAGGTCGTAGATATGTTACAGGATCATAGAGGATAGTAAAGGTGAGAGAAAGCGAAAATATGAAAGAGTCACTAGCTAAACGTGGTTCAATGGGGTGATGTTTGGTAATGATCTGGAATCAAGTATGGATAATAATTGAGTGACGTGCTTAAATTGTATATTAGTGGTTTTCAGGTTTGTATTTAGTTTAAGTGTTAAAAACGTTTGCTGTGGCGGATGAATGTGTGTACGTGTTTGAATATCATTTCGTTTCATAGATTTAGCAAGTTAAGTAAAACAAACTTACAAACTATTCAATTTTGCATTATCCTCTAGTTGTTATCAAAACTTTATTACCAAAAAAGTAAAGCAGCGTCACATGATATCTTTACATTCAAATAACTACATGTATAAGGCATATCCTCTTCTATTTGTCAGGCAAAAGCTTGTAAACGTCAAAGTCGCACATGATTCTTGCGTAAATTCAGCAGTATTCACTTACTAAGAAAGACAATAACATCTGCAACTTGCGATGGACACTTGTGAAATGTACAGGAAACGCCACTGGCGTTGCATGTTTCATGGCGCCAAAACTTAAATGATAACAATATTTCGTATCTTTAAGGAAAGCCATGCAAAATATGCAGTTAGTACCTATAATGAAAGCATGACAAAAACCACTTGCAGCGCACAGCTGACCACATCAATCAATAGCAATGTTGTTTTTTTTACAATGAGGCCTTAAAATTGTTGCAATTTTATATTTAAGTTCACGTATAATATTATTATAAGATTCAAGTAATCAGTGCATCTTATTTTAAATATTCACCTACAAATAAGAGGAGTCTACGGAATTTCAGAACATACACCTCGTACACACATGTACCTCGTAGTTACCACGTTTCTTTTTTCCTTATAGACTTACACAGTTGTTTTAGGAGCTAATGACAATATAAAGTCCAATAGGGGTTTACCATTTTCGAGTGCTTATTCTGACCCAAACTGGATCTTAAATGATCCTATGTGCCAGGTGTGTTCATAACTACATACCAGTTGTTGTTCTGGATAGAAAACGCACACTCCTTGCGCATTGACTGCTCAGAAATTGCCCCAAAGTCAAATATGTCAAAAATAGCCCTATCCGATTTTTTTGGGTTCAGATCGAAATAATCTGAGTCCAACCATCTTTTGAATGAACCTAGTTATAATTGTTGACCGATTCTTTGAACCGTTCTATGCAAAAACGATCTTAAAGGACTACAAAAGTTCTTTGGCACACAAATGTGGAATACGACGAATACGACGAACTTATAAAAAGACTCTAAGCCGATTCCTGGAGGCTCAATTGTCAATCTCTTCCCAAAGGTAATCCTAACGACTTAACATGTTAAAAATATTTGACCACTGCCATTCTCCTGCATCTGGTTTTAAGATTTACAGTATCTTTTTGGTGACAAATTTTGATGTATGAGCCAATTGTTAGAGAATCCCTAAAGTCGATTCCATGGATACTGATGACCTACTTGGCCTAAACCTGGCCCTTATGGTGCCTCACAGTGATCCGAAAGGGAGCCAGAGTCACTGGTCAAATGAGGCTTTTTCCTTTCAATAGTTTAATTTAAGTAAATATTGTAGTCTGATCTCCTTGTCATCCTGAGCCCTAGTGACTCTAAAAATGGTAATTACTAATACTTTTTCACTTATATAATCACTCTGGAATCTAAGAGCCAAAGTAAAATTAAGGTTAGGCCAAGTTGGGGGGTTCAATGGGCTCAACAAAGTAGCCCATTATGAATCCTACTTAAGGTCACAAAAACAGAGGTGTTCACAATTATTAGAAACACTTACACCTATATAATTATATTAATTTTAGGTATATATAAAGTACATTGCAGGTAGAGATAATTTATAAATGTCATTACACAAACATTATCAATCATTGTATAAAATTATAAAAGCAGATATTTAGTTAATAATGAATACATGTGCAACAAAAATATATTAAATTAACGTTATGAACGATCTTATAATTAAGACACCTATAAATTGCAGTCCTAAAGTCATGGACAGATAATCAGTATCACTTATAGTTACCCAGCGGCTATCTAACACTTACAAATAATATTGTCGTTGGCTTACCTGTTGCACAGTATAGTTGATACTGCTTTTTAGGTCTTTAATGCTGTAAACAGCTTTATTGTCAGGTGAGTCCAACCTTGGGGCTGAAAAGAAAGAAACAAAACATAATAACGTATGGATCAAACATGTATGGTTGACACTAAAACAACCATATTTCCATTCTTTTTGTATTCACATTTTGCATTTTGATCAGGAATTTAATTGCGTTCACAATTATAAGAAATATTTGCCTCATCATCGGCGCTTTGATTTTTAGACGTTTTTTTTTAAACTTTTAATTGTATATTAACAAACGTTAACCTCTTCTCAATTAAGTTCTACCAAAACAAATGTCGATTTTCACATATGTTTACATAATTATTTTTGTGATACATGTATATTGATAACGAAGGGCGAGGTTTACCCTTTATTCTTATAAAGAACAAAGATATTTTCAATCTGGAGACTTGCTTGTCATTCGTTTTCATAGAGTTTAACAGCTGTGAATAAATCACAACAACACAAATTTACCTTAAGTAAAATAGTTTATCCAGTTAAAAAAAGTTTCTAATTACTTCTGTAGAAACATATACAACTTAAGAAATGTGACCGTCTTTCAAAAGCGTCGCCATTTTTAACATAATGTAAACTACTCATAACTACTTGGGCATTTCCAAAACATGAGCATACGTCTAGTAGATAAATGTATGGTTACAACTTTGAGTTATGTGTTCCAGCTAAAGACGCAAGACAAATATTATATAATTTTAAATGTTTTGAGTAGTATAATCTCGCCCCGTATAACATTACTGTGTGGTTATATTTTTCTGGCCCTCTAGGATCATTAATTGTGTTTGTTTACATTTGAAAATATAGTTCCGCTCAAGCGCTACCAAGGGGGCGTCAGTAGTGTAACATCTTCATTATCGTTGACGAACAGCTTCAATAAAAGTGAGGTTGCTTTTTCCCTTTCGCAGGTCGTGCTTCCTGTGCGCTTTCCCTTTTCTCAGTTAAAATAAACTATTATCATAAAATCACTTACTGTATGTCGTCAGTTTTGTGTGTAGTTTATATACTAAAATATGTCAGAAACATCAAATAAAACATTTTTCCACTTGTATGTATGTATGTTACTTTTATCAGATGTTATTTTAAAGATAAACCCAATCATGTTCAGGTTAAATTTAAAACATGGGAAACACTATACGTTTGTTGTTTTACTGCATAATTATGCAAGTAACACAGTAAGTTACGTCCCTTTGAGGTATGGAGTTATTAATAAAGAAATAAAGAAAGAATTTAATTGTGACACATTGTTTAAAACCCTACTCATTTATTAAACAGATCTATAAAAAGATAAACAAAATTAACAAAAAAATATATGTGTTTGTGACATAATCAACAGTATTTTAAACTAGCAGAAAAGCTTATTATACACATAGAATCAAAACGTTTCATGCTTTATGAAGGTACCAGTATAACAGTTGCTTTTAACATCGCATAATTCGAATATACTTGTTATGTTCGGGACAACGTTTATATCTGGGACAACAAACCTTGTATAAGCGTGTGCTCAAGTGTGTTGTAGCCATGTAAAATGTTCGAATAAAGCTCTGATCTACATTCACCGACATCCAGTGCCTGTAAAATATTATACAATCAAACATCACTTCATTTTGTTAAAAGAAATTCGTTTAACTGATTAATAAAATAATCTTTGTCATGATTAAAGATTAGATTTTATATTATTACATCGATACATTTTAACTCAAACCCCTTATGATACACCTCCACGGTTACGCTAATATAAATTAAAGAGATGTTCAAAGAAAGAATGTTGTAAACAATGTAGATATGTCAAGTTTAAAACACATACAATACCAAGACGCAACAAACATTTAGAAAAAAACATATTCTGTGTTTTTTTTATTTTTCTTTTTCGATATAGCAAGATACTCGTAATACGTGAGTCAGGTGTTCGAACATAACCGAGCGGCATACTTTATCTTCGATGATTGATAAAA
>Ga0224511_10000138_pt1 | contig 26175 bp, 18 predicted proteins | sample SF_May12_sed_USG_2_FD_169988 | JGI IMG/M metagenome (GOLD analysis project Ga0224511, IMG submission 169988) | Sediment microbial communities from San Francisco Bay, California, United States - SF_May12_sed_USGS_8_1 | ecosystem: Environmental > Aquatic > Marine > Sediment | place: USA...
CCCCCCCTGGATCCGCTAGTGGTCTTAAACGCAAATTAAGGACGACTACTTTTTTGTTGTTCAGTACTTTCCAACCGTATTGGTCTGATTTTAACAACAATATAATGATGAATTGTGTTGTGATGTTCTGCGTGTTGTTTGTGTGAAGGAAAGTGTACATCACATGTATGTGGGCATGGTAACGTTCTTGTGGAGGTTTGTATCAGGCTGAGAAACAACATCCTTGTTTGGCGTGGAATGGCGCTGCACATGTACACTGCGTCAATAGAAAAAGAAAAAGTTTGGCGCTAAATACCTCCAAATCCATTTTGCTGACATGCTTGATCATGCTTGTCCGTGAGATATTAAAATTAAACCACAAAATTTAGGTCGCTCGGAGTTCGGCGGTTGTACTAAAGTGTGACCGCCAAACACTTATTTTCAAGGCAAACCTATTGTAGCGCGTGCGGAAAGATTACACATAATCTCACGTGCTATCACACGAGAGTCGATCATCTCACGACTGTTGTGACTGGCCTCTCACTGGGACACTTGAGCTGACCCTGATAGCGTTGATATCCGGGTTCAACATACATATAACCCACTTGTCCCCGCTAAACTAATTAATTCACTTCGAACAATTATCTACATCCCATTGTTTAGTTACAAGTCGACCATTTCTGGGGTGACTATTGTCGTACTGATATTAAAATTAACATAAATTTATATCAGTAACGGATACGTATCGAGCAATGACAGGTGAGCATATATAAACTATGTTTGTTATTCGAGTGCTATCTTGAAATATCAGTTTAATTAAAAAAATAACGTTCATTGAATACGATGGAACATGTCCTATAAGAATTTCTCGTACTGTGTTTCAGGCGCGCGAGACAGCACGGCCTCCAGCGGCGTGCAGAGAACGGTAAGACATTCTGCCATAACCTCACAACTTTAAGACACCGTGTATAAAATATTAAAGTATAAGTAAAATGCATATAAAACCGAAACGCATTTAAATTTATAGAACTAACATATATTAAATTAAATTAAATCATTGATATATAGGTAATGTTGTCTTTACCACTATTCGTGTATACCTGTTCAGAGACCGATCCAGAACTTTCCCGACTACTTGAGATACGTCGCACAACGCTCCAAGTCCGGCTTCGACAGGGTGCACGAGGAATTCTTCCGCATATTCGATGATTCAAATACGAAAAAGACACTCGATACAAAACCAACGAAGGACACGAAGCCCAGCAGGAGGTCAAGATTGTCGGCCCATATACGGCGTGGCATCTGGAAGTCAGAGTCCGACATTGTAACCTCTGGTCTGGGCGAGTCGTTCACGAGCTACATCGAGGAGGAGGAGTCTGATGACGTAGAGCAAAGTCACGTGCTGGAACATTCTAGCTCTGCCCCCATCGTAGACAAGACCAAGACACTGTTCACCTTTGAAGACAGTGACCTCATTGACAAAAACAATCAGCCTAAGAGTGACGTCAACAGCCAAGTTGACGCTGTTCACGCAAAGCCTCGGATAAAGAAACGTACCAGTTTACCATCTTTGCCGGATCCTCCAAAGGGATTGCAAACAAAGCATAGGGCAACCCTACAAACGTCTGTTCAGACGTTATCTCCGATCAAGGATTACGAGACATTAAAAGTTAAAACGCAAAAAGATCCATCGACTTCAGATGATTATTTGAACATGAAGTGTTCTGACAAAGAAAACACTCATCGCGACGAAGAACGGCCAACGTCAGACGATTACATGAACATAAACGATTACGTAGGTTGTCTTCCTCAGGAAGTCGATTATGAAAACGTTGGAAAGATTCATCAGCAGGGACCACCGGGAAAGTTGAATATTAAAGCTCCACCAAACCCTTGCAGAAACACGGGAATACGTGTGCAGGGTAACGGAGGAAGGGTTAAACCACAAACTGGAAAACTACCGAATACCTCAAATACGAAACCAATAGAAACTGAAAACGAAGTTGAAGTCTCCAGTAATTCTACTGAAACTGAAGAAGACATTTATAAAGTCCCCAAACAGATAATTGAAGAAGACATTTATAAAGTTCCTAAACAACTGATTGAAGAAGACATTTATAAAGTCCCAAAAGACTTAATTGAAGAAGACATTTATAAAGTTCCTAAACAGTTGATTGAAGAAGACATTTATAAAGTTCCTAAACAGTTGATTGAAGAAGACATTTATAAATTTCCTCGAAGTTTACTAAAAGAGGATGCATCTGCTCAATCAGCGAATACAAAACACAGGATGATTAAATCGAGCGCGAGTGCAGATGCTCCTCGATTGTGTAAACCTACCCCTTGTGGCAGCAACCCCGCGGTCCAATACGACACGCCGACTTCAAAACCGGTAGAGATTAAGACGCCAGGAAGCGACAATTCGACAGAGGAAGAAGACATTTACAAAGTGCCGAGAGGTGTCGAAACGGGCAACGAGTATGAGAACGACGTGGTGTATGAACTTCCCCCTGCTGGCCGCCATCCCGCGTCAAAAGCAGACGACATCCACAATGGTTCAGTTGGCGAACGACCTGTACCTTTGTGTCGCAAGAATATGCCCGCCACTGGTGGTGATGACAAGGAGCAAGCCTCGGATGCCGACTATATGAATACGGGCGATTTAAAACCTGAAGACAACGATGATTATGTGAATGCAGATGTTTTCAAAGCCGAAAACGACGACACATCAACAAGAAATGAGGTTTTCTATACACTTTGTCTTTATGAGGTAGTCGACTGTTTGAGACAAAGCGGAATGCCAATTTTCGCAGACATATGTCTCAAATACAACTTTGATGGTAAACATTTTATTAATGTGACCGCAGAAGATCTGAAAGAAAAGCCCTACAACTTGTCAAGACTACATATTTCACGATTCTTAAAGATATTAAAGGGATGGCGGTCGGACCAAGCGCTTCAGGAAGACGAGATCTACGTTGTACCCCCAGCTCCACTCAGGAAAACCGACAACAGCAACAAATGTTCGCGGCCGTCCGTGGCCTTGTTACATCTCAGCGGTCCGCGACCAACACCCAGACTCTCAAAACAGGTCAAGATGTCAACTATCGATGCGCCACCCGAGGAAAAGAAAGATGACATTACTGTTCAACAGAAGGGAGACAAAAACGTTACAACGCCAGAACAGAGCAGCGCACACTTGGGCACTTTCGCGAAATGGAGATTAAATGATGGGCATGATTTTTTTAACTTCTCATCACGGCAGGTGTGTGAATTTTTACACAAGGCTTCGTTCACGAGACTGGCTGATGTATGCATGAAGCACGAGCTAACCGGCGCCGACTTCCGGGGGAAGACAGCGGAAGACTTGAAGAAAAGACCCTTCAATATGAACTGGTTCCACATCTCAAAGTTGTTCAAGTTGTTGAATATCCACTAATATTGTCAAGGACAGACATCAGCAATACAATCATTGTATCACATTTGATTACGCACAAAGTATTATTTATTATCATGTATAATATGAATAAAGCCAACACCGTTTGAGGATCAAATTTTTTAGCATTGTTTTTAATGAAAGCTGTTTTCTTTGAACTTTTACACACTCACACACGGGATACTCGTGTGAACACACCGTTTTCTACCACCTCGCCCACTGATGTTGTCGTCATTAAGCTGGAACTGTATACTCGGTCTTAAGACTTTTTACATTATCCCCTGTGTTATAATGCATAACAAAATGACTAAAAAACTTTCATTGTAAGATGTTTAGAAGATGTATTATTGAGTAGGTAAACTTTTTCAATTCATGCTTCGTGTGATATGTGAGCAATAACCACTGTTTCGAAAATTAAAAAATCTTCAAATTGACATTACTGCGGCTTTAATTTAACTGGGAAGGAACACATTATTTCTAATAACATTTTAACGCTGATGAAATCGATATTTTTGCGTAAGATGATACTCATCTACTACCACAATCGTCTTCCAAAAAAGGCCAAAATAATCTTATCGTATATTGCCGCACAATACAAGTAAGACATTAATAATGCCATTAACAGCACTGAGCAGTCGCTTTAAATATTTTATTTATTCAAAACATAATGCAAAACAAACTATATACGAACAGGAATGTTTCGCATATTTCCATAATATACATGTAGTTATTTGGTCAAAGGTATATTTCACAAAATGTAAATCTGAACACAACCCGGACAACAACATAAACACCAAATATACAAAAATCATATTAAAACTATTGCTACATTAGATCTATAAAAATAAATGGTCAAATAAGTTTTAAGGTTAAAAGGCTATCTAAAAAGGAATTAAAAAGAAGCATCATACAGCGTACACATGCTTAAGTAAAATACTGTGGTTCTGGAAAACATCATGCAAACACATGTCGTCAAATATGAAGACAACCACCTTTAAGATAATAAAATAACAGTAAGACAAACACGTTGCCGACTACATGTCCGAGGTAAAGATATCACAAAAACGTGTGTATTGATTCCGTATATCAGATGGCATATATTATAGTAAGTTAATGGCAAAAAGCTTAAACATACAGGACGAATATAATACTTAATAAAAGAGGTACTTGGATCTAAATAAATACTAACAATAAAATTATAAAGGAAGAATAGCCGGAGACTGGCTATAGCAGGTGGTCAGTCAACAAAATCTGTCAGGGGACAGAACGCTCGACTAGGGTTGTAACTGATGTAACTGATCGTTATTATCATAGACACACCTTCACAGAAGTGTGGGTGGTCCTTGAGGAAATAGCACTGTAATAGATTTACAGCTTTTCAGAAAGGTAGAAGTTTTAAAAACTTTATTTTATTGAAATATATGCCATTGAGAGACGATGCACCACGCTACTTTTCACAATATTTGCTTATTTGGTTATATAAACAAAATCGAAATTTTGCATTCTATTCATATTACAGGGAGATAATAAGGTGTAAGATGATTTCCCTTTAATTTAATTTGAGCCTGTTAAGGTTATTTGCATTTTAAAAAGCATTCTATATGGTTGAAAAGTAAAGCAAAATATAAACCACATTTTAATAGGGAAATGCTTGCTTATGTTTAGATAAAAACTACATATGCGTATCCCTCGAAGTCCATTGCAGCGCTATAAACTTAACAGGCAAATGACTTTGGTGACATTCCAAATGCATTAGAAGTTGAGTAAATCTTACTTGCATTAAGATAACATACAAAATCTGAATAAAATACTTGTCTTCACGGTTTCAAGTGCTGACAACAGAGCTAACAACAGAGTAAATTTAAAATATGTTTGATATGTTTTTTGGTTGCGGGTAAGATGTCTTCACAAATACGGGAAGTACATGTTTTAGCGATAGCATTTGACAATGTACTACAGTGTATATGTAAAAGAAACATAGGACACACGTATTAATCACGCTGATGACGTGAGAGTGAAATGCCCAACTATTCTTGGAACAGTCCAGCACAAATTATTGCTATATGCCCATTTTGGTAGAGTCATGGAAAGAACCAACATTATCACGGGTTATGTCATTATGGCTTCACTGGTCACAGCAGTGTGGTGAACTTTGACTTCATACCACTCGTTTCTTTTTGGTTTCACGTGGCACATTGTAGGTTGTGTCAGGTAACCTTGTTAAAACGTCGGAATATTCTTTATTGGTCTCATAGCTGTTTATTTAGACAACGTTGAAGTCCAATGTTGCGTCTTTTAGCACGGGATGTCAAGGCGCCTGTCTACCTTCTCCTCGATCACGTGGACGACTGTGGTGGGCTCGTACTTTCGGTCAATGAGCTGCTCGAGAGCGTCGAGCAGGGCGTCCGGGAAATGGTGGGCCAGCATGTCCGGGCTGACGATGATCTCCAGGAAGTCTGTGCGCGGCTTCCACGCGGCGCTGTACTCCTCGTCCCCACTCACAACACTGAAACACACGCGGTTATACATAAACATTTGTACTTGTATAATTTGTATATACCAACTGATGGTTGCGTTTGCATTGTTTTTAGCAAAAATTGGATTCAAAGTAGCAATTAATTCGTTGTTATGCAGCTGTAAGGCAGTGATTGATAAAAACCCACAAAAAGTACCCATTTCGGTCAACTGCACTCAAGTCAAATTTGTGTTTGTTGTGTGGAAAGTCATACCTATGTTTGAAGTTTGAAAAACCATACCTGTGTTCGATGTGTGAGAAGTCATTTATACCTGTGTTCGATGTGTGTGTGCAGTCATTTATACCTGTGTTCGATGTGTAAGAAGTCACATCTGTGTTCGATATGTGAGAAGTCATACCTGCGTTCGATGTTTGGGAAATCATACCTGTGTTCGATGTGCATGACATCATACTTGTGTTGTAATTCATACAGGTCTGTGTTCAGTGTTTGGGAAGTCATACCTGTGTTCAATGTGTGGGAAGTCATACCTGTGTTCGATGTGTGAGAAGTCATACCTGTGTTCAGTGTTTGGGAAGTCATACCTGTGTTCAGTGTTTGGGAAGTCATACTTGTGTTCGATGTGGAGAAATCATACCTGTGTTCGATGTGGAGAAGTCATACTTGTGTTCGATGTGGAGAAGTCATACCTGTGTTTGATGTGTGAGAAGTCATACCTGTGTTCGATGTGTGAGAAGTCATACCTGTGTTCGATGTGGAGAAGTCATACCTGTGTTCGATGTGTGAGAAGTCATACCTGTGTTCGATGTGGAGAAGTCATACCTGTGTTCGATGTGTGAGAAGTCATACCTGTGTTCGATGTGTGTGAGAAGTCATTCATACCTGTGTTCGAGGTGGAGAAGTCATACCTGTGTTCGATGTGTGAGAAGTCATACCTGTGTTCGATGTGGAGAAGTCATACCTGTGTTCGAGGTGGAGAAGTCATACCTGTGTTCGATGTGGAGAAGTCATACCTGTGTTCGATGTGTGAGAAGTCATACCTGTGTTCGAGGTGGAGAAATCATACCTGTGTTCGATGTGGAGAAGTCATACCTGTGTTCGATGTGGAGAAGTCATACCTGTATTCGATGTGTGAGAAGTCATACCTGTGTTCGATGTGGAGAAGTCATACCTGTGTTCGATGTGGATAAGTCATACCTGTGTTCGATGTGTGAGAAGTCATACCTGTGTTCGAGGTGGAGAAGTCATACCTGTGTTCGATGTGTGAGAAGTCATACCTGTGTTCGATGTGTGAGAAGTCATACCAGTGTTCGATGTGTGTGAGAAGTCATACCTGTGTTCGATGTGTGAGAAGTCATACCTGTGTTTGATGTGTGGGAAGTCATACCTGTGTTCGATGTGGAGAAGTCATACCTGTGTTCGATGTGGAGAAGTCATACCTGTGTTCGATGTGTGAGAAGTCATACCTGTGTTCAATGTGTGGGAAGTCATACCTGTGTTCGATGTGTGAGAAGTCATACGTGTGTTCGATGTGGAGAAGTCATGCCTGTGTTTGATGTGTGAGAAGTCATACCTGTGTTCGATGTGTGGGAAGTCATACCTGTGTTCGATGTGGAGAATGCGGCCGGGCAGGTGGAGGGGCTGATACCGGTCCTGTATCTGTTGGCTGTGTTGCTCGCACTCGTCCAGGGACATCTAAACACACACAGTGTTGTATTATAACCGATACAATAATGTATTGAGGAGACGGACATAACAACAAACGAAATCAATGTAATATTTGATCTTTCTGATTATTTTTATGACAATTTTATTTAAAAGGGTCATATTACTAAAAGATGCCTTTATAAAATAGCACATAGACTCTAAATAATTATATTAAAATAGAAAGGTTACAAATGTATAGTTTTAGTTTGCCATTTGCACATACGTTTTCTTTAATTTCAATTTTTATATTTGATTGATTAGTCCGGATGGATAAAACGTTCTAAAGACTATTAATATCTTCACATGATCTTTCTTTTTCTTTTAGCTCAAATACAATATCCTGTGTGTGGGAATAGTTAGTTGTTCTAGTCTTAGAAATAATACCTAATTAGATCTAGATTTGCACTGCCTTTCGCCCCATCTAACGCTCGATAATACCAAAGCCAAACTATATATAATTATGAATTGAAGATCTGGGGCCGTGTTCACCTTTAATCTTAGAATAAAGGATAATCATTCTACCTTTAAACTACATCTGATTTCATTTGTTTCGTCGTCTGGGGCGCCGTCCGTGGCGTCAGTTCCGTATTTGACGTGCTCCTCGACCATGCCCGCACGGCCGCAACACATCCGCCAACAACCGCCACACAGGATTCGGTACTGTAAACATCATTATTATGTGCTTAAAACATCACCATTCTGTAGATCTACTAAAAACATCACCATTGAACGCTGAACACGTCACCAGTGTGTGCTGAAAACGTCACCATAATGCATAGACAACATCACCATTTGGCGTTGAAAACATCATTATTATGTGCTGAAAACGTCTCGATATTAACTTATGCTAAAACCTCCACCATTCCTTGCTGAAAACATCACCACTCTGTTCTAAAATGTCACTATAGTGAGCTTAAAAGTAAAAACGTCACCATTCTGTGCTAAAAACGTCAGTAATATGTGTTAAAAACGTCACCATTCTGTGCTGAAACGTCTCCAGTATTTGCCAAAAGGTCATGATAAGCAAGTATGTGCTAAAACTTGACCATTTGGTGAAAAACATCATCTTGTGCTAATTACATTGCATTAGTTTTCTTATACTGTGGCACCGATCTAGTCAACAAAAAACGGTTTACCAGTTGAGTCGTGAACCTTTAGAATGAAACAAGCCCTCAGCAAATGTTACCATGTTCGTATCCGTGTACGTCGACATTGCAGCCAGATTCCTTACCATTACGTTGTTGTCTTTAAACACGTGTTTCAATTAAACAGATAATTACAAACTGAACTACGACGTACAATGTACAAGCTAACTTCACATACCTCAGATAAAACCAGAAAACTAAAATCTGAATCTTGCCAGAACAACCAACAACAAAATGTAACCTAATGGGGTGATGGCAACACAAAAGACTTCCATAAAGCGGGAGTCAAGCATGATTAATGACGTGCATACCTTGGGAACGCGGGTTTCCCGGATGGCGCGGATGATCTGCATCTTGAGGTTGTCCATCATGAGCATCCCCTGGCGGCCAATCATGTCGTCACCGAGCACCACCGAGCACACCGCGTCCTCCGCCCACTCGCCGACTTCCGGGCTGACATGCACAGGCACGTTCAGGTATATGGTAATTACATGTACATGTATCTAATCTTAAATGCTAACATGTTCAGTATTGCAACGACCCATGTGTATTTAAGAAACGAATAATCCGAAAGAACGACAACTTTTGCTCTAGAGTACACTTTTCTAAATAAAAACGGCCATAATACTGCAGTAAACATATTTTTTATTGTTCTGGTAAAAATATAACACAAATAAACCTATCACATGATAGTGTGAAGGCGTTAAGTCAAACTATCCTCCACACCACGCACCTGCACAGTTCTCCCGGGGGAGCGAAGGCGAAGCACCTGAGGTCGGGATACTTGTGTCGGAGCAGGATGGCCAGCAGCGCCGCCACACCGGCTCCCAGGCTGTGCCCCGTTATCACTAGATCGGCGCCCTGACGTGGGTTGGACACGCATTTAGTACTCAAGTCATCCACGTGACATATGGACATAGAGTAAATAGTAAAACCTACTACTAGTATTTTTACGATGCAAATGGCATATACATGTAGTGACATAAAATGCCAGTATTTACTTTAGTTTAGTCCGACCGCATGTGTTTTCATGTATAAAGATAAACATAAACAAAACATTTGGGATTAATATAATAGTTATTTGTTGAGACGGTTGAACGCTATAACATGTGTCAGTCTGCTGCGTACCGGCGCCCTGCTCCACGCGTCCTCCAGAATGCGACGCTCCTGTAGCGTCTTCTGCAAAAACAACGCGCTCTGTAGAATGCCGTTGTGTGCCCACGCGTTGTCAGGGAGACCCGGGGCATTGAGCGACCCCCGCTCACAAACAAGGTCCGTGATCACATCCTGTAATGGTAACAGACGATAAGTGTTTGTGCACGAACATAACGAGGTGTAGGGTCCGTTGAAATAAACAATTTTAATAAAATGGAACACAATTCATACAGTATTATTTATAGGAACAAAAACACACAGGTAAGAGTTTTAATAGGATTTCGGTCACACAGAAAGCTGCATATGTGTTGCAAACTACCATTAGTGTTTACAGCACATAGTTTAGTGGCACCTATATATGTACCATTCTTTATTACTCTCCCCTTAAACCACAGGATATAAGGACGCTTAAAGCAATCACAAGATAATTTGGATCAAATGTGCTGCTCGTATTTCTCGGAAGTGACAATGCCTGGGGGTATCAGAATTGGTAATGGAACAATTCCCGGAAATTGGGAGGCTCATGGCAGACACCTTACACTGTTCTTTAATGTAATTGTAGCTGATAGAAACACAAAGAAGCCAAGGTTATGTTAGTGCGCATTTTCTGTGTTTCTATGCTTCAAGATTTTGTTTTCCAAGACTGAGTTGTTAGTGAGTATATCCCAGGCTACTTGTGGGACCCATCTCGCATACCTGCAGTGACAAGGTCCCTCGGATGGCCACCACGATAGCGTTCGTAGACCGGTCAATCACAACGTAGAATGGGATTTCATAGATCTGAAAAACAATACATAATGAACATATAAAAATATAGATTATAATATATTTGTGCTTATTCAAAGCGAGTTACGACTAAGGACACTTTTATAAAACTATCATAATTATCTCAGGTACGATTGTTTTATTTAATAAATCAATCAATCAACAAGAGTGAAACTGTCAATCACGCGGCCGGCACTGCAAACATGTCCGATAACTACCAGTGGCATGCGGCAACATACCTCGTTCTGGAAGCTCGCGTGCACCAGATCGTCCATGGGCGTGCCGGAAGTGCGCAGGAAGGCGGCCGTGTTGCACATACAACAGTTGTCGCCGTCAATTCGAGCGTCCCCGCACACGCATGCACAACATCTGTAATACAAGTAGGAGGTGTCATACTGGTGGTGGTGCAACTTATGTCACTTATTGAAGAATGAACACAATTATGCCAATGAAGGGGGCAAAACACAATGTAGTACATGTCTTTTGAAATTATATTGGTTTTGGTGAAATAATATTAATTCCCATCATCTTGGATTGTAAATGACTGCATCGTTTAGAACGCAGTGTTTTAAAACACACCCGCCAGTACATACCGGCACGCGGAGCAGAGGGCGCACAGCCCGCACAGTTTGTTGGTGAGTGTCACGTAGAACGGCCACCCGTAGCTGCCGATTGCGAACCGCAGGTAGTGGCTCATCAGCGGAAGGTTCATCCACGCAGGCGCACTGCCGCCCACGTCTGCCACCACATCCGGTCCGTCCACGGCGTCATCTGCAAGACTGTGACACACACAGAGAGAAGTGTGAACATTGCAGTGCTGGGTCAGTTGTTGTACCTGTCGCGTGCTCTTGTCACGTGATCCGTCCAGCGTGAGATATGGAGTTGTGGGCACACATTACACACATGTAACCTAATTTATTATAAACAATAAAAACATGTGAATAATATATCAGCGTAACTTCATCTCCCTCATTCAACAGAAGTTAGTTAGTTAAATAATACTTATGAGTTCAATAGGGCAAAAAGTGGATAGAATCTGATATAGCTGATAATAAAAACTCTATTCGGTATTTGTTTTGTTAACCGTATTAATAACCAAAACAAAGTTGTATCTGATCTAGTCGATATCTGCGGCCTATAGCTAACATTCTGCTCTGGGCAACTACGGTTAAGTTCCTTTGATACAACCAGGAAGAGTTAGACGAGTAAACTCTATGTTTCAATACAATGGAAAAACAGTTTGATATCATTATTAAATAAAGCATGTCTTAAACATGCAATACACACGTTTATAGAATACACATTTTTGTTTAATAATATTGTATTGCCAACAAAATGTATATACACAAAATTTTACACACACACACACAAAGTGTAAGAGATATATACATATAACAATAATAATAATAATAATTATAATAATAATAATAATAATAATAATAATAATAATGTTTACAAATGTCCGGTTAATATTATAATGAATGTAGTATCAATATTTATGTAAGTTAGCAAAAGGAATTGGACTTGAGCTTTTACAAACTTCATTTTCAATGTCCATTTCTTTACTGGTTAAAAATACAGATGGCTAAAATAATAATAACGTTTAAACAATTGGCAAAAGTTATTGATAATAATAATACTAGTTAAGTTTGCATAATAACCGTTTAATAATAAAGTAAGACTGACAAACTTACGTAGAAATTTAATTAAAATATGGTGTGTCTAAAGAAAAATGTAATTAAATGAAAGAGGGAAAAAAGAGTGAGAGAAAGAGAGAGAAAAAAAGTGAAAAAGAAGATGTGGTGTTGTTTCTAACTTAAAGTTTGATCACTGGCGGAACCTTCCAGTTTATTTTATAAATCGTTGAACTTCCTTCAATATAATTGCATTTTCTTTGTCATTTAACAGAGGATTTCCAAAATTACTTAGCTGTGCTTAATTTATGGTAAGGTCGTCTTGTAATTTGGAACATAATTAGTCTTGCATCAGTATATCGTCCGCAGCCTATTAAAAGTGTTCTGGGTCTTCAGGTTCATACAGTGTTCACAAAAAGGATCGTCTCCTAAATGGTTGGTATAAAGATAAAAATTAAGGTTACTACACGTGTTTCGTAATCTAAAACGAATCACATAATAATATCGATCTCCAGTATTAAAGAAGGAAGGTACATTTGACACTTTATATATACAATGCATGTTTAGAAAGCTCGCGTGCACAGCACTCAGCTATAAGAAACTGCAAAAATATTTGGCAATAAGCCGGATGCCAAAACATATGATTTGAAAAGAAAGATGAACATGTCTTAAAAATAAGTTGAAAGTTTTATCCTACTCGTATCAAAACTGTTGTCATGACTTTTCAAATAACATTTCGGCAAGTTGTAAACTCTGTTGTGATTCTATTTTTATAAAGCCGTGATAAATAATTGCAACTCACAAAATTTGTATTACTAGTATTACTATATATTACAACAAGGTGCTACGTTTTACAATAATAGACTACGTTCATGCTTAAAAGAAATTATTGTAAGGCATAACACAAATGCCAACTAATTTTCTATAAGAACATCCACTGTTTGAAACAAATATTTATACTACCTGGTAACTATGAGTACCAAGTTGCCAAAATCACGGGACCTTTGACGACTTGTGGAACCCATCATTAGTAATCACTGGTTAACAGAATTACACCATTTTTATCAAATGAAATAGAGATAACTCGTTTAATACTTAATTATTATATTCTTAGCACAACCCCGGTCTCTAATGGGTCCACTCTTTAGTGGAGCCACCCATATCGCCAAAGCCCCCGTGGTCGCGGCCCGGTGACTACAAGGTCAGTCGATGGACATGTTAGAGAATCACAGCAAGAAATCAAGGCGGGAACCCAAGCGCCTGGCAAACTACTAACAGCGACGTATACCGTTGTTTTCCGCCCGCGGGGTCCGCGTACCCCCGCCACTGCTGCCGCTTACGTTCCGTCTTACGACTGAGGAGGATGAGACCGGCGATGACGTCAGACGGCACCAGGTCAACTCCCTGAAACCACCCCTTACGCTCATCAATACATCACGTCATTGTTGCACAATTAATGTAACAAAGACTTCTTTACGCCAAACTTTGGATACATTTTACACATTTGAATACATTTATTTGTTTCGATTACATTTATACCTTTTTTTCTGAAGGAGATTCAATGAACGAAGAAAAATTGCTTTTATGATTATAAATAACAGTGAGCTGTTTACATAACATTATGTGAAGAAGATGTTGTGTGAACAAACATCATGACTTACACACATGCACATATTTTTAAATGTATGGACTTGGTGAAGATCGCACAAAAAGACGCACACGTTTAAGTAATAAATTAAAGTTTATTTTGATGATTTTTAACTGTTTTCGTGGTTAAACAATGTCTATAATTGATCGTTTATATTATCTAATGTTCATATTATTTTAATTTATCCTACATTACACCGTTTTATACAACATTGACCTGAGCTACATGTTAGGTCCCAGATTTTATTGCGGGGGTTGGACCGACACGTGATACTGTAGAACATCCCTGCCGAAAATGGCAAATTAATGCATGTGACTCAAACCCGATATCTAATCTATTTATTTATTACAGGCGGCGTAGGTGTGTCAACGATCCACCAATATAAGCGTATTCGGTTGAATGTAGGAATTTTAACATAACAAATTTCTTCATAAATATTGACTATTAATAAAAAGGCGCGGTAAAATATTTTTACGCCTATAAATGAAAAATTATTCTGCTGAACACCATAAAGAGATCTCGTCAAATTATATTTAACAATACTGTGACCACAAGATATCGAGTTAAAATAATATTGCGGTATTAAAGTCGATCTTACCTGAGTCAGTCAATTCATTTCAACTGTTGACAAATGGGGTACAATAACGATTTGCAGCATATCGCTAAACATAGCCAGGTAGCAAACGTACAGGTACAAATTCAGGCTAATCAAGGCTAGGACCCTCCATTGAACATCTTTTAAATTTTTGTACATATGAATAAGGAAATACTTACCATTCTTTTTTTCTTTTCCTTTTTATTGAAATGAAAATAAACTACTATTTTGATCAACAGCTAGAGATATCTGCTCACCTTGAAGTAGTCAGCGGAAAGTTGTGCCAGGGTTTGAAAGACGCTCGTGTTGGTCGTCTCGCCACGTGCACACACGAACATGCACTTGATCCTGCAGCAGACACGTGTCACTGGGCGTCAACCATAGCATTCAAACGCTGGCCAAATATAATCCTTAATAGCGAAGAACTTATTTTGTATTTTCTAAAATGGTTGACCATTTTCCGAGTTGGTAGTATATTTTAAGTGTTGGTGGCAGTCCTAGTAAGAAGACTGTTTGGCATTTGGTTTAAACATTTCACAAACATTTCAGACCTAAAAAAGGTTTTAAAGACAGAAATTCTAAATAGGAAGTCTGAATGCAATGTACCGCTAATTCCGGCTTCAATATCTTTATTAACAAACATAATGATTAAATCAACTGTAAAAGAAATCAAATTACACCAGCCCTACAAGGAAAAAAATATGCTTGAGAGGGTTCCTGCCAAAATGAAGGAGTAATCGTAGCAGACAGACTTAATTCTTATGGAGACGAATACATGCAGGTATTCTAGTTATAATTAAATATTTCAGATATTCTTTAAAGCGCACCATGATTTAGGCATTTAATAACACCTTTTGTTTAGTAAGAACCAAACAAAACTTTGAAAAAAATCGACTTACAGTACACTTTAGCATACTGTAATACTTATTATACATGATAAATACCGTTTCTCCCAGGTGGCGGTTCTTTTAAATGTCCGTCTTGAGGCTCGCTTGAATATCCGTGCCGGGGCCCGTGACTGACTCTTGTACTTCCCGCCATACAGGTTCATCACAACTAATAACGTGATCACAGCAATAATGAACACGATCCACCCGGCTATAACTGTTCCTTTCGCCAGACGAACCACGTTTGAACCATGGCAAAGTTCCGCGGCGTCGAACGCGCACCACGTTCCATACGCGTTCCATCCAACTTCCGGTATAGCGATTGCTAACCGAATATATAACAACACCGGAAGTGATTTCCGCGCAGTGCTATCTGCCATTGTGCCTTTCATACTAATACTTGAGATGGCGAACTCGAGCAACGCTGTTGTCACTAGAAACACGACCAGGCCCACAAAGTACACGTGCAGCACAAAGCTGTCTTCACACGACCTGTCCAAACCCGCCCCGTACACCGCGTAGAATGAGATCGCCATTATAGACCTGTGTAGAAAGGTCTCGTACATATATCTTATTAAATAAAGGACGATGAATTTTAAAAGTTAAATAAATGATAGTCGTGGAGTATGATGTTACAATAAACCATTTCAATAGCGAATTTGTGCAAGAAAAGTATTATGTATTAAATAAAAAAAATTGATATGCTATCTAAAAGTACCAAAATAGCAGATTATTCGCCAGCGCTACCAATCACAAGGACTTACCACAATATCCTGAATACGCCGTCGATGGCCGCCGGAAGCACGAAGTCGTCACTTCCGACTCCCCACTTCCGCCTGAACAACACGAGTTGCGGCATGCTTCCCTGCGACCCGAATGTTTATACTGATATTGTGTTGTAGCTCATGGTAGGACTACCCTCCTCCTGAATATACATACAAACACGCCCTTGTAACAACGCGCAGTAATATCATGAATGTACTGAGTATAATATAACAATTGGATAAACAAAAGCCTTTCAGAGCGTCAAAGACAGTTTCGAATGTAAATAATTTATATTACTAAACGGAACCTTCAATAGATTATCAGTGGTGCATCTACATTCTATCCCGTATTGGGTTAACGTTAAACAAATTACACCAAAACATTTGCATGTATAATACAATGAATAATTAATCTTAATGACACTGGATCGTACAGAACACGCGTTTTAAATAAACATGTAAATGAACACGTCTTGTGCTACAGCATGTCGCAGTGAACAATTTTGTTGAAATAATACATCATTCTCTAATATACAACACGGAAATAAATTTAATTTCAATTAAGTTCTTCAATATTTAAGTGAAACTGTTTGCCGCTTTTTCTTAGCAAATATAGCACAAACAGTGTGTTTGATACTTATCTTTATAGTATAGACGAGTGCAAACGTGGGGTGGTTTGATAGTCGATTTCCGAGGGGGCTTTAAACTGGCTCTTAAAATTATCATTTATTTGACCTGCACACCATATGTAGCCACTTTGATATTAGGGTCTGGTAAATCGTTGACATTATTACTTACAATTATACGAGCTGGTTTGTTTGATATACACTTCTGGTAGAAAAAAATCGGTATATTCTGTGAGAATAACTGGGAAATAATTCACAGAATAGAGAGAAATGTTAATTATGTTGCTCAGACGTAGTGTGTTGGTCGTGTGATTGTATAAACAGATCCGGGCAAACTGAACAGAGTAGATAATGCGAAATAATTTCATTGTTGATTTTGATGAACCTTAAAAAATATAGACATTTATATGAAGTTTAATCACCGTACTTTCAAAAATTTAATTTTTTTATTAGCAAACGCGTGCGATGTATCATGTATGTTAGAAGAAATAAGGTGTGTCTGTTTTACCGTCCCTAACTATCACACAAAGCACCTCCGTACGTTACTATAACATAAAAATCACCGCAAAAAATAAATACATAAAACCTCACCGTTAACTAGAACATTAAGGCTCCCCTACTTTAGTACATTGTATATTAAAAAGCACTATCGTACCTTGCCATAACATAAAGCACCACCGTACCTCCGTAATTTTCCAAAACACAAAGCACCACCGTTTCTTGCCATAACATAAAGCACCACCGTACCTTGCCATAACATAAAGCACCACCGTACCTTGCCGTAACATAAAGCACCACCGTACCTCCGTAATTTGCCAAACCACAATAAACCACCGTACCTTGCCATAACATAAAGCACCACCGTACCTTGCCATAACATAAAGCACCACCGTACCTCCGTAATTTGCCAAAACACAAAGCACCACCGTACCTTGTCATAACATACAGCATCGTCGTACCGCGCCATAATATAAAACACCATCGTATCCTGCTATAACACAAAGCACCATCGTACCTTGTCATGCATAAAATAAAGCACCACCGTACCTTGTCATAACACCAAGCAACTCAGTACATTGCCACAAAAAATAACACATCCAATCGTACCTTTCCATAACATAAAGCATCACCTTCTTCACTTAACTATAAAGCATACCAGTACTTTAATAATTATAGTGCATTGTTAAAACATCAAGCATCATTGTACTTTACTAAATTTAAAGCATCGCAATACCATGGTAAACATCTTAGGCGGTTGAAGTAGCTGCTTGTTGACGATTTCTCAAGTTTCGCGGCACGTGTAGCTATATCCTGATTATACGGTGATGTACGGGATCAGTGGTGTGGTTGGATTTGTTGCCAGTATCCTAACTAGCCGGTGTGGCATTTCTTAACTCTTGGTTGAAATAAATACAAGAATGTACGGGAAGTTAAGTTGCTACAATCTAACAACCCAAGGCTTCCCGAAGATGCCATAGGAAAATTATCTTAGGCACAGGTACCCCGATTACATGGACTTAATGCCGTAGTTCGACGTATGGTTCTATAGATATAAAGGCAGGAGAAAAGCCAGTTGACGGGAAAAAGGGTTATTATACCATCAGTTTTATTGTAAACAACTGTGCGAAACTGACCTTAATTGAGGTAAATAGATGCCTTCAACGGCTTCAGGCTACTAAATAGTTGAATTTTTATTGGCCATAACAATTATCATCGAAGTGGCATCTTAACCTGTATTTATCTATAGTATAATCGTATGCTAAAGTAGTTAAATAGTTTTATGTTTACGAAACACTCTTTGGTATTGCATTGCCTACTCGTGGTCACGATAAGTTATGTTGAAAGAATTCAAGATTTTTTGCCTAAATATCAGGTGTCACTTTATGTGACTGGTATGAGCGAAACGTTAAGGTAACAATTACAGAACCCACATTCAGTAGTTATGATTAAGCTATAGAGAGTGCAGAATGGACAAACCTGAAGATCAGTCCATAGTTAAGATCCCCTGAATTCTTGTCTGTTATATCTATCCCACACACCTTGGTCTATAGATTCACGTTACACTATTAAACTCGCAACATACACTCCTCGTACAAGTATCGGCCATGAATGGGGAAGAATGAATGAGTCGACTTCTATATATCCAGGTCTGCGGTAAAACTCTCATCTCACGTACACTAATGTAAATACAACTGCTACAGCTGGCCCGTAGCTCTTCACCATAGTCCGCAAAGGTGCCTTTATCAAATAAACAAGCACGTGAACTGAACCCGCCGATGATAAACCTGAGACACGGATCAAAATTCTTAAGGCAAAACTTCACCCGGTAGTACACCGACGAACAATACAGTTAAAATACCTTACACTCAACCTTAAACAGATAGCGATAGATCACGGCGTTATCGAATGTACAAGTTTGTATTTCCTGGTTTCGTCACAAAGCCTTTTTTAAAACAAATATATATATATATATACAATGTAATATATTGTAAGAAAAATGTTAATACAAAATGTAGTAATATAATAATAATAATACACAGTGTATTTTTTCTAACGTAACACATACGTTTAAAACAAGAATAATCACGTTTTATAATTTATTTATCATAAATCAACATCAAGTATCAAATGTGATGCATACATTGAACAGAACCTAGAGATTTCTATACTATTTTTCTCAAGACGTTTTCTTATGATAAGATCAACATAATACAAACGTAATTTATGATACTTAAGAGTTTGCGATAAACAACTACTTTATTTATTGTCATTTAATATACTGCATTATGTATATATTCGACTGTTAAATGCCAGAAGGGGCTATCAACCTATATTTAAGGCTGGTAGTCTCTATTTACAATTTAATATAGTTGAGTTAAGTTGATTATAAGTTCGTATGAGCGATAGGGCCATTCCATTGAGTTTGATTTGCTACATGTAGCAAAATTACATTCGGACTTTTATTTCATCGTTCGTTCCTAAAAATATGCAGAAAACAAGGTATGTAGAAACACGTTCAACACAAACATAGACCAGAACCGTCTATTCCCGGGGAATTAAGAAATAATTAGTGGTTCTTGTCATGCAACATTGGCAATACGTGATTGTATATACAGAGATAAAATGAAGTGCCTTACGTAACATACACTCAAAAGACAATAGTGTGAATCCTATAACTAAGTACACAACAAGAACCCATGATGTAGAGCTGCAATAGTTTTTTCCTGAAGAAAACCGACAGCAAAACACAATAAATTAAGACAATTATAACTTGGAAATAGACTTTGTATAAAGCAAATTAACCCCTAATGCCTTAAAACACTGTCAAAAGCTGTTGACATCATATATAACTAAATTATATATTAGGGATTTAAACTAGTTTACAAGAACACTGAAGAATTATTGTGTCCCATGGAAAGTAAAACGCACACGAATTTTGCGTTGAACTTTTAAGTTGTTGCGTATCGGTTGCCCATTGTATAAGTTCAAATGCACGTTCGTGTGTGCTTTTCTTGTATTGTTCTTATATTTAAACGCATTTATAATGCTCTATATTTTAATGAAAGGCAAGTGCAAGATCATTCTAAATAATTATGTTACTAGGTAAAAACAGAGGGTCTGGAAAAATTCATAAAAAAATAATGTCAAATATGGAAAAAACTCACGCAGTTTTCAAATTGGTCAAATATACAAAATAATCTAAATATGTCATTTAACTAACATCAAACACTATTAATCTTATTTACTACGCAAACGCTTTATTTCCATCATTTTTCTGTGTGGATTTCACGAAAGTGGTTCGGTACTTACCAAAAGTGTCAAAATCCACTTAGGCACACAACTTCACTTTGCAGCAATGCACAATAGACAATTAAACATGGCGTTTCTTAAAAAAATACTATATAACCTAAAACACCCTAGATATTTATTTTGTTTAATATCGCATCGTGTTCATTTGCACAACTGCGGTCAACTACATGCATGCTTATGTTTTTCTCCCCATATCTACAGTTTGTAGTTCAATTATATAACGATTACTATTTACAATAATAGATATTAAGTATCAGTAATAAAACAGTGATGATGTTGATGTTTTAATGTCTTGCTAATTCAATAACGACAGACGCGGGTGGCGGTCGCCTGTCGTGAGCAGCCCCGGTTATGGGCCACCAATCATGGCGGTTATGGTCCGTCTGACAAGCGAGATGTTTTAACCCCAGTCGAGCCGGACCTCCATCACTCGCGCGGCTCCCGGTGGACCTAAACCACACATGGGGCTTCCGGCGGGCTCGGCAGCTGAGCCGATGCCGCACTGGACAATGTTAACATGGCTTATGAAACCGACATAATTATATATAGCTTCATTAAAAGTACACTATATTGGAGATAAAATTTCGTTTATTGTAATTTCAATGCCAACCAAAACATGTTATTTCATCCAACGATCAGTAATATAATAAACGCATCAGCGAAAGCTAGTTTAAAGAAGGTTTATAAAAAATAATATGTATAAGGCTCATTAAGGACCAAACGTCTGTTATGTGCGCGAGCGCGAAACGAACTATTGAGTCTTTGAATAATGACAGTGTATATGTTGTGTGGTCAAAATAGCCACATTTTATGTCAAATTTGACAATTGCGTACCCAAAGACAGGAATTTTGCGTATCGTGACTGTGTTCCGGACTTTTGCTGCTCTGTGCGTACTAGTACGACCTAATACAACCCTGATTACTGCACGCCAAATGAAGGGCATAAAGGGGGTTCACCCATCTAACAAGACATGTGGGTCTTACACGTTTGTTTATATCAAATTATACGTCTGCATACTGGTATATTCCACATTTATCGTCTTTGTTACATATGAACAACAGACAAAGGTAATTTGGCTTTGACGTCCGGGATCTAGATTTTTCAGATCACATGTATTTCAAAATCTCTCGTCGCAGATAAGGGGTCACCGTTCTGTGATATAGGCCCTTGATGTCTCTGGTTTTGGCCATTGTCTATCCAGTCTTCTAGTTAAACATGAAGGTTTTTGTTATCGTTGCTGCCTTGATCGGTGTTACGTTCGCTGCTGTGAGTATACTTCTTTAACTGGGATTGGAGAAGTTCACACATGACTTTCTTGGCAAAATTGTCAGTATTAGACGTCAGTAAAAGTTGAGATACTCTGACGCCAGTGTCCATGCAGACGTTTTCTGTGGTTATACCATGCCGTGATTTTTAACGTCTGATCATGTCGATATTTAGAGGTTAATGATAAGTTAAAGCTCGCTTTTGCTATAATAATCAGAAGACGTCCATAATCATACATGCGTTATCATAATAACCTGACGTTTGTTCACCTCTATATATTGATTCCCTGACGCCTGCCCACAACTCTCCCACACAGACGACAGTGGCGCCGGGCGAGTGTCTGAGCGATGACGAGTGCGCGGACACGGAGTGTTGCTACAAGAAGCACGACTACCTCGTGGTGAGCCGGCAGACGTTCGAGGGCTATCCCATCCCACACAGCCAGGACCTCGCGCACACCAAGGGTGGGTCGCGTTTTCGTCTCTTTTACATAGAAACGCATTTTCCTTTTATGTGGTAATGCACCGTTCCGCGATTTCTCCCCACTATTTCCCTTCATACACTTTGTGTTTTTTTGTACTTTTGATAACGCTTACCCAATCAGGAAGTAGATCTATACTTTTGATAAGGCCACATCCATCATTGCTACCTGATAAACGTAGCCCTATTCCAGTTAATATTAGATGGGTATTTTCCCGTTTTATGTTTGAAGCCCCAATAATTCACAAACATTATAATACAATTGGTGAATAAATACAGTTTACCAGTTACGTCTTTCTTAAATGCGTATACGCCATATACCAAATGTACACATTAATAATGTTATTTATACCGCAAAACAGGATGTAGCTTAACGCATCAGGCTCACGTCGTCTCGAGTAGGTTACGGGCATATCTAAGATTTCTGTTAGCGTCCACCCTACCGGAAATCGAGCCCGTTTCTTGATGAGTAAAGATAACCCGCTGTCATCTCCTCTCTGTTGCACTTGCAGGCGTGTGCCAGTCCTACCACAACACGGGCGACGCGTGCAGCCCCTACGACCACCAGAACGGTTACTGCAGCTGTAACCGGAAGGCGGGCGAGTTCTGCATGCTGGCGGCGCCCTTGGACGTCCCGGTCGCTCACACGTACCAGTGCAGCCGCGGCATGATCGCCTCATAGACGCCGGTCGGACATCTAAAACATCGCTTGTGCGTGTACCTTGTACCAGAATACTTGAAATGTAAAAAAATGTTGATAATAAACTAACACACACATATGCCTACAATTAAAATCCGTCGTAATTGATTATAATTAGGAACATATAATAGCAATTGTGTCTTGTGTGTGTACTATGAAGTGTTGATGGTCCAGTGATGAAACTACAGCGGTGGCTCAGTAATATCTAGTATCTAGCATTCGCCCCGTGAGCGTGAGGTTGTGCATTCGATCTCCGACCGCGTCATACCAAAGACGTTATAAATATGGTACCAGATGCTTCCTTACTTAGCGCTCAGTAAATAAGGAGAGGACTGGCTTCTCTCTCCTCTCAAACCTCGTTAAAAATGAGATGGATTGCATATGGAATGAGCGGTCGAGAGCGATTAATATTGGCCCAATGGATAGTTCCACAATTTTTCAAGCTTCTCCCCAGGCGGCATATTTTTTTGATCTTGTGATAAGGTTGATCACAAACAGGAAGTATGCTTTCTTTTTCTAGGTCATATTGTCAGCCGACAATATAATCCTTATCTATTGAATTAAAGTTGACCATTTACAGTTATAAATGATCATGATTGACAGTTGTGGAACTGTCCATTGGGTTTAAGTTGGGATAACTTGCTTCCTATTCGACCTTAAATAAAATAGTATAATCTAAATGAAACAGTTCTATTTTGACTAACGACTGGCAAAGAGTATCGGATTTTTATCACCAGATCCATTGCTTGTGAACATTTATATCACAAATTGTGTGACATCCCAAAGGTCACAGTCCGTTTAAAGTCTTAAAGGCATTCCTGCAAGTGTATTATTTTCCATTTTATTACCTGTTAATCGGTGACATGAATCTTTTATCAATCTCCGAGTTCATGAATCAAATACTAACTACAGGTCAGAATATACTGCTAATTTTGAGTATTATCTCAATAAACAGAGAGAGATACACAGAGATTGGCCTCCATATAGAAGGGCTATGATAATGCCATAAACAGACAATTGCAACTTCTATTCTTTGCTGTATGGTCATACATGTACATGCATATAAATTTTATGCCAGTCTCTTTAACTCAAGGACACATTGTTTTGTCCCATGGTTGTCTGCAGCCTAAGAGTGACACATCACTACAAATATAAACAATTACTATAAGTTAAGAAGCTCCCATTAAACTATTAAGAGTATGCATGCCATGTGACCAACAATTTAATTGTGTTTGGATTCTGTGCATAAAAATGTGGCTGTATTGTGTTGAGTAGTGTTTAACAAATATAAGTTGTTCATGTTTACTCTTACAACAATGTTATATCAATAACAAAACACATCAAGGTATAATATAAATAACATAATAATAAATTAAGGATAAATTATTGTCCAGGGTTTTTTGCCTTTGCAAAGAGTATGATCTAAAACCTGGGGAAACAATGAATTAGAAAGTGTTTGTATAAAAAAAAATTATGTTTACATCATGTTGGTTTTTGAGAAAAAAAATCAAGCTGAGAATTTATCAGGAATACAGTTATTATTTTTTGCTTGGTCAAATGATGACTTTCCAAGACACATGTTTTATGCGCTTCATGCATCAAGTCCTATACAGCCTGATGCTAGGCATCATCTTCAAACTGTTGGGACTCAAGCCCATTCTCTTTGTGGCCATTTTTCCAGTGCTGCCTCTTCTGATGCGACAACAGATTGTCCTTCCTGGCAAACGCCCGACTACAGATATTGCACACATACGGTTTCTCACCCGTGTGAGTTCTACGATGACGCTCAGCGTCCCTCTGCGCAGAAAACTTGCGCCCACACAAATCACACTTAAAGTTCCGATTTCTGAGACAGTGGGCACTGGTTTCTAAATGCTCCTCTAATGAAGCGATGTCTTTAAACTTCTCTGAACAAAACTTGCAAGTAAGTAAGCCACGCTCCTTCTTGGACTGAGTAATGATGACGGAGTTCCGGTTGAGCGGCTTCTTGTTGCGTTTCTCCACAGCGACACAGTCCGTCTCCTGGTCGTCCCTGTGTTCCTCCTCGCTGTATGTCATCGTCACCAGCTCTGTCATGCTCTCGTTCATCAGCAAACTCGCTCGCAGGTCATCCAGGTTAATGTGAGCAAAGTTGGAGTCGTTCTCATCAATGGTGACGTTAATGTTGAGAATGTCGTTCTCCTCGTGGTTCATACAGGAAGCGTTGAGATCATGTGAGGCCTTGTTCTCAATGGAGATCACGTGTCCCAGATCTCTGTCCCTGCTCTGCACTCGTACCATGTGCTCCACATCCCCGGCAGGACTGGCTGCAGACAGCTCTTCCTCGGGCCGTAATCGCTCTACATCTGTCAAATATGGATAACTATGAACAAATCTGAAATGACTTAAGAATCAAATGCAACAACTGGCCTTATGTGATAATCTTTAAGCTGTTTTAAACAAACTTCTATAATTTTTAATATTCTGAGGCAATGAAAATTAATAAACCATAAACATAAACTTGTTTAAATATCAAGAGACAATAGATAGACATAAATACTCCATTTCAGTGATTTTAACAATTATCTGTAGATGTTTTTCTGCTGCCAGTCCTGACTGCTCACCTGTGTGGTCCCCCATGGTACCCCCAATATCCGGCCTCGATTTCCTGCTGCCCGGACCTCGCCGCAGGGCATTCTGGGATTTGGGCGGCTCCCCGTTGTCCTCATCATCACTCGCCTCCCCGATGTTGAACCGAGGCAGCTTCGGCTTCCTGTGGGACGCCCGCGAAACATCTGAAACAATGGCACAAATAAAACACAGTACACAGGCCTTCCAGCAGCCACTCACCAAAAAGTAGGAAAAAAGAACGAGCTTTTTCGATAGAAAAGTAGGAAAAAGTAGGATTTTTTTCGACAAAAAAGTAGGAATAGTAGGAATTATTTAACATGAATCAGGGGCGTCGGAAGCATTTCGATATTAGGGCCGCGAGTGTTAGAGATAATGCATTATTACATTGTTGACAAAAAAGCATAAGCTATTTATTTTGTGCATGTTTTGCCATAAAATATGTTTGTTTCTAAAATAAATCGCGAGCGGAGCGAGCCAGAAAAAATTAGCGTTG
>Ga0224511_10000139_pt1 | contig 26110 bp, 15 predicted proteins | sample SF_May12_sed_USG_2_FD_169988 | JGI IMG/M metagenome (GOLD analysis project Ga0224511, IMG submission 169988) | Sediment microbial communities from San Francisco Bay, California, United States - SF_May12_sed_USGS_8_1 | ecosystem: Environmental > Aquatic > Marine > Sediment | place: USA...
ACAGCCTTAGAAACGGAAGTGGCAACAATTGGTTTACTTTCGTTTTGAATTTCAATTTTTGTTTGTTTAATAAATATGTTATTTTTGAGATTTTGTTGATGAAAATTATATAATAAATGTTATTAAGTTTTTTGTGATAGTAACGCGTATGTAATAAAAAGGTTATTGGTTGGATATGGAAATATATGTACTCGTTCTGGTGAGTAGTTAATATTGCGCTCCTGACGTCGCGCAATATTACTCCGCACCAGAACTCGTACATATATATTTCCATATCCAACCAATAACCTATAAATATACCATCTTTTGCTTATGAGGCGTTAAGATCTCACTTTTGTAAAAACTTGTTCGTATATAATAAGTTTGATTCGACTAACCTTTGTAATATGTCGTCGTTATCAGAAATATATGAAGTGTGCAATTCTACGACTCACTTGCACACTTTTCAGGTATCCACGGGATTCTGGCCAAGCGTCTAACGCACGACACGACGTTATTGCCAAACACGGCGGTTCAGTGTGTATTATGGTACCACAAAACAAAGCATATGAAAGAGGACATTGAGACATTCTCTAAGACATTGCCGGAGTGTCCATGTGACTTGACATCTATGGCCTTTGACCCGTGGTGGAAATGGAGAACGGTAGAGGAAGAGGACAGAGTGTGTTATTACTTGTGGCAGGGCGTTGCATTTAATACATTCGGAAAGGCAAGTCTAGTCTCGTACCTTCTCAGTAAAGAATGCTTATATATTTGACATATACATATTGTTTTTTCCTGTTAAAACGCTACCTAGAGTGTCGAACTGGGTTACAGCTCGTCAGTCAACCAGTTTACCTATCCGCCATGATATAAACTAAGTTTTCCGTTGTCGTGTAAAATGAATATACATACGTACATGTACAAAAAGTAACACTATTGTGGACCGTTTCGTTTATGTTAACAGTTTTCTATTAACGCAATATTTGGTTACGTATGCTTTATAAAAAGGGTGTTTGTCTATTTGTTATCTCGAAAGTATATATTATTACACTGTTTACATTTAAGACGTGTTGCTACGACAAGGCAAGAGGGTTGTTTGCAGACTACTCCCCCATTGCTGGTGGATTATTGCTTCGTCATCCCCAGTTTGAAAGAGAACACTTGCGGCTTGATGTTATGCCAAAGCAGTGGTGCTGCAATGGATCAGATCTGTGCGACTTGTACTATGAATTACACCCCGCGGGAACCTGCTATGAAGAGTCTTTCTATCGTTCGGGTCTGTAAAGTCAGTTGTACACTTATAATAAATACTTGTGATTTTATAGATAGCCAAAACTATATTTTTCGGTAATATAAAATTAAAGGTTATATTACCAATATATTCTATTACTAGTAGATAACATGTTTCTGTTATGTTGACAAGTACTACTTACATGTTTGAGCATAGTATATTCCTTTACTTTTTTGTTGTGTTAAATGCTAAACATTTGTGGAAGCAATAGATCTTAACAATATAAAGGTCAGGCATCTTAAATGTATTTCATATAATCCTTTGCACACATTTGTTTTATATCAAGTAACGTATTAAACTCTCATTTCTGAAATCAGTCCAAACAAGTATATTCCGTTTGCCCTTTTGTTGAATTCTGAAATCGTTCGTCTCTCCTTTACAGGTATTTGTTGGGGCGACCCCCATATTCGAACTCTGGATTATCAGAATTTCACGTTCAACGGTCTGGGTGAGTACACCCTTCTTCAAGTAAGAACAGAAAATGTCACATTTGACCTCCAAGGACGGACATCTAGACTAGTGCGAGACGATGGGACACTGTCTACAGCAACGGTCTTTAGCGCGTTTGCAGCCAAGGAGGGACCAACAGGAGGAACAGTCCACTTTGAGTTGAATGACAAACAATCAGGTGATTAAAGTAACCAACACAACCGTGAACTTGTTCCATGTTTGTACTAAAATCATGTTTAGTTTTCTGAATAAGTAATTAACTCACTATTACGTACTAGTACTTTGATGGGCCCTGATTGTATTCAATTTGCTTGTTTTGCAAAAGCGGTCGTCTGCCAATCTAGAAATTGTAGGTTTAAACTTTTTGACGGCCTCATTTCTATTATTGCAATATGGTATTGTGTTTATGTATATGAATATTTATTCTATCACTGTGAGTATTCAGTAGTCAGTAATAGACACACATATGTTCAGGAGATACTGGGTACGTCAGAGTAAGTTAAGTGCCCAAAAGAATGACCAGTAAATAAAAATAAAAATAATACCTACTATAACTTTCAAACCATTAGGTGTATACTATAACTTAAACAAGTGTTTGTATTAATGAACTGGGTAAGAGTAAACCAATTTACAGTAACTTTCTTAATGTAAATTTGTGTATGATAACCATAATAATCGCTTTTGCAGATGTAATATTTTATGGAAACCAGAAGGATTTAACGCTTCAAAAGCGATCCCAGGGCAAAAAGGGTTATGTCTTTAGTTCAGACACATTGGTCATAACAACCAATGACGAAACCTACACAGCCCTTTTCCCACACAGCGGTAAGAATCGTGTAGTTTTACTGTACAACATAATTAACGAAGTATTTTTTAAGTTATAATCGTCAGTTTTGATCAACACATATTTTGACAATGACATTTAAAGACTAAAATGATAATAGTAGAGCAGTATACATGTATTTGTGACATGTAAGAATACAACAATGCATATGTATAACAGCTGATTTTACTTTATCAGGGATTTCGTTTAACGTGAGCGTCGCGGCGCAAACATTAGCTGTAAGTACATTCGTCCCACAAAGTTACAGGGCCAAAGTAAAAGGCCTAATGGGGAATTATGACGGCGATCCAAACAACGATTTCAGCGCTCCAGATGGAACACTGCTATCTGCAAACGCAACTGATAGAGAAATATTTACCTACGCAAGTCGTTGTAAGTCCCAGCTGTAGAAGTTACATGTATTGGGCAAATTGGAAAACGAAATCGTTTCAATGTTAACTTTTACAAAATTACAATGTATAAAACTTACCACTCCGGCGGATCGCACTGTCGTGGATTGATGAATTACACTATCTTTGATCTTACAAAACACTTGCTTCGTTCGACGGTGCGATCAACTGTATAGTTCAGTTTGATTTACGCTTTAGTTCCCTCAAAATTGTCATGTAGAGTTAGTTAGCTTTGTCACACCATGTTTCCGTGTTAGTTTCTAGCTTCTTGGCCATCTTTTGGTTAGTATAGTTTCTAATTTTTGTATTTGAGGTTATGATTACATATATCCTGAAATAGTAATGTACTTGTTTTTGTTTGTGTTTCAAACACCCAAAACAGTAATTAAGAAATATGTATGTGTCTATTACAAATATAAAGTAATCCATAGATTTAGTATCCGTGTTTGTTCTGCTAGAATTTGTGTTTATATGATAGATTGCACCTTTTCCAATAAAATTTCGCACAGGGTCAATAATTAGCGAGAAGTCTGCGTTTGTGTACAGAAACGGGACAAACCATTCAGATTACCATAACGCCAGCTATGTGCCTTATTTTCTGGACGAGATGAACAACCAAACATTGCGACATGAGGCCGTACTTGTATGCGGAGACTCATCTCGTGTCCAGTGCATTTTTGACTACATTTTTACGGATACGCGGATAGCGGAACAAACGTTAAAGAAAGATAAAGAGCAACAGGTCACCTCAGTTGAGATTGGTATGTTCTTCTATTTACATGCACTTGATTAGTTGACTCGTTTGGGAGAGAGGGAACTGCGAATTTAAGGTTTATAAGTTAAAAACCCGACGGCAGAGGAAGTATATCTCTGTTATAATTGGGGCTAGATATTGTGGTTGTGTTTGTGTTCGGGCCATGCTTCACCGTGTACTGAAACAACGCATCACTTATCATGTGCATGCGATGTCGTTTAGTTGAGTTTATATTGGTACGTTTAAGACAACACTTAATTGTAAAACACAAACAAGTATGTAATGCTATTGCGTTTATTAGAAATTATATTTTGCAGTGAAATCAACGCCGAAGCTACACGGATGTTCGGGTCAAATATTTGTCACACAAGGGGAGGACCTTCAGTGCCCTTTAACCGTAGACGTACAGTCAGTCCGAGTGGAAATTCTGGTAAATGGAGTCCATGTTAGTACCGCTAAGACAGATATGGTTGTTGTGCCTGTCCTTACAGCAGAACCTATAGACGTGAGGTAGGTGGCAAAGTGAGGAGAATGAATGTCTCTCCTAAACATATTGATGTCGTTTTCAGTAGCAAAAGTAGTAAAAAAGCTAAAAACGAAAACAATTGATTTATTTATATATTACACTACACTTCGTCAGGGTGGTAGCTATCAGCACGCACACAAACAAAAGCAGGGAAATACAGGTCGATGTTATACTTTGTACCGGCTGCAGTGGCCATGGATACTGCACCCAAGACACCGATGGCAGAATCCGTGGAAATAAGCATCATTTTCGATATGCCAAGTGCATCTGCGAAGATCAGTATGAAGGTATCATTAAGAATATTTTTAGGTATCACGTCATTTTCCATCAGATACAATAATGTGTATTTGACAAATCATAATCTACTATGGGCAACTGTTTATAACGAAAGCACATCGTCACCTGAAACAATCGTTTTAATGTTTAATAGGATACAACTGTGAGGAAGTGAAGACCGGTTGTAGGCAGAGTCCTTGTATTGTAGGACAAGACTGTTTCAACTTGAATGTCTCCGAGCAGGTTCGAATTAGACAGTCGCACCGTTGTGGACCATGTCCAGCCGGTTATACAGAACACGGAACCGCCTGTGTGGGTTAGTATCTTGCGTCCTCTTTTTAATTCACTATCCATATACTTCAAGTGACTTTCCTGTTGTTTTAACCACAAGAAATATTAAGGCCCCAAATACATTTAAATGATAAATACACAGACTATCATAATTTGATATGGTTTGGTTGCCTTCAAGTAAACACATGTGGTTTTAGATGTAGATGAGTGTTCTTTAACGCCTCAACCTTGTGCTCATGTATGCCACAACACTGATGGCAGCTTCGTTTGCTCTTGTCACGGTGGCTACCGAGTGAGTCAACAAGACAACACACAATGCAACGGTACGTTCCTGTTTAAAACTCGTATATATGTATTTAAAATTATAATTATTTACAAACAAACATAACCAGAGCAATTATAATACATGCACTTCAATTTAAGTACAATAAGATTATCGTAAATTATTTGTTATAATCATTACTTTATAATAATCAGTCATTATTATACATGTAAGGATTAGTTAACTACATTACAGATGTGAACGAATGTGAAGAGGCCTTGGACTCGTGTGAACAGCTTTGTGACAATATACCGGGCAGCTACAATTGCTTATGTCGACAAGGGTATACGTTTAGTTCGTCCACACACGCATGCCATGCAGGTACGAAACTAACGCTTAAACGCGTTTAGGAATGTAGGTGCTAAAGAAAATCCGGTATATGGGGGTGGGCGGTAACTTATGTATATTTATTTCTTAAAATATTGTTGCCTCGTCAAAATGAGTTAGGAACCCTAACCCTAACCTTCACGAACATTAAAACGTGATCCGGAAATTCCGCCCCCTCCAGATACTGGATGTTGTTTAGAAATTACGGTTTAGGAAGGATACATTACCGATAGCGTTAAAGCGATTTAAACATTTCTATTCAAAGGTAAATTGTTAAAAATCATGTTTCCTGTTTACAAGGCGAGTTTAAAATATATTTGGATCACATAATTATTAAAAATTGTATTAAATGTCTATCAACTTACGTGTTATATGTTTTAGATTTTGCAGAACTGTGTAGGACGATGTCTTGTCCGGCTTTGTCTGTGTGCGTTGTTAACGAGTCTGGTCAGCCGACTTGCGAATGCAACAAGGGGTACACCTTTATGGCGTCAGACACTGGGGACATATGTGCAGGTTGACATTATTATTGTTATGCAACGTGTTCTTTGCATTTTACCTATAGCTATTTTAACGTTAAGTTTACTTATTATGTACACCCATACATTATATTTCAGACGTGGATGAATGTAGCCAGAACGTGTGTCACCAGAGATGTACAAACACAGTCGGCAGTTTCCGGTGCTCGTGTCATTCCGGATATAAGATGCTTGCTGATTGGACTTGTGCAGGTACACATTTTTATATGAATGTTACAATACGAGTCAATTGAGTATGTGTGATCCATATTTAAATCAAACACTTTATGATTTCAGAATGTGCAATTGGTTTGTGGGGCGTGGATTGTGCGAACAAATGTGAATGTAGAGAGGAGGGCTCACTCACTTGTGATAAGTTCAGGGCATGTGTGTGCAAGTCAGGGTATACAGGGAATTCTTGTGAAGCAGACATTGACGAATGTGAACAGAATCCCAATATTTGTGGTGATAAGCAGCAATGTGTGAATAACGCTGGGTCATATCATTGCAAATGTCGACAGGGTTTTGTTTTGAAGGATAACACGTGTATAGGTAATTTAATTAATTAAATGACCATGGCTCGAAACACGTAATACGCATGCAACATGCAAAAGGTGAATGCAAAATGTTAAGTTGTCGGAAACATTTACTCACTGTTTTCAAGTTAGTGTTAAGAAGTATGAAGAATATTTGTCTGTCTGTGAAACAATCTGCACAATTTATCACAGTCTTGTTTATCTTGACTATTGAATGCATATTTACTAACTTTGTTTACCATTGTCTCATTTTAGATGTTAATGAATGCGCCAATCCTCTTGACAACGAATGCGAACAGTTGTGTGAGAACACATTAGGTGGCTATGTGTGTTCGTGCAGGGAAGGATACAACCAAGATGGACAAACAAACTGTACAGGTATAACGTGATTGTGCAAAATGCCGACAAACGGATGGATACTTACATTACGGTTTTTTGGTGTAAACATGTTTGGGTTAAAAATAAACCTTTGTCTGTATATGTATTTTTACTCTGTTCAAGATATTGATGAATGCAGTGCCAAACATAATTGTGCGCACATCTGCGCCAATGTCGATGGTTTCTATCAGTGCTACTGCAGTTATGGTTACAAACTGAACGACGACCGCCACTCGTGCAGAGAAAGTAAGAGTTTGATATATTCAAATTAACATATATGTAAATATATGCTGGGTTGTTTAAATAATATGCAGTTTAATGCGTACTTTGTCCGGCTGCAAACTTTTGTAATGTGTTGATTCAAATAGCAAATAATATGTATTTGTTATTTCAGTTCAGAATCCTTGTTTAGAATTGAGCAAACTGAATTGTTCCCATTATTGTGTTATCGACAACCGAACTGCGAAATGCCAATGCGAGCAAGGCTTTGTGTTGGCCAACGACAGCCAAACGTGCATCGGTATGCTACTCTGTTAAGTCAAGTTGTTCACATACGACCTGTGATACTACATTAAAATAAGTGATATATTTATAAGCGTCATTAGTACAATATAATATCTACACCAAGTATTGTCTACATGTTTTCTTGTCCGTGAATCTGTGTCGCAATTTCCTAACAGTGTCAACACATTTCCGTTCGAGCTACTCAAACTTAGGGTCGACATTTAAATTGTCAGATTGCACTTTCTTTGTGTAATAACTTTGCGTTTACTAAATGTGTTAATAGATGTGGACGAGTGCCGGGACCGAATGTTAAATCGATGCAGTGACGGAGCTGAATGCCGAAACACGAATGGATCATACGAATGCATATGCCCATTAGGAAGCAAGCTCGAAAATGACGCAAGAACGTGCAGAGGTTCTTGAAAAGTGTTTTAATTTTCGATCGCGTTTAATAAAATCAATACATATCAATGAAATTCAGCCAGTTAATCTGAATCGCCCTAATGCTGTATGGGTGCATTAATCACATTAGTTAGCGTTTAAATCACTGCCAATGTTATTGGCTGTAATAATTTAACCAAACAGTGATGTAAAGTACTTGTGCACACATATTTCTTCAGAATGTGACGAATACCACTTTGGCCGCAGTTGTCAGCAAACATGTTTTTGTCAACATGGCGTCTGCAATCATATAAAAGGTAGCCACGTCATTCGTGTACATGCACTACTAAAAATGTATATTTATGAAGTATATTTTATAATAAAGTGTTTCAAAAGTTGGAGCAACCATCAACGTTTACTAGTTTATTCCAGGTTGTGAGTGTGAGACAGGCTGGTCGGGGGAAGACTGCAGCTTAGATGTGAATGAATGTGACAGGTCATCGCCTCCTTGTGAAGATGCAGATTCAGTTTGCATTAATGTGCCAGGCAGCTTTCGTTGTCAGTGTAAACAAGGATTTTACAATAGCTCTGATATTTGTGTCGGTAAGAATTTGCATTCCCAATTTATGTGGCAATAACAGTCTGCATATCCTTTGCAATTAATAGTTCTTTGTTAATACTCGTTTTGTTCTCTGAATATTTGTTTCATTATTGGAAGTACACTTAAATTATTATGTAACAAAGTGTGCCACTAAATAATTATACTTCAGACATTGACGAGTGTGAACTAGGGACGTCAGATTGTAATCAAATATGTCACAATACAGATGGCAGCTACGAGTGTGATTGTAACACTGGGTTCCACCGAGTTGATGGCGAGTGTGAAGGTTTGGATTTACATATTTAACATTATCGTATCAGTGTTGCAGTGTACAAATGTGTCGTACAATTTGTTTTAAATAACGCATATAAATTATTTTCAAGTTTAAATCATATGCATGGGTTTTATGTTTAAACCTTGTGTATTCTTCAAGTACACACGCTATATATCAAAAACTTTAACCACTTCATCTGCATGTTTGTATTTGTATTTGGTTATTTTGTATAATAATCATCATGTTTTTATTGTTGTTAAATGAGTGTTAAAATATTGTTCATATGACTAACTACATGTACTTTATTATCAAAATACCCGTATTATTAACACCCTGAATATAGAACTAAAGAATCGTGTTTGCATAAAGTGCGTTATATCGTTATTTAAATGTATATTTCGTGTTTAGATGTAGATGAGTGTCTACTAGGGGCTGTGTGTGATCAAACCTGTGAAAACACCATTGGCGGCTACAGGTGCTCATGCATGGAAGGCTTTTCACTTGATTTGAGCAATCGTCGAACTTGTAAAGGTAACCCATTTCTATCGCATAGGTCAATGAATTGATCATAATGCTAAACCATAAGACGGGTTGTTTTGTTTTGTTTGATTAGTCCCATTATGTGCGTCTCTTGTTGTGCCTGTGTTGTTTGTGAGGTCGTTGGTGGCGTGGGCAATTCTCCTCTATTGCATTTAACTTGATTGACTCTGTTTGCCTCCATTTTTTCCTTTGAATATCGTTTCAATTTATATTTGGCTAAACCTTACTTGTTCGAGTTTAGGTTTTGGGGAGTTTCTGAACAAATTCCCGCAAATGGTTTTTGGCGCTTATTTTATAAACATTTACGAAATAGGCCATCGTATACATTGTTGAAATGGTGTCTCTTTTCATGTTTTAATTTGCCATCCCACTTTTTATAGTCATCAACGGCTGCTCGGATACTGCCGGCTGTGACAATGGACGATGTGTTAATTTGAGAGGAAATGAAACCTGTGTTTGCAACAAGGGATATAGAAAACACCAAAATGGATCGTGTGTTGGTAAGATAATTATAAATTGCAAGCGCACTTAACAATATGTTAAATAAGATAACTGTGAACAGATGTTGATTGGGGTAAAATATAAAAACAATAAAATCAAAATCTAGTATCAATTGTCACCATAGGTATTGGTATGTTGTGTATGTTTGTATGTTGACTTGTAGATGTAGTTGAATGTCAGACGGTGAACTGTTCACATGATTGCATCAACTTTGCTGGATCGTTCCAATGTGTGTGCCGTCGTGGTTTCCTCTTAGATAGGGACGACATATCATGTCAGCGTAAGTATTTCGTCTTGCATATATGTTGTTATTGTGGAACATTTTATTAATAACTGTTGTACTTTACTGTGAAACACATTGAATTCTAAGAAAACCAATTATACATCAGTGTGCATTTTCTTACTGCTGCGTTAATTTTAGCACTTAGGAAAACATGAAAACAAGAAGGAAATACACTCTTCTTACACATATTGTTGTACATACTTTGGATTACAACTTAAACAATAAAGTAACATATTTAGTAAGACCGAGAACTTGTACCTGTAATAGATGACACGCATAATCAAGTTCAACAGCATGTAGCGTTCGCATTATAAAGTCAGAAAGTGTTGTATACACACTGTAACATTCTATTGGTTACCAAATGTTAATTTTACCATGTCAGGTTTTACCAAAGTCAGGAATACCACATACAAATTCCCTAGTTAACGTAATAAACTATTATGATGTTAGTGATGTTCGGTCGAAGATCAATTTAATGGTAAGACAATTTCATTTAGGTTGCGAATTCGGCTCATATGGCGACAACTGTAGAGAAAATTGCACCTGTATCCTACAAAACACGGAAGCTTGCAACCCAGAAAATGGAGAGTGTACCTGCAAATCCGGTTGGCAAGGAGATGATTGTTCGCTTGATGTGAATGAATGCATTGATACAGACTCGTATTTCTGTCCTACAAATTCGTATTGTGATAATGCAGATGGGACATATCGATGCGTTTGTGACATTGGGTTTGAGAAGTCTGGCACCATGTGTATCGGTATGAACAGTACATGAATTGAATTATGTTTTGCGTGCAAATTTAACAGCATGAATGATAAGAACAAAATATGCGTGTCTTGAATCGTTAAATAGTTTTAACAAACCTCAAGCAAAACTGTTTTTGCCTTATTGGTGATATATTTTTTATTAATTTACGAACAATACCGTTACAGCCTGTGGTAATTTCCGATTCGGCATAGATTGTGGTATGCGGTGCGACCATTGCAACAGCGTCAACTCGGAGTTGTGTGACAGCGTTGATGGGACTTGCGAGTGCAATCAGGTAATCCCGATTACATCTTGAAACGTGATGATTGTGAACTTATTTTAATATTTATTTGTCCATCTTTCTTACTTAGAGATATTGGGAAGCATTTAACGATTTGGTGGACATCTTAAAATCATGAACGGCTTCCACATATCCTTCGATACCACCATGGTCTCACGTTACCAATCATTTTGTATCACTTACTTAAATGAGGTCAAAACCAGAAATGCGGTGTACTTGGACCTGTAGTTCGTCGTTCATGCCTGGAAATTGATAAAAAGAGTGAATAGCATGCAAAGATGAATACAAATAAATAATACACCGGGGATACAAGTTTAACTTATAATTGGTTAACTGGACATTTTAATATGTTTAAAACGTATGGAGGTACATATAAAGCCAAAGCAAATCATATATACGTATAGGGTTGGACGGGACCCAACTGCACGGACGACGTGGATGAGTGTTCGGCAAACATTGCAGTGTGTGATTACAAAACGGGCTCAGGGTGCATCAACACAATGGGTTCATACACTTGTCCATGTCATCCAGGATTCGATGACATGGATGGAAAGTGCTTTGGTATGTACACGTTTAATTGTGTCTCACAAAAATAGTACATGAGGTGAACGTAAATTTAAAATTTTTTAACATTCGCTAGTTAATAAAACATATTTTGCTCCACAACGATATCATTTAGATTTATTTGAAGTTGTATCCATACATGTATATATAATGGTTTGCACTGCTGGCGTATGCATGTTTATAACAATAATCGTTGAACGACATCGTGTTTGTTTAGATATCGACGAGTGTAAGATTAACAACGAATGTGTGTACAAATGTACGAACACGGCTGGTAATTACGAGTGTTCCTGTCCTGAAGGCATGCAGGGATCGGAAAACAATTGCTCTGGTCTGTTCATCATTACATTGATATAGAAAATGCATAGCATACTTACAATACTACTTTAATATGATCATACATTAAGAAGTTAATTTTATTTTAATGCGATTTAAACTTAAAAGTTTGTGATATCTTGCCACTCAAGACGATGCAAGAGGGTAATATTTAATTTTTATGCATTACTACACATATAGTAGGAACTGGCAAGAAAATAATCACTCGACATAAGCCGCATATACTTGTATCACATGTAGTGATATTCATTAGTATTAAGACATATATTAAACTAATGAAAGGGAAAGCCCTCAGAAAGCATAGCCTGCACGAGAAAACAGCAGCCTCGGTTTTATCGAAGCCGTTCATCAGTAGTAATGAATGATGCCACACCACTGACGCCCCCTAGCGCATGAGCGGAACTCCATTTTCAAATGTAAACAACATACATGTTCCTGAGGACCAGAAAAATATGACTACACAATGATGTAGTACGGGGCGACTTTTTACACAATTTATATGTTATTATACCAGAATATGTTTCGTTTGGTCAGGTTAGTCTAGCTTATTTGTTATGTCCAACGTATACAATACGTAACAGGTGTTTAATTTGCTAACTAAAGATCGATACACATTTCATTTTAGAATGCCTGCCTGGGAACTTTGGATTTAATTGCACGTCCGAATGTATCTGCAACAGAAACCATTCCATAGGGTACTGTAATAAGAAAACCGGACACTGCACGTGCAATGCGGGCTGGACGGGCGCTACATGTGACGTTGATGTTGATGAATGTGTCGATGCCACCATCTGTAGTAGCCTGTCAAACAGTGGATGCCACAATACCCCTGGGGCGTATGAGTGCAGCTGCCTCCGATCGTTCATATTAAAAGGAGACAGCTGCTCTGAATTAAAAGGTCAGACTTGTAATTGTAAGCTGGTATTAGAACATCAATTAGAAATGACAGATAAAGCGTTTTATTATATCGGATTATTAAAACATTTAAATTTTTTTTATTCTATTCATCTAGAAAAAAAGGGAAAATCCTACGGAAGCATAGCCTGCATGGGGCAACTAACGGCCTTGGTTTTATTGAAGCTGTTCCTTAATTGTAATAAAATATTCCACACCACTGACGCACCCTAGCGCATTAGCGGAGCTCTCTTTTCTTATTTGAAAACTATACAATCTACAATTGCATAGGACCAGAATGTAATTCATTGCTAACGTTTATTTTACAGAGCCGGTGTCTGAAACCATACCTTCGGGTACGTACAAAGAGTTTTATTTTTTGTTTGATTTTGTAGTTCAATTTGTACATTGCAATTGTTGTTTTTTTGGTTTCCTTAATTCCAAGTTTATAAGTTGTTCCGGTAAAATTGTTGATTTCACAAACTAAACATATATGGTTCATTTAGTTTTGTATCTGACTTCATTTTATACTTAAAAGGTGAAAGAAGGAAGGTTCGACTATCAATAACACTTTACGTGACATTGCCGTCACATTTTAACCTTCAAGTTTCAAAGAACTTCGAGGCTGTCAAGGCGAAGCTCAGTGTAACGGTATGTATTTTACCTAATACCTCATTGAAATAATTATGTTAAAATCTTCATTTCACGGTTCTACATCATTTGATTATGTTTTTAAATATAATTATTTCATTTCAGATAGTTGAGTTCTTTTCACGCTACTCCACCAGCAATTTTACAGTTGTGATCAAAGACATAAGGTACATGAAATTAAACGTGTTTTTTTCGGAAAAGGAAACAAAAGTAAAATTGCAAATCATTTCTCTCTTAACAACAATGCAACACAATTTAAACGTAACTACCTAGAGTCATAAGAGTATGTCAGTTTTCTATATCATTCAGGAGTTTAGGATACCTAAACTATGGACACTATTACCTTTATGATGTCTTCCGGAATATAGCTTACACTTACGTATATGCGTTGCTATGAGTCAGCCTATTTAATAAGAAATTGTCCACCCAGGACCAAAACAACCAGATCTGGAACGGTATAACCTTATCTTTTTAAAAGATAAAGGTATACACTATATTCTACGTTTATATGCTATGCATATTACTTCATGTATTTTGGGTGGACGTTATTCAAGACAATTTTTATTTTCTATGTACAGGCTTGGAAGTATTGTCGTAGATTTTGACATCATATATGACTCATCAGATGTGATGTTCAAGGACATGCTTGTCCAGGCATACACGGATCTATACTTGAAAACAAACCTGACATACGATGGATCTTCTGTGGCTGCTCAAACAGGTTCTTGCTATAACAGCATTCGCATTTTAACATAATTAAGAGTGTAGATCCTGTTTGTAGCTACTGTTTGTTTATTGATATTACTCTATACATTGTACAAAGATAAATATATTTGTATTTCAAGTTTTATAATGTTAATAAAGTTTTCTGTTCTACTTATAACTATACTTTTTAAAAGCTGTTACTAATGTTTTATTACATAACACTATTTGATTCCATGTTGTATTAGTCACAGATCCGTGTACGGTGTTTGAATCATTGCATGGAGAATGTCAATATGGTTGCCAGGCGCATTTGGGAAGCCCATCGTGTGTGTATGTATCATAGTCTGTTGACAAGTACACTTATTCTTAGCTGTTACATTTGTCGGAAATCATATTTTAAGATAGGAAATAGTGTTCTATTGTACACCTATCGCGTTTATAATTATAAACATATACATATACTATGCAATATATGTAAATTATAGTACTAATGTTTGCTTTATTTAATCGTTTCAGAGACAAAGGTACGTAAGTCAATAGTGTTTTATCTCAAACCTTTTGTATACTTTGTACACTTTTGATTTAAATAGGTCTAAACTAATTTTGATATATACACTCAAGAACCTTACTTTTACACTTAAGGGGGATTGTGGGAGTTTAGCTCTGTGTCTACTAAAACCCGGCACCCGAGACCCGAGATTGGACCCTTTCCACTGTTTTAGCATTTGGTACTTATGGATTTCGTGTCAGAGTACCGATATTAATAAAGAACAATTATTTTCTACAATTTGAAAATACTGTTTGTCGTATAACGCAATAACTAAGCTTCATCTACATAGTATTCATTACATTTGCCATTACGGGTGGGTTCTATTTTTAACTTTTTCTCTTTAAAAGTGCAATGACCCCCCAATTTTATTTTATTGTTATAATAGTAACATATTGTTTTACATGTTTGAAAAGATTTCGCTGAAATCTGAATGCTAGAAAAAAAAATAATTTCAAAAATGTTTCAAAAAGTTGTTTAAAAATCGCTTTCCTGACTGCACCTGATAATATAAAAAGATGATTTTTTTCACCCAAATTTATCAAATTGATAATTGTTTTGCACTATTTTGAATCAACCAATCGTACGTTTTACAAATATATAGACAGGGCAATTATTGTTTTCTTACTTTTTATGTCAATTTAGATTAATGCTATTTAACCTACATTAAATGCAAAATACCATGTTATACATTCTACTATATAATGAAAACAAATCCGATGACCATATGTTTTTATTTATTTTTTCACATAGTTAAGACATAAGCTGTTTGTATACAGATTTGCATCAAAATCTAAATGCAGGAAAAAAGATGGGAAACTGCAACAAACCCCTTTAAGTGCAATGTTTATGTCGTGATGATGTATGTAAGTTTCGCTTAAAACCAACGGTTTCGGTCGGGTAAAAATATTATTATTATACTTTTAGGTAACATAATACCAAGTGTTTTCTTAATTTTTAAACAGTGACAGAATCTTTGAAGACAACACTTGTGGTGGCTGTCGTTTGCTCTGCTCTCGGGATCCTGATTATCGGTTTGGTTGTCGTTGGTATCAGAATATTGAGACGCAGAACACGAGCTGTAACGAAAGATAACAGGTACCATTCACATATCATGACATACAATTCTCTGAAGATATTTCTTAAACCTATATGTACTTTATAGTTTTTAAATTAGAAAGATAGGACTAACAAGGCATTATGCATGGATTTCCATATACAGTATAACAACATCCGGAGCCTTCTGTGGATCTCTAAGAAAATTGTTGAAATGGTTTTGGTCGGTTTAATAAGCAGGTCACGGGTTCAAAACCAGATTTCAAAAATGCAGTTTTAAAGTTGTTGTTCTCTAAATCTACAAGCAATAGAGCGAGCGTTAAAATATATTAAACATTGTCTAGATTTCATGTACCAAAATTGTGTTAATAATGCCAAGGAGACAGAAATGGCCTTGCCCTAAGGAACACAATTTAACATTGCATTCTAGAATAAAAGAATCACAATGATTTTTTATTTAACCGCTTGTGCCAATTTTAATAAAACAACACATGCATTATCTTCGTTTAACCCTCTTGCAAACAATGACACAATTTGTTCTGTTGGTTACATAAACCAATGGATCAGAAAAAAGGTTTAAAAATCTTATTGCCAAAAACCAAAGGAAATGAGGCTATTATCTGGTATAGAAACCAGTTTAATGCCGTATTTCAAAATGGTTTCGCCTAAATGTAATTGGGTCTCAGAAACGGCCTTTTTATGTTACGTTACACGGTACATATTGTTATTTCTTAATAATAAAGTGCTGGAAAAGTATTGTTATTTTTTGTTTTACATTTTAGATTTTGCATTATCGACTCCCTAATTGACAATGACCGTTATGTTTTTTTACCATGTTAGCTATGCTTCCTTAGAACTCTCCCTTTTCTGTGATTAATTAAGTTCTTCGCGTTTTTCCTTTCAAGAAGAAGAATTTATTGTGACTTTTCTTTTATTTAATAAAGCTACTAATTTAATTTTTAATCATAAAGGCAATGTTCTCTTCAATCGAACGATGACGGCTCATTGGAAACCGAGTTTAAGGACATAGATACAGGTGATGACGTGAGTCGGAACAGCTGTGTGTATATCGAATTTATGACGGCAACCGAGAGTGCGGCTGTAACATTCCAAATTCCAAACTTGGACAAAGGTGAGTCTACATCTTTAAATTAAAATATGTAAAAATCAAATGATTTATAGGCTTCGTATTTCAGAATGATTTTGTAATAGTAAAATTTGACAACTATATTTTTTGGTTTAAAAGCTTTATGCAACTAATTGCACTAGAATGCAGAGTGGATAATATTGTCGTCCATAGTATTCCATAACTATCATACACAGTTTGGACATGCACTATACATTGATTGTTTAAGATCAGAGATGGTAGTTTCTTTTATGTTTGTGAATGCGTCTTTTTATGCATTTGGCCAATAACCAATTTACAAACAGTAAACAATATAACTGAATACATTATATAATGTTTTAAGGCACGACTGAAAAACGTACCTTATTACAGTTGTTTAGTGTATAAAAAACGGATTTCGTACCTTCAATGTAGGTTTAACTTTTTTGGCAAATAGCTCCGTATAGACATATATAAATATACCGTCACAACTTAACATATGTTTTTGCCGTTTTAAAGCATTGAACAAATATTGTCTTGTCCTTCTGTTAAAGCTGAATGTTTTACATGTACATGTATGGACCATCTATATAAACACATGTTTTGCTACAGATGCATAGACATAAACGTATTATTTAAGATATTATTATGTAATTTGGTTTGCATTATGTTAGGAATAAATATCCTAACTTCGATATAGTAGAATAATAACATATTGCATATGTTATTGCAGAAAAAAAGACAACCATGACTGTCAACTGATCGACATTTAACAACAGTGCATTTTTCTTAAACATGGTCTGTCCAGAAATGGATCTTTGGATAACAATTATGGCGACCAAGACTGTCAACGCTTTAACATTCGCACATCGATATACACGTTTGTGGAATAGAAAAAGGTTTCATTCACATCGACCGACGAAACACATTTACTGTAACAAATCATTATGAGCTCAGAGAACACGTGTTTGATTTACATTATTAAGTTATTATTTTCTTGTAGTAAATTTACATGTGTATGTATTTAAACATAATCGCAAAAACTGAAATGATTTAGGTTGTAGATGTTTGAGTTATTTGACTAAGAATAAACAATTATATATTTATTATGCTAAGTTCACGAATAGTGTTTGTTGTATTATCTGTTGTAGATTCATGTGTCGGTGGGTTTTTCAATTAACATTTTAAAGTTGGTAGATTTTTAAAAACTGGTTTGTGTGGCATTCAAGAGAGTATTGTTGCTATTTGTTTTATAATAACCGCTATGCCTTGTATGTGTGATAATACTATATTTGTACGTTTTACTGGTATATTTAAAATCATGAAAAATGTATGTGTTTTTTATTTAACAACACACATGTGAGCTTGTAAAGAAACTTACTTAACGCTATGCTATTGTATTAACCAAGAAGTTTTTGCAAATCTTTTTGTGTATTTGATAGAATGGAAAGTTTTCTCATCCACAACAGAGCTTTTAGAAATAATGTGTTATAAGGAATAGCAATGTGTTTTGAGGAGGAAGTGCAGCATTTAGAACGGTTAATTATCTTGTGATGACGGACATAGAATAAAAATACACACATTGTATTAGTCTAAACTGATGAAAAGGTTACATATAACTTTTAATGATACATAATGTGACTGTAGTGTTACTGGTGTGAACCTTGATGAATATTTAGGGTTCCGCTATTTAAATTGTGTTAGCTGTTACAGTTATGTGTCTACGTATATGTACACGTCTTGTCGTGGGTCTCTTTATTGGCTGTTTTTAATATGTTCACTGGTGTGTGTTAAACGGTGTGGTTTTGCAAGTAATTTATGTTACCTTGATCACTAATTATTCAAAAGAATACATTCTGGGGTTTAGACAAAACCAGAACATTTTTGGTGATGTCCAGCAATTTAAAAGCCGTACACAAAAGAAGGTTTTCATCAGTTCTTTCCCTTTCATCAGTTTAATTTTAATAACAAATAGTTTGTGAAAGTAATTCTAACATGCATATGTGTATCGCAATAAATAAAAAATATATACGACGTTGTCATGTTTCAGTATTTGTTCTATCACTTGGCTATTCGACCAAATCCTACGTTTAGCTCGCAATAGCAATGAAATGTGAATCGGGGTAAACTATCGAACCAGGTCTTTGTTCGTTCCTCGTTCGTAATCCGTTACAATGTTTACTTTTAATGTAATCTACTCTGAAAGCGTTAACTTACATTTGACCCCACTTCCCACAAGTGATTCCTGGTTGGTACCCTACCAGTTATGCATATGGAAACCGTTGGTTGCATCAGTATATCACGGGTAAAAACTGCGCACATGTAGTGTTTTTATTATAAAATGTTTGCTTAGAAATTTCATATTTAGAACTTAACATTTTCTTAGTATCGTCTACCGAAGTTAATGAAGAGTATATGAACATATAACATTCAGCCTAACGGGTTGCTCAAACGTCATTTAGGTGTTCTAAGAATGCGTGGGTCAAGGGTTCGAGCCTACTTAGGTGCAACCTAACTTATCCGCGATAATGTTTTACATATAATAAATTATTATCACTTTGATTCGCATGTCTTTCACAGTTTACCTGTGTAGGAGATGGTAATTAGCTTGCCGAGTAAAGAGACAAGTGCTGGAAAACGAAGGAAAGTTTTGGCGCCCCGTACTACATCATTGTCATATTTTTCTGGTCCTCAGGGATCATGGAGTGTACATGTATGTTGTTTACATTTGAAAATGGAGTTCTGCTCATGTGCTAGGGGGCGTTAGTGGTGTGGCATCATTCATACTACTGATGAACAGCTTCAATAAAACCGAGGCTGCTGTTTTCTCGTGCAGGCTATGCTTCCTGAGGGCTTTCTCTTTCATCAGTTTGGTATATGGAACAACCGCCCGAAATAAAATTCTTCCAACAAAACATCGTTTGATTGTATCTTAAGTCCGCAAGGCTACTTCTACAAGGCGAATTCTAATTAACCAATTGAAAAAGCTTAAGCAAAACTGCAATTTTATAAATCAAAACCAGAGATATGTGTCATAACATTAGTGGGTTATTTTCTTCTCCACGTAATCAATAAAGTTTAAAACAATTCAAGTTTTGTGTAAGTTTTTAAATAATTTTTAATAAAAATATTTTACTTTACATTTTATTAAACTATACTTTTTAATTACATGCTATGATTTAGTACATTCTAAGCTGATGTACAAGGCTACTGCGTGTACTTATGGAATGTCCATGATTTAAGATATGTATCTTGGCACACAGGTTGAAGGCTCTCATTGTGCGTTTAACTGTTGTCAAAACGAAAAGGTCTGCTGATATCAATCATAAAAATAAATACATTTTTTAATGAAACCGAATAATCACCCAGCTGAAACCAAAATATGAGGGCCTTAGAAAAACCTAATTTCGAAAAACCGTAAACAATACCTTCTTTAAAAAGAGAGGATACAATGGGCAATACTATTTCAAGGATGTTGATTGAATGTTTATAAATAACCATAATTTAGTGTATCGAGCTGCCTGTCCGCCATCTTCTAATAAACATGTTAAATCAGACTCCATATCATGCAGTGTATGCGACTCGGAAGAAATATAGAAGCATTAGGCTGCATAACCGCAAAAACTATTTAGCTGCAAATACTCAAATATTTGACTGACATATGGGAAGTCCTTACGGCATGAGCCGGAAACAAAGTACTATTATTAATGACAAAAAAACGGCTTTTTATAGCTAGAGCACAAACTTATAGTTGTGCTGAGTGTGCGTTTCTATATAATAATTATATATGGTTTTATTATTATTAGAGTCACTTATCATTAAAACAGTTGACAGTTTACTACAATAGAAATCCGTATATAAAAACCGAAATTGCGTTGTCTCCCCATCCAATCACTAGAACAATAACACAAGTGTTTCCTGTTAAAATTGTTCCCGAGCATCTTCCGTTATTGTTCTCGGGATGTAAATTTAGGACAAAACGGTATTGCAAAACGTAAATATTGTCTTGGTGAGATTACGAACAATCTTACTTTTACATTTTACGATGCAAATCTTGTATGCAGAATTGTTAAACTTTTAAAAACAAAATCAAACAGTGAATACTTCTCTCGTGTATATAAGAAACTGCCAAACATATAATTATCGATACATGGTAAAATATTGCCAGAGGTCACGGGGTCCATTCCAGGCTCTAACCTTTAATTGTATGTTTGCTTCTTCAATTTATTGTTGCTGCTTTTTTACCTTTTTGGTCCAAACACTTATTTGTCATGAACTGTTGCCAATCCTTTTGCAATGCTATTTCATTTAATACACTAAATATCTGCAAAGTGATCTTAAAACCTAAATTTACAACCAGTTTTACGGTAATACATATATCAGAAACGTTCATATAAAAAGTGAACAATGATGGAATTATCTTTCAATTTAAAATTCATTTTGCACATGATGAAGTTTATGTATAAAACACTTGCCATTGTGTTATTTCTAGCTACCTGATTGAAGGAGTGTGATAAGAACCCTTCCAAAATAGTGTTTGATAAAGTTATACTTGTACAATGATTAAAGTGCGAAAGTTATGTGGCGGCGATACAAATTGTTGTCTGTGACTGAATTAACAGACAATCGTAACCACATCGAAAATTTGTTAGAAGAAAGATAGCACATCCAACTGCAACACATTTTATTTGTCACAATGTCCAAATAAACATCAAACTCACAAAAGATAAAGGTATACTTTTATTTCAATTTCCTAACAACTGTCTGCAATGTTAACTGTACGAACTACATGTATATATACTCCTTCAACACGTGTTATTCTCACTTATCCTGCACTTATGGATGATGCAACATTGTAAATTTCATTAATTTCATGATCCTCGTCTTTTACATGACATTTACAATGTTGCATCATCCATAAAAGCAGGATTAGTCAGGTTAACGCAGCAACAGCGTGTGGGCTCCGCTTAATATTATGCTCCGCCGTTAAAATAGAGTCCAAGTATAACGGAGTCAAATACAAACAACACTAATTCTAAAATGTATTTGCAATAAAAATGCTTGCACCCCACAAGCGACCGATTATTTCTATTTTTAATTGAGTATTTATTGACAAAATACCTCTACGCTTAACGTCAGTACTTTGTAACTCAATGGCTGATCCAGAATCTTGACAAACTGCAAATAATTTTAGATACTTCACGTTCTATACTTACTGTAAACTTCACCTCTAACATACACACAATATAATATATAATTCGATTTAAGGAAGTGTATGATAAAACAACGCATTCGTTAAAACATTCAACATGTGTACATGTATTAATACGCTGATTTCCATATAATATTATTCCACCGTATTATCCGAAAAATGTGGTTTCACTTTCATCGTATATATGCACAACAGACACTGTATTCGCTCTTATATTGCACGCAGTTGTACCTTGTAATGATGCATTGCATTGGAATAGGTACATAGACAGCTTACACAAATACACAACGATGACACGATATGCATTTAGAATATATTAAAGTCATTGCCCTACATAACAATAAGTGCCAACATACTACAGTGTAGCAGTTTACAATTTCACCAGCTTGGTCACGTGTATTCCTGCGTCCCAGAATCAGAATCTATATCATTTGTTAAAGGTAAGTTTTATCGTTATAATAACGTCGATTGCAAAACAAGTAAACGTTAGTTGCCTTTATAGCTCACCTGAGCACGAAGTGGTCATGGTGAGCTATTGTGGTCAGTGGTTGGCCGTCTTCCATCGTCGTCCGTCGTGCGTCGTCCGTCGTGCGTCAACATTTGATGTTTACACTCTAGAGACCACATTTGTAATACGATTTTTATGAAACTTGGTCAGAATGTTTGTTTTGACAATATATAGGCCAAGTTATAATATGGGTTATGTCGGGTAAAAAACTAGGTCACCAGGTCAAAACTTATGAAATTCTTGTTTACACTCTAGAGGCCAGAAATTCGACACGATTTTGATGAAACTTGGTCAGAATGTTTGTTTTTGACAATATCTTGGCCAAGTTTGAAAATGTCATGTCTGGTCAAAAACTAGGTCACAAGGTCAAATCTTAGGAAACTCTTGTTTACACTCTAGAGGCCACATTTGCGACCCGATTTTGATGAAACGTGGTCAGAATGGTTGTCTTGACAATATCTAGGCCAAGTTCCAATATGAGTCACCAGATCAAATCTTTTTGTTAACACTCTACAGGCCACATATGTGACCGGCGTCTTATGAAACTTTGTCAGAATGTTTGTCTTGACAGTGTCTAGGCCAAGTTCGAATATGAGTCATAAAGTCTAAACTAACTTGGTCAAATCTTAGATTATATTTGTCTATACTAGTAAAGCTAAGACCTTCAAATTTGGGCCAGTTTTACAACGTAGTTTGTGGAATTGAACTTTGACATTTTAGAACATTAAACTTGACCCATTGACCTACTTTTACATTTTAAAGCTTTAGCCTTCAGATTTAGACCTCCCAAATGTCGCCTGTTGTACATAAAGCGATGAAAATGGGAAACTATAAAAAAAATCCTCTGTCTCAGGTGAGCGTTCCAGGGCCCTCTGGGCCCTCTTGTTTTTTATTGCATATGATATATATCGTTTTCTGAGTGAGATTTAAGAGAAAAATGCAATGAACAGTTAGAACTATCGTCGAATACTAAACGCTTAGCAGGGACGCATATAAAATCATCTTAGAACTGCTTTAGTATAAAGTGGTTCTTGATTAAACCCATTTCCGCCCGGGCACGCGGCTAATGATCAATTGTATGGTACCGCTGCGGAACGGTGCTTAATTTGCGTTTGCTGTTGTGCTTTCCAATATTTCTTTCTGAATTAATTGTAAGCGCCCGAGCTTCCGAGTCACCTCAAACTACAGATGAGATTACCCAAACAATACACCGAACTTAGCCAAGCCAACCCAACCAGTCTAAACAAGAGACCAAAATACTAGGTATAAGGACTAACGAATACATGTATTCATATGTTTTCCAGTACTACAACTGTTAATACTGTATATATTTTCATCGGTAGCACAGGAGACGCTCTCCTTGGCAAACACACGTATATATTATTCAAATTGCGCTCGTCATACAATAAAAACTGTAAATACACGGTATGCAGATAGCCCCGCTCCACTATCGATGACTTCGCAAATATCACGAAGCTGTCTCGGGAGAACAATATCGACACTGATTGCAACCCTAGATACTGAATCTTTACATATTTAGGTGTACCGGATGTAGTAAATAGGGTAAATCAGAACTCGTTATTAACTTCATTTCATAGCAAGGCAATTCAAACTTCAAAACGTTGATAATTAGCTTTTAATACAGGTAATCAATCTAGGTTGGTGTTAAAATGAATATATGCCAATCATACGTGCTTGCCCAGATTTGTGATACATGTAAGTGTATAAGCCGAGAAATATCTTGGTTAAAGATGCTAGGTCTGTATCTTTATACCCTTATAATCAGTCACGAATCTTCCAATATGTTAGGAATACTAAATAAATTAACATTGTATAAGGAATTTCAAAATTTGTGACAAATTATGTGTTTTTGGACAAAAAAGTAAAAACACAACAACAACAAAACAAAAAATCAAACATAAAAACCCTTGTCGGTGCCGGGGATTGAACCTGGGACCTCTTGCACCCAAAGCGGATGCGTTACCACTGCACCACCGAGTCAACTGAGAGTATTGATTGTAGTCAAGCTATTTATCTGTTTCGACGCAATGGGTCGAAACGTAAATAATCAAAGCCTAATTTGCGGGCCAGACATTTTTAACAAATTCATTTTTTCTGTAATATTTTTGCATGCATGGATAACTATATTTGGAAGATTCTCATATTAAGTGGAGTAGGTTTCGCTGCTTAAATATGATTAAAATGTAAGATGTAAACAATTCTGACCTAAAAGATACAGATGTAGCATCTTTAAATTGCCTGCCAGGGTGAACACATAAGTAGAATACGTAGACATATAAAGTGAAGCCTCGTTTATCCGGGATGCATTTATCCGGAAACACCGCTATCCGGACAGTTTTTCTCGGGAACAAACTGTATAAGAACCGAGTATGCCTAAAACAAATTAAATAAATAGCTTTTTAAAGGAACCTAGTAAACTGGTGGTCCATTGTAGTTTTATTTGAAGATTTTCATATAAAACCCAAATTTAACATTGATGTAGATTGTATACACATGTACATCTGAAAAATAGTAGGACTACTATTGTTCATTTATAGAACAAAATAATTGGCAGGAAAGAAAGAAGCAAAACACAAACCAAAATGAAATAACATAATATGCGTAAAAAATTGTACTTCGAAGCTATGCACATCATAGAATGTGCTAATATTGTTACCCGTTTCGCCTTTCCGTATTGTAACTTTTTTAGTGATGACTCAATGTGCATTACTTTGTCACTAACAATTTTAAGACTTAGTCTTTGACACAAACACAATTCCCTTCTAAGTATTGTTGTTATGTTAGCGTTATTGTTAGTTACACAGTCAGCCAAATCGGTGAGCATTTCCCGAATACACTTGCTGAAGAATCTGTCAGACTTACACTTTATAACGTGCTGGTACAGTAATGTCTTTAAAGCATAAGAAGGCATGTCGTACCAAAACATGGATAAACAATTCGGCTCAGGATCGCAATTTTCAGGTGGCCGTAAAGGAACGCAACATTCTTTAAATGTTTCATTACCATCAGCACCGTTTATAAAATGCTTAATAAATCTGTAAGCAAATTTGTGGCGCCTTGACACGACCTTATCCATAAAATCCATTTCTGTCTGCGTAATTGACGGTTTCAGCACGGTGTATTCACAACCGCAACAATCGTTTTTGAAAGTCGCTATCATATGATAGAACCCAGTGTCAAGAACCATTCGTCGCCATTGAAGATCAAGTGCGCCCAACCTTAACTCATCACCGATCGTGACATCAGTTTCGCAAATTGGAATCTGTACCGCGGGCACCAAATCAACGTGAATCCGTTTCCATCTCATGAAGCACCATGACGGTCTGTACCAAAACAAAAGACGCAGGGCCGCTGATTCTTATTCTCTTAGAAAATGAAATGCCATTGTTAAACAATTTGTGTTTGTATTTCTGTAATACCGAATTAAGCTCCTTGTGAAACGTTTCCAAAACTGAGTCGACTAAAGGAGTACGACATAGAGATTTGTCACATTC
>Ga0224511_10000140_pt1 | contig 25984 bp, 8 predicted proteins | sample SF_May12_sed_USG_2_FD_169988 | JGI IMG/M metagenome (GOLD analysis project Ga0224511, IMG submission 169988) | Sediment microbial communities from San Francisco Bay, California, United States - SF_May12_sed_USGS_8_1 | ecosystem: Environmental > Aquatic > Marine > Sediment | place: USA...
AATTTCCCAATGCATGCTATGCTTCCTGGGGGCCTTCCTTTTTCCGCAGGTACGTATAATATATTCTTACTTAAATCAAAATGAATTTGTGATGTAAAGTCTGACACAGTGACATATATTGAAAGCGTTATGGATCTATGATTCCTACCTCCTTCGAAAATATATAAAAATTATGTATCTAGAGTACTTCACCAACTTCGTCTTACTCATTCAAAAACAATTCAGGAATATCATAAATAATGAACTTGACGACATGTATGTGTCATTCGGGGTGATACATGCCGATTTTTAAACGATGTGTTATAAAATATACACTGCACCAAAACGTTCGTACGTCGTTTGATAAAAACTCTCATAAAAAGCAGCATTAATATGTGTTGTTAATGTCGCAATTCCCTTTCACACGTCGTATAAGCACCGGGTAATTTTGTTTAAAATTTAAATCGTCCGATTTCAACGTCGACCGACCGGGCACCGGCCGATGTTTTATTAATCGATCTGCGACCGGTCGAGAAGCGACGTATATTTTTAGAAGTACATTAGCATTTTTATACATATTTTTCTCATTTCACTTCTGAAGACCATGAATATAAATACAAAAATATTGCTTTCGCTTGAGAAGCTGAGGATGGATTACGTGCAACGAATAAGAGCTTTTGCAGTTGATGCAGTCTTAAGCGAGTGTGGTTTTCACCTCCATCAGTGTCAGAATCTGGCTTATTATGTCTTTTTTAACAGACGGTTTCTTTGGGGCATGATGGCAAATAATGATCTTAATGTATACATCATTGCACGTGGAAATTTGTTTCGTCCGTGTAAAATCGGCCGGACACCTTATGGCGCCCGACCGGGCATCGGCCGATGTTATGATATACAGGCCGACGCATGTGCGATATGTGACTACGCAAAAAAAAGGTAACCCTTGGCGCCCGGGCGATTCTCATTTGCCGGTGATTTGCAAATCGCTGAAATCGTACGGCAGCATTCTTATTTGTGACCATAGCAATAGCCAATTTACAAACATCGTAACATTGGATTGGAAGAAAGTATATCTGCTTAACTTGTTAAATACAATGGCAAAACACTACTTTACCTTGATTATATTTTTATGAGGCATGTACAATTGCAATAAATTGCTTGCAAATACTATATATTGTAAAACAATAAAGCAGTTTAACAGAGAGAACGTTAACCTATATTTAAGTGCTTTTTGATTACATGACACGTGTATTAATAATACGAATACTGTACATTTTAAGTGACAACAAGTTATTGAACTTGTGAACGTTTTTGCGTTTTGCCTTTACAAAACCTAAATTTATTCAATAAACTTACAATTCATCGTGAACTACGGAATTTCCTAATACATTGCGTTAAAGCTGTGTTTCGGTACTGCTATCAAAATATAATGTATTATAAAATTTTGAGTTAAAATATTGTTTTCAATTTATCTGCGTTACATTAATTTTACAGGCACAGAATTATAACAACAACGTGTAGGACAAAATAAATTGCAATGCTTGTTCTCTGTTTGTGCCACCGACTATCGCTGAGCTACGCATAAGGATTGTCTTCTGGTGTACAGGGCTAGAACAAAATTACTTGGAACAAACGTTATCTGCGACCAGGTTGCTAAGCCTTAAATTTCATTTTTGGCATAAAATGTGAAAATAATCTGAAGTGTCCCAAAAATCAAAATTAAAAAAAAATCGTAATTTAAAGCAGAAAGTTTAAGTACCATTTGCTAATTTAAAAAAAAAGATGTGCGCACACCTGGACATTTTCAAATACACCATTCAACATGGGTGGAAATCATGTTCTTGTCTATGGGACAGAAAAAGGATTTACCTCAGTTTTCACGCATTTTACAATGGAATGTATGTTGTCATAATATATTAAAGAGTCAAAGATTCAACATGACATTTCTTGACTGAGAGTCATGTCTAAATTATATTTTTAGATAAGTACTTTCCAACCCTAAATTTTGTTATTAGTCCCTTTAATAGTCTGTAATTCGTTATTACAGAACGATACAACCCTTTTAGCCGGTTGCACGTTTCAGTTTGTGACTTTTTTTATTTATTTTATTAAAACGGTTGTTTTAAAACATTAATCGTAAATGACATTATAAAGTCATTCAGTGAGGGTTTTGTTCAATATAACATGTATTGTAGTATGATCGGACAAAATGTTTTAAATATAAGCCCACATATATAGCTATGTGTTTAGATTAAGGTGTGTTAAGTGTATAGTAATAGCACATAAAAAAAATTAACGAAATGCTGGCCGTGGTGATTACCACTGATTATCATATTCATTATGAAGTCGTTTGATACGACATCTCATAAGATAGTCATAATTATAATATAATTGTGTCTTTTAATATAACCACAGTCCCAGTTACTTCGGTTGTAATAATGGACATAAGTGTATTGTAAATTACATTTTCATATGAAAGAATGAAACTGCTAAATAACTGTTTTATACGTTAACATTAATATAACGTACATTTACCATTAAAGCAAAAACAAAATATAAAACTCATGTACATTAATTTTAGCCATTTCATTGTGCTATGGTTTGTTGACATGTAAATTATGTTTTAACACGGAAGTTTAAGTAAGCAGATGACACGACTTTTAGAGTATATAAAAGCGGTATATCCTAAAATACGGCAGTTGTGAAGAGCAAATATATCATATTTCAGATGGATCAGTATATGGATCGTTGTAAGCCACATTTGTCGAGTTATATTTATGAGTTTTAAGTATGCGTGTAAGTGTTCAAATATTGGTTGATTTAAAACATAAACTTGGATTTTCATAGTTTAACTTAGCGAAAATATAAAAATAACTATATAAACGAATAATGATTTTAAAAGTTAACTTCCCTAATTAAAAAACATTAATCTGTTTAGTCACTGTTTAAGCAACTGAAACTAAAACTTAAAACTGGTATGCCGCACATGCGCACAATTAAATTTTAAGGTAATGTAAATTATACTTTCAACTGATTTTTTGTTTTGCGGTAAATAGTCAAATTTACCTCAAATACTTACAAGTCATATAACTACTGGAGTTTTATTGTTCGTGTTACAAAACTGTCAGAGCCTTTTCAGTTTTTTACATATTGTTTGTTTTTCACTTTAAGGAAAGCATTTGATCTTGTTATCTGATTGTACAAATTGTTCCAAAATGTTTTTCGATTTTTTCCATATGAAAGCATATTAAAAACAAAAAACGGCAATAATTGTTGAAAGGTAGCATTATTTCAATAGTATGTGAATATTAGAAAGTGCAATTCTATGCTAATTAAGTACCATTTATGGATTCAAATTTCATTCTCTACATCCAAGTGCATGACATTTTAGATTACTGCTGACATAGTATAATTAGGCGGAATTTTATGGCATACCCTTTTTCAAAACCCGTTTACCCGTTTGATTTTGTCGTAAATTTCATTGCTGTTTTTTTTCTGTGAATATCATAACTTTTCGAGCTGCATTACAAACTATACATTTTTGTACATAAAGTTTTATTATGGCTGTTATGTAAACTGTATACACGTACGTCATACTGTTTCCAGTTAAACTATATGAAGAATAAATATAATGGGCGCAAATATGATGAATTTTATGTTCATAAAACCAGAATTGCCAATTTGGAGTCAATATTGAGCTGAAAATCATTAGTTTTTATCATGGCATAATTATGTCTCGTGTGATTTCGATAATCATAAAAACGGTTTGTTTTTAACATAATAAAAAGTATAAAACAAAAGAAAAAAGCAATGGCGTCACCAAGTAATGTACCCGCGCCAAAACGGAAAGTATTATCGCATTACTCAGTCGGTATAGGGTTTTACATACCATTGATTTGAAAGAAAGTGTATCTGGATAGCCGCTACAATATCCAACAACAATGGTGTAATATCATTAAATAACAGCAAACTATAATTTATATTTGCTTATTTATAAGAAAACTATATGAAACACGCACAATTGCAATATTTAGCGCATAAATATTATCTTTCATCGTTTTAAAACCTTACTTTGTAAACAAACACAAGCAACCATAATTCCAAATACAACCGTTGTCCTTTCCATTTTGTTATGTAATGCGTTTCAAAATGTGGACAAGGAAGTTTTCACGTTTACGAATGAAAGGTATGAAGAGCAATACAAACAGTAAATAGTCACGCGACCATGACACCATGTCCATGATTTATTCCAATATATAAAGCAGTTTGTAAGAGCGGACACACATTTAAACGTAAATGTTTCTTATGATAAATGGAAACTTTTAATCATTAAAAGAGTCCTTGTATAAAGTGGCAATAATTTATGCTTATGAATGTTTATGCCTCTCAAAATTGCAATTAATGCAATAAATTAACAAATCATCGTTAACATTGGGATTTTATAGAACACTGCGTTACAAAAAATCCAAGGCCGTGTTCTGTATGTATACCTGTCCGTCATTAGCAACACATAAGTACCATTCTTAGGAAAGCCGTTATGACCTGTTTTACAAAAACAGTAACAAATAAACAATATTGTGTCCATTAAAAGGCATATAGATAAAAAGCACATCTGACTTAGCGAGCGTGCATTGGACTTGTAAAAAAGGAATTATCAATATAATTATACATGTAGTAAGTAGGGAAGGATGCAACGCTAGCGATTACTTGTATTGCCTTTTTGGTTTGTGACTCTTTTACACACTGCCATATTTTTGTTATAATTAGTTAAATTGGTTGTTTAATTACATCAAATAACATAACCAAGCCATTCTTCTGAATGTTTTGTAAAATGCATGTATCGCAGTTAGATCGAACAAAACATTATTCAAATATAAATCCAAATATATAGTTGTATGTTTATCCGATTTTGTCAAGTGTATATTCTAAATAAAATGTTTGCCATCGTTGGATATGCACAATTTATTCATAAATATCTTTATATATTTAATCTGCGTTTAACATGTTGGCAAAAATTCTCGTATCAGTTGACATATTTATAATGTTCGTATTTCATAAGGCATGTGTTAAATATGATTTATAATCCCACTATAATCGTGATTATTTAGGATTAAATCACAGAGAACCAAATATATTTCGAAACAGATACACATTTTATTGACATTTTCGACAATGTTAAGGCTTTTTGTAACATTTGGGGATTTTCGATTATAAACACGTGTTTTTGTTGTTGTTTTTGTTGTTGTTTTGTTTTGTTTGTTTGACTTTACGCCGTTTTGACTTATTAGGTCATATCAATGCGAATAGATTCTAAGGTGTAAATGGCTTCTCTTTAGCAATTTTACGCCATACCTGCCTCTTCCATGACTGAGTAAATTAACGCTTAGGTACCTTTCTTCTGTTCTTCATTATAATAACTGATGTACATTTGTTACCAATACCAAATACCAATAGTTTATTCCTCGTTGAACTTAAACAGTGTAGAGCACACAAGAATATATCCTTACGACAATATAAACTTCAAAGTTAGTTGGTGTTTATTTATCAACATATATAATATTGATAAAGAATTCATTAAATAATTGTATTTTCTGAATAAAATGTGTTTAAGCATTTATTTTCCTTTACACCACACATTTTCATATAAAATAAAGATTAGGTTTAAAACAACATTAAAAACAATAGATATGTAAATGTTTGGAAATCATAATTATCATTATAATATCAAAGTCATCAATAAATCAATACAATTTTAGAGCATACGATGTACATGTAATTAAGACTACAAAGAGTTGTTATGCCTATGAACATACTGTAGTGTCAAAAACATCAAATTGACAAATGGTAGCACGCGTTATGGGGTTTCACCATTGCGTTTAAATCCCACGAATACAACCAAAATAAAACGCAATGTTTTCGATGCGGAAGTTTAACGATTACGGTGGACCAGAATCAAGAGAAAACAAACAGTCATCGACTAGGCGATGTTGACTAAGCTGTAGAGTTCACAATAGCTCATGAACAATGCTTATATCACATGAAACCCGTGTTCAAATATTTTTTCATATGCGACGCCCCCGCCCTGCTCAAGTATAAATCATTGTATAAATATTGACAATGATACTTTTTGCGTGTATTTCTCAAGACGTATTATTACATGTTTGACAAGATTCAAGGTTGTGAACTGAATTGTTAAGCCGTCATAACTGAATGGAATGCGTTCTAGATTATGATTATTTTATACATTGATATAAACATTTACAATAATTCCTGAAGGGTAAAACTAAAACATGTTTTACCCAAAACGCTTGAGGCATTAAAATGTAACGCATGAGGTATTTTAATACATAACACGAATTATACAGATTATGGCATAAAACAGGAGTTACAGTACATTCCGTAATAGTACAATGACAAAAACAGCATATCTAAGCCATTGCCGCGTAGAACAACGACTTTTGTTGGAAGAAAAATATGCAAATTAACTGTTCTTAGGTGTTATCAATACATCCTATCCTTAAACATTGGATGGGAATGGTCTAAACTGAAACCAGTGAATATGAATACAAATATACCTTCACATTCTTTACATACATTTAGCAATGCTTTTTAAATCAAACCAAAATACCACATACTAAACAGTACCCAATAACTTGCATTCTGTGTCCTAGAAGTTCACCTTGGTTAACCATCATGTTTTATATGAGTAAACACCTTTTGCCGTGTACATATTATGACATTTCTTCATAGTACTTTTTCGTCGGGATTTGATTTACTTTCTGTCTACCTTATGTTGACAACAGCATTGTCATATGGCTATGGTTTGGCTGTTTTGGATTGTGTAGGCTCGAGTACATAGTATTCGTGCGGCCCATCTTCGGGTGACAAAGCCGCCTCAGGAGCAAGTGACATTTTGTTCACAACTGCGTAGTCGTATGGTTTAGGCTGTGTCGCTTTGGATTTGTTAGGCACAAGAGCAAAGCGTTTGTTTGTTCCATCAGTATGTGGTCCATTATCAGATGGAGATGCAGTCTCTGATGCGTAAGGCATTTTGTTGACAACTGCGTAGACGTATGGTTTGGGTGTGGTTGTTGTTTCATTGTCCGGTTCTAACACGAAATAATTGTGCGCAGCATCGTCGTCATGGAATGCGGGTTTGGCTGCTTTATGGTGTTTGTTGACAACTGCATAGTTATAACGACCTGCGACAGCCTTTTGGTTTGCATTGCTTTGTTCAATGACGCCATTTGTGTTTTGCCCAATCTTGGATTGTTGACCGTAAAATAAGCCCCTTGCAGCACTTGTACTGGTTGGTATATCACCGAGGTGATTATAGGTGGTGTCTTCATAGTCAGCTCTTAGCTTTTGATTCTGGACCCCATTACTGTTTGCATTAATGTGCGAATATGTATCATCCGTTAAACCGTTATTGGATTTGACCGATAAGTGTTCGTTGTCAGTGCGGTGGGTCACAGCTGCGAGTGCAGTAGGTTCACCTAAATGGTTGTAAGTCGAATCATCTGTCTCCATGTTAGGATCATGTTCAGGTCGAGTGTTTTGGTTGGACATGTGTGAGTATGTATTATCGAACACGGCCGCTTTTGTGTTCGGAATATGTGCGTATGTGTTGTCAGTTTCGATTGCTTTTGTAGGTCCAAAAGTTATGTGATTGTACGTTGCGTCGCCGTGTGGATTTTGATAATCATTCATTGCCTTGAGAGAAATACTGTTATATTCATTATCACCTATGTCGTCTGTTGAGACATCTGGACAGCCACTGTCGTTTGAGATTTGGTCACCATTCGTCTCGTATGCAGGATTATTTTGGATTCCTGGTTCAGGACCGTTGACAGAGTGTCCTCTTTTGCCACGCATTCTTCTGCTGCGTCTTCTATAGAGTAACATTTTAATCATTAATATCTAGAGTATACCATTTTAGAACAATCGTTTTAATTTATAATATTCAAAGGGTGTTGCTGTCTTTGGATAACAATGTTTAAAAAGGTACTAACAATAAAACATAAAGTATACAAAAGAAATAAACTAACCGTGCTAATGTAATAAGAAGTATCAAAGCGGCTATCACTAACACAACCCCTCCTGACACTCCAACAATTCCACCAACTGGAAGTGACCCTTGGTTATCTGAAAATGTGCATTTAAAAACGCAGATAATTTTAAGAACTGTCACTGACAGAAGCCTAGGTGAACAGTTACATGAAATGTGCATATATACATGGATATTTTATATTTTTATTTTATTTCATAAGCCAACGCTTAATATGCTTACCGGATGTAGCTGAATGTGGTTCCTTTGAGCCATCACTGGTTTGAGTCAACGTTGTTGTTCGTGTAGACATGGTGACCAATTCGAAAGATGTGGTAGCATTGTTTGTATCGGTATTTGTTGTGTCCTGTGTAATCGTTCCTGGTTCAGAAGTAGATGTCGTTGAATGGGATTCCTTTGAGGCATCACTGGTTTGTGTCGACGTTGTTTGTGTAGATATTGTGACCGATGCGGAAGATATGGTAGAAATTGTTGTACCGGTAGTCGTTGTGTCCTGTATAATCGTTCCTGGTTCGGAGGTTGCTGTGGATACATAATACGGTGATTTAGTTGTATATGTAAAGCTAAACGCTGATGTGTAAAACAAGGGGCTCAATATCGTAGTTGTTTCAGGGCCATAACACATGTATATACAATTTATATACGTTTACCTATAGATTGGAAAGAGAGTGTAAACGCAAATGGTATTTTCATTTTGATAGGAATGTAATATCGTACAAAACTTAATTTTTGTGTTAACATTACATTATAACTAGTTATTATACTATATATCTATGATTTGGTACATACACTTTATCTCAATTATTTAAAGATGCCAACCAGTGTTGTAAAATATGTTTCACCTCTTGTGGAAATAGTGGTTATAGAGGTTGTTCGATGTGCGGTTGCAGTAGTAAGGTTCTATAGAAGGTTTTGATGTTTTAATCGAAGTGGTTTACATAATTGAAGACAAACTTAGGGATTCCGACAAAAATGCCGTGTGTATTGCTAATAAATATGATTACATGTATATATAAAAGTTAACGAACAGTCATGTCATAAGAACTTTTTAACGATGGTTTATACAAAGATATGGTATTTGTCTAAGTCACTGAACAAAGCAAGTTAAACAAATAAACAGAGACCTGCAATAAGGTAAAACAATAAGAATATAACCACTCATAACATTATAGATACGAAGAACACTCAATGACGTTTGTTATAAACACTAAAAGCAATCTGAACAAGAGTGTGGAAAAAAGATTTATGTTTTGTGGAAAATCTATAAAGATTTATTATGATGTTTTGTGTAAACAATGCAGGTTGTAACATGGTGTTTCTTAGTACATTTGTATTTAACCTTTGAATTCATGAATGTCTTATAGTCATTTTGTTTGTATGCGGGCGTGATGACGCGTGTGTATGATTCCGTGCGTGTGGATAATTATATGGTGCATACTACAGTACATACTCCGCCCATAATCAATTTTAAGGCGCAAATAAATGTTCCGGACACTCAGCGATTAACAAACGCTTAAAAATCTTATTTACTAACTGGTTTCAGTTAAAACCATATACTGCTACTAACCACTTTTCCATGCAAGACCACTTTGTTTATAATCATTCATGTTTGTTATTATTATATATATCACAAGTAAAACAATAGTATACGTTACTGACACAAGTTAAATATTTGCACTCTTTGTTGGCTAAGCAAAATATTACCAAAACTTTGATTTTGTATTTTTGTGAGTTATTTAAACAGATTATGCCGAAAGAAAAAATACCAATAGCTTGCGCCAGTACATCAAGTTCAAAAGTTTTAGTTCTGATATGGAATTGTGACGCTATACGTTGTACCCGCTTATATCCAGTACAGCTTCAATAAAACCGAGGCTGCTATTTTCCCATGCTCGCTATGCATCCTGGGGGCTTTCCCTTTTCTCAGTTTAATTGTAATACTGATACATCATTTAAATTGAACGCAAAAAAACAAACACATAAATTTACATATTAAAATGTTGGCGGTGGTATGGTATCTTTGATTACCATTGATGAACAGCTTCAATAATATAAATTGAAAAAATGATCACCGATGCTGCGATTTTCCCCATACAGGCTATGCTTTCCAGATAAATTTGTATAAAAGCCTTTACGTACGCTGTACTTTTTAAACATTCATTGCAATGCTTACTTTCATTTATTTTTTTATTTATTTTTTTATTTATTTATTTATTTATTTGTTTATTTAAAGGCTCAACACATACGTTAACCACGCCAAACCTAACCAAACAAAGTAACACAGTAGAAAACATGCATTAAAATAAGAACATCCAGATTAAGACCTGTTTACATCTAACAATGCTTGTTTACGTATATATTTAGCAAAAACATATTCATTTTTAACAGCTGTATGATAATACATTTTGTAATTTAAACGTGAAAAACTTTACATCTGTAACTATTAACATACATAATTATGTGTATTACAATGGGTGTGTAAAATGTTAAGTTGATATACCATGAAATTGTTGTATTTCAGCCACCCTAATGTATTATGATGTTTTGTAATTATGTTATGAGCAATATGGCAAAAGGTCACCGTGGAGCCCCCTTCCAAGTGATCAGAGAGACAGTTACAAGGTTAACTAAAAGCTAAATATAAACTGCATTTTATAAATGAATATTGTCTTTTCTGTACATTTAATATATAATATTGAATAATAGGCACGGCAACAACTTAGAAACAGACCGATATGTTTTATGGAACTGGTCTGCTTTTTAGCAAGTGATAAAGGAGCCATGACAACTATAAATCTGAAATTAGAAATGAAAATAGCATACTATGAAATTAAGAGATGCTATAACCTTAAACTTTTGTATGGACCAATTTCAAAGACAATTAATTAAAATGTCTCGGTGCATCTACAGCCTAGCTCCGGTACTTCTTAAGGTGTCTTGTAATTTTAGCCACTGGCGCATAATTATAATTGATGTTACATGCCAAATATTTAAGCTCCGGGTTTTCTGGTTTCTAATAATTTCCCAATTTCATTACTGTAATGTTATAAACAAAAATGTAGGTCACTAGGTCATAATCCACGTCAGCTGATATCAAAGTAAAACTGTACATGTGGTCCAAATCTCTCGGTTGTAGTTTGTAAAACAACAAAGAAGGTCACTAGGTCAGCAAAGTTCAATTCTACTTCTTATTGTGTGTATAGGTCCAAATATCAAAGCCCTAGATCTGGTGGTTTTCAAAGAAGAAGCGTTGTTAAAGTGTTAAAGGTTGAAATGTAAGATGTAAACAATTATGACTTAAAAGACACAGGCATCTTTAAAGTATTTATTAGATAAAATTATATAAAGTGAAAACAACTGATGCCTGGGCCAGGGCCAATTGTCGACCCCAGGGACATTCTAGAAATAATCTATGTAGCGGGTTAATACTCAATACTACGTACCAAATAATATTATGATTATGATGGTTTCGGTGATTTTTTAAGGTTTTACTTTATAAACAACTGCTCCCTGGGGAAGGGCCAATGAACCCATGGGCATAATTTGAACAATCTTTATAGATGACGACTAGATGACCTTACATACCAAATATCGAAGCACTTCATAGTCTTATGATTTTTGAAAACTGCATGAATAACTCGTAAGTAAACTAATTCGGCCCCTGATGGGGGGCCTAATGATTCCAGGGGCATAATTTGAACAATCGTTGTAAATGAGCACCAGATGATTCTATACACCACATAGCAAAGCTGTAGGCCTTGCAGATTTTGACAATATTTTTTAAGTTTACCCTATATAACTCCATTTAAAACCGATAAGCCTTTGGCGGGTCGCCTTTTTACCCTAGGGGTGAATTTGAACAATCTTTGTAGAGGATCACTAGATGATGTTACATACTTATATTACAGCTGTAGGCATTGTGGTTTTTGAAAAGAATTTTTTTAATATTTTTTTAACCGATAAGCTCCCCCCCCCCCGCCTGGCGGGGCCCCTTTTTATCATGGGGGCATAATTTGAACACTCTTTGTAGAGAACCACTTGATTATATTACATACCAACTATCCGGGCTCTACGTCTTGTGGATTTTGTCTAGATGTTTTTTAAGATTTCCCTATTTAACTTGTATGTTGTTTACATTTGAAAATGGAGTTCCGCTCATGCGCTAGGGGCGTCAGTGGTGTGGCATCATTCATTACCACTGATGAACAGCTTCAATAAAACCGAGGCTGCTGTTTTCTCGTGCAGAATATGCTTCCTGAGGGCTTTCCCTTTTATCAGTTTCATATAAAACTGGCAACTTTTGTAGAGCTTTATGCAAAAACAACATCTCTGCATATTTGGCCGAGTGGTTAAAGAGAAGTTGCTTAAAGAAATTGTTGACGCACGGACGGACGCACGGGCGGACGCAACAGACGGACAGACGGACGGACTGTCGGTGGAAATTGGCCATCACAAAAGCTCACCATGAGCACATTGTCCTAAGGTGAGATATTAACGTATGTAGTTAAAAATAGACCGATTCAGAGAAGTCCCAAACAACACGGCTTCATAACTTCAAACTGCAAACATTTTTAATAAATAAAATTTTGCGTCATTTTTGCATACCGGTAGGTGCTTAAGTGTCTGATAAAAGGTGTCTCAAATACATGCAAAAGGGTTAAAAATATTAAGTTGTATTGACAGTTGTGTCGTATTTTATTAAGTGATTTTGGGCGAACTGCTTAACCTTTGATTAGCAAATCAGTGGCAAAACAGAGTTAAACAAAATTAAATTGTTACCATCGCAAGTCGAAACAGTTTGTCCGCTGCTGCAGCTACATTTAAACTCTGCACTCGTATTAGGACAGATGCCGTTGATCTCGCTACATGGTGTGCAATCTAAATAATTAACGTAAATAAAAACATTAAAACGCCATGTTTATTTTTGTCTTATATATTTAAACAATATTTAATGAGTATATTCAAAATAGGCGAAAATAATCGATCTTATACGATGATTTGGAATTTGTATCTGCTGTTAAAATGATCATTTTAATTATTGAAATAACAAATATAATAATAAGAAACCTTTGATAAAATTATATTATGAAAGGTATTTTAAAAGTTATGGTTACTTATTATTACTACTATTCACCTTACATCACAGTGGGTGCAAGTGTTATTTTTTGTAAACTTTTCCAAGCCTCAAAATGCTGGTAGCTGAATTTAAGTACAAGGAATGACCTATCCTATGAATAGTTTTTAAAAAGAGATGTTATAATTCGTACGGTCCTAAGTACACAATTTTATGTGAGTCAATTTATTAAAAATAGTTTAACTGAGTTTAACTTTCAAATCCAGATGGCAATCTACCAGTAACGTCATTTTAAATGGAAATACAAATGTATTTCTATAGATAGATAGATAGATATCATTTATTCCTCCAATGTCAGGAGAGCGATAACATATTTACACAAATAGGAACAAAATAACATATATAAATGGGAGTATGTTCATTGTACAAAGCATACTGAACATGACAAAGCAATCAGTTTCTAATTTACATTCTGAAAACCACGTATAGGATATTCAGAAAAATAAACTAAATACAATGTTAAGTATCAATTGAAAATGCCAGAAAAAGACATTGTAAATAAGGGTATATAACACAAATTACACACACTATACAGAATACAATACTTATTGACATAACACGGACATAAGGGTTTATTGTTCAGTTACCAATTAAAGAAACATCATATTGAAAAGTAGCATATACCATTGCATCTAGACAAATCGGTGTCGTTTCTACACACGCAGATGAATGAGTTGCTCGATAGTTCGGTGCATATGCCATAACTTTCATTGCAGGGTATTGCCTTTTCTGAAACAGATTTACATGTAATTTGTTTTATCACCTGTAAATGTTACAAACTGGCATTTAAAACGTTGCTATAATGCCTTTAATATTGAAGAAAAACTATGTATGATTTGTGAAGAGGTGCAAACCGAAAATGATTTTTGCTTGTTACTTGACATTGTTTTACAACAAATAAATTTTACAAAATAAGTATTTCAAAAGCGTTAGAGATAAACGTGACCAAACGGTGTTCACATGTTTCTAAAATAAAAAGAATTGAATAAAGTGTTCATAATTGATACAGCTCTGCTGTATAATGAAATAAAATTAAACTATAATTAAAAAATATACATTTTTTAAACACAAAAAAACACACAAAAAACATATCTGAACCAAACAAAATAATGGAAAAATGTGAGACTCGAACCACCATACTAAGTAATTTGTTTCATGTCATAACAAAAAGCGATACCTATACCTTGCTGATTAGGCTATCTAGCATTTCCTCTAACAAATGTTCGAATTAAGTAGATAATTTCAAGCCTTGATCCTACAGAGCACGATTAATTTATCATTTGCATGCGTAAATTGCCGAGATGGGGGTAAGGCGTGGTATTGATCGTAAAAAGGTGGGGTGTAGATCGTTAATAGATGCTAATTCGGAAGGTCAAGTCGGGGTCAATAAATTCAAGCTATACAACCGAACCAATCGTGGTCTGATCTGAGCTTCATTCGACCCATCCGAGTGTATCCGTAAAAGCTGTGTACGATTTTTAAACCTTAACAATGTGGTAAGGGTGTCATGTCCTTGTATGATCGTATAATGCTATGGTCACAAATGAAAGTGACATCGTACTATTTCAGCGATATGCACATCACCGGCGATTTTAATAATCGCCCGGGCACCGGACGATTTCTAAGAATTTTCTTTTTCGTGGTCACATATCGTATGGGCGCCGGCCGGCGTTTATATATTATGATAACATCGGCCGATTTGTTAAGAGATTTTCTAAAGTTCCTGGCGCTTTTCAGATATCTTACGATACCCGGTCGGTCACCGTACGGCGCCCGGACTGTCGCCGTTGAAATCGTACTATTTAAATTTTAAACCAATATCGTCCGGTGCCCTTCCGATGTGTGCAAGCGCCGGCCCGGCCTCGTCCGGGCACCATACGATGCCCGGCCGATGTCATTTTACCCTCAATGACCCTACAAAACGCCGTATGGGCGCCGTGGTATTTTAGGTAGTACCTAAACTTTACCGCGCACCGTACGATTTCAAAAAATGGACGTACGAGATTTGGTGGAACGGTGCCCGTAGATGATTTGTGACCACAGCTTAAGCGATTTTACAAGACCTGAGAGACCGTATAAAACCGTATGAGACCGTATATACAACCGTACATGAAGTCCACTCCACCAGTGAGCTCAACCGTGCACACGCGATTTCATACGATCGCCATACGACCAATGCAGTTCAAGTACGAATTAAACATGGTCAAATACGGTCAGACACGGTCTAAGACGGGTATACACGGTCTCAATGTCTGTCAGTCTAATCACGATTTATAATTCCCTTTATTATGTCATTGGTTGAATCTGCCGTTGTTTTCTATAACTATAATAATAGGTGTTCTTCGTTGAAATTTCGAAAAATTACGAAACCAAACCATTACAATGAGTCAGTTATATCGAGAAACATACACGAATGTGCGATTATTCGAGCATAACTGGAACAAAGGTCAATGGAACCGTTTGTAAACCCTGCTACTAGTGTCGAGAAATCGAGTAAAAGTCGTGTTTTATCGTACTAGACCGTACCAGACCGTACTTAAAATCGTTAAACAATCGCATAAAATCGTATGTAAATCGTTTTCAAACCAAGACAAACCTTGCTTGACCGAGTATAAACGTGCTTTATTTGTACACACTCGTGCTACATTCGAGTCTAACTCGTACCAACTAATCCTCAAACACTCGTACAAGTCAACACTCGTAAAACTGAGTATACCGAATGTAAACCGTGAGTCAATCGTGTTCTGTGTGAAACAGGCTTGAAGTAGAAATATCGCCAGTGGTTCGGTAACGAAACGGTAAACTTGTACGGTCGAAAGACAGTGTCTTAGTTCATATTATTCAGAAATAGCTCTTTATAATCGGTCATAAATCTGGCAATATCTTAAGTATACTTAATAAATTAAAATTGTAAAAGTAATTGCCAACTTTTGTGACAAATAATGTGTTTTTGACAAAAAATAAAAACTCAACAACAACAAAACAAAAAATCAAACATAAAAACCCTTGCCGGAGACAGGGATTGAACCCGGGACCTCTAGCACTCAAAGCAGATGCGTTACCACTGCACCACCGAGTCAACTGATAGATTCGATCGTAGTCAAGCCATTTAACTGTTTCGACGCAATGGGTCGAAACGTAAATAAACAAAGCCGAATTTGCGGGCCAGACATTTTCAACAAATACATTTTTTCTGTATTATTTTTACATGCATGAATAACTATATTTGGCAGTTTCTCATATTTACATGAGTAGGTTTCGCTGCTCTAATATGATTAAAATGTAAGATGTAACAATTCTGACCTAAAAGATACAGGCATAGCATATTTAAGGTTTAGATTAAGTCTAAAATAAAGCAACTCGTCGGATTTAAACACACCTGGTATACATAGTATCAGGTGTTCATGACTTTCAATCATTCACAGTCTAGCCTTAATAATTTTAATCGAGAAAATCTACACACCTTGTATAGTTGCATTTTGTTTAAGTGAACTTACTTTCGGTTTGTCCACAAAATCCGGAAACCCTCTGCACAACACCTGTAAAATTCATAATTGGGAATCGTGAAAAATATACATGAACATCAACAATGTCATTATAGACGCAGTAATGTCAGTGAAACATAACACTGCTTTGTGGGGTGATAAAAATATAACGTTAAAGGGACTATAGCACAGAGGTTTGGGTCTGAAAGTACATATTTTAGATTAAGGTTGGCGTCATGACAACAAACTTAGAAGTCGCTGACTGGCTAGAAATTGAAAGAGAAAAAGATCGAAGAAGTAACCCTCAGTCGGGTGAAGCCACAGTCAACCAAGAAGACATCAATCCAGGATGATACCACAGGTTGGAACATGGAAGTGGACCTAATGAAAGAAGCTTGTGTTCCAGATATTGTCCAGACCAACCTCAGACCAGACATCATAATGTGGTCTAAACAGGGATCGTGATCGTGCTAACAGTACACTGTAAAACACGATGTGAAGAGGCCTACGAGAGGAAGAAAGCTAAGTACACAGAGCTTCTCAACGAATGCAGGGAAAGAGGCTATCACACATGGCTGTTCCCTATTGAAATAGGCGCCAGGGGATTCTGTTCCCAATCTGTGTGCCGACTGATGGCAGCAATCGGGACGACTGGCAGAGACAGGCGCATGACTATCCGAAGACTGAGTCAAGCTGGAGAGAATGCGTCTAGCTAGCTGTGGCTACGACGACAGGAAAAGAGCTGGAAGCTATCGACCTCCACACCGTAAGACGGTGGGCCACTCGCTATCAAATACACGGATAAAGCCCGAAATATCATTAAAGGTGAGCTCCATGCTAATGATGGAGGTCGAGGAGCAAACCACTGACCACAACATATCGACAGTTCCTATGTCAGGCCTGGGGAAACCGGTTAGAGACAGATCCTCAACAGATGCAGGAAAGCAGGAACGATGGTCAGCAGGATGTTTCACACCATCAGCAACAACTGGACTACCAGTGACTTCAAGGAATGACTGGATGACAACCGATAAGATCTTGGTGACACTGGAGAGACAGATGACGCCAGAAACAGTCTGGAGCCGGGGCAATAAGGGTTGCATCCCGAAATGCAGTTCTTATGAGAAGACACCCACAAACAAGCTACAGACTCTAACAATGAAAGACACCCTCAGAGTCTACCGAGCGGGAGGGAGGATGATAGACTCACATAAATGGTTAAAAGTTACAGTTACTTGACGGTTAATTGAATTATAAGTATTATTTCATCAGTTTATTACTAATATGAATGCTCGTGTATTGCCAAAAAGTAAGTAAACAAGCATTAATACACTTAACTACCATTTTAAAGCATAGGTTTGCAGCCAAGCTTAGACCCTTTAAGCTTAAAATAGAAGAAAAGGAGACATGTTTCAAATTAAATAATTTTTATAAATACAGGTGTGCAAAATATGTTTATTTAGACGAGTGGTTTTATGTAAAACATTGTAATTGTTCATATCACAATGTTTACATCTCTATTTCCGTTGCTTCAATATCCTTTACCGGACGAATGAAGTTCGTTCCTCGATGAACACCGTTAGCCTTATCACCGCGCAAAGGTACGGAAAACACTAATGACGTCAGGAATTCCCCGCTATTTTTAGAATGTTGCTATTTTAAGATAGCTGCTACAAGATGTAAGGCTATTCTTATAGCCTCCCCAAACAAATTTCGTATTTCTCAATACAGACGTCTACTTTCATTGATTACTAGTTGTTACGCAGTTTATGTACGGTTTAATCAAAATACGTTTACTTAAAAGTATATAACCGTTCAAAAAGGAGCACAACCGTCGCAAAACAAACAAGTTTTAATGGTATGTGTCGCACTGTGACGTCATTCTACTTCTACCAGAAGTAAAACATGATGCAGCTGTTTTGACAGATTCTCAAAGCGTTCCTCATAGTTTGTTAAAGGAAATACGGTGATATATTGGTTATAAGTGATGAAAAGTCCTAATGTAAGTGGAGATGAATTGTTGAATACGGTTAAAACGTAATTGTTGCGTCGACATAACATAATACAATGGATTTTTACTCATTTTAAATCGATGGGACCTCATGTAATGAGGCATTGAACCATATCGGCGAAAACAATATTGATTGTCCTAGCATGGTTGTATTCTTATACATGTTGTTGTTGTTAAAATATTACCATGCGCACAACATTCATCACTGTCTATTCTATCTAATTTCAAATATTGGACTTGGATTTTGCTATTCAATATTGAAAGGTAAGTTTTTGTTTATTTTGGGGGATAAAATTGGAAGAGCGTAAATAGTTTGGTTATTAATTATTTAAGAACGGTTTGGGTTCTCCTTCGTTTATACTAAGCAATACTTTGATCGTGATAGAATGTTGTACTGTATTTAGCATATTAGACATGTTTACAATATGACATAAAACTGTTACGAAATATAAATTAGAACTATATTCTTTGTCGTAGTATGATTATTTTGTTTTGCGGGAGTCGGCGAACCAGTTCATCTGCAAAAAGAAACAGGGGAAAAGATTCGGAATTGACATTTTGAAAATATTCAAACAAAGAAGTTTACATAGATCTATATTTCAGACAATTAGTTATAAAATGAGGTGTTTAAAATTATAAGTAATAAATTTCGTGTTTGATAAGTTCAACAAGTGATGAACGTCATTAGGGCTGGTTAAAGCACGCGTGGTGTCCTTTGGACTCCACACACTTTAACCAGCCCTAATGACGTACATCACTCGGTGGACTTATCAAACGCGAAATCTATTCCTTAAATGAGTTCACATACACACGTGTTGATAAGTAATACATCCGATTCGAACTAGAGCGTTGTCACAGAATGCGACAAATTCTCCAGTACACTGATCTGTCACAAAAATGGCAGCCAAGTCGAAATTTATGGAAACAAAACCTTCACAAACCCGTACTATTATATACTGTCATACACCGTATGGCTATGTTTAAGGGACGCATAAATTCAAAACGCATTCAACACTGGGCACGAAAGTGTGCTTCATGTTCATAACATGTGGCAATCACATAAGAAATTAAAAGAAGTTCGCTCCACAAACATGTACAATTCAACAATTGTATACAGGCAGACACAATATGGGCATAACTTTGTAACTTGGTTCACTTGGCCAGTCACTATTCTTTACAGTTGTATTAAGATAAGTTATATTTTGTTAGCAGTGTTTTAAAGAATCTACATTTTATAAGCTTAATTATAAAATCTGTTTTCTTCTCTTTTTTAATATTTTTATCACCCATGTAAGAAGTACTTTAGAAAGATATATTCTAGCTCATATCCATAGAAAAATTATACACACATAAAAGACTTTTTGTTATATTTTTTATATTTCTTTTTACAAAATGTTAACAATGTGTATATTTAATTAGTGCATTTAACTTTTTATGTGTTTGTATATTTATTTAAGTTATTATTTGTTTTGAAAGCTATCTTGTTTTACCATTCAGTAGAGCGGGGTGCTAATAGAAAGGTGTTTGAGCACTACTGGTAGGGTAAAAACCCTCCGTAATGCAATACATGTACTTGATATTTAACCACATTGCACCTGATCTCGCCTCGTAATAAATGGTTACTAGGGAATAAAAAGTGTAGGTGATTTTCGCTAAGCTATACGTATATTTGTTTTTAAAAGCTGAAATAAATTCCTTTTTTCAAAATGGTTAATCTGTGTTATTCAATTTTTAATGTTAATGCACAGTGATTTTAAAAGGTATATTTTTGGAGGCTGCATACGTTGGTTAACTGGTCGTTTCGGGAGTGTTTGTGAGGTTTGAAAGTTGACTATAAACATGCATGTTTTAAAAAGGTAAAATTGTATATTTGTCAGTTTAAACTCATTTTATAAAATATAAACTTCTAAGATTGCCTCAATTACTGATTGAAGCACCTACCTGTAAACATTGAACTAACTTTTTATCATTTGTGAAGATATGCTAACCGATAGAAACTGTGCTATTTTGCTAATTAATTTCTTGCAAATGAAATTGATTTGCAACAAACTAATTAGACAAAATAATGTCTTTCATTATCATTATTTATGAACGTAACGAAAATGTAGACATATCTTTTAAATATTTTGAAACCAAATTACATTGACTTATGTGTATATATATTATATTCAGAAAATGTGTCTTCTACTTTTAATAGCACCTATTAACAAACCCATTTAAATACAAAAGATACAAAATGCAGAAACCATACAATTAAATTGGACTTAAAGAGAGGACAACACAACAACCATGAAAAGTTTGACAATAATGTGCGAAATTGTTGGCATACAGTGACAACAGAAAGGTGCCAGACACTTGTAAGACGTATGCCAAACATGTTCCAGGCTGTTCTTGGTGCTTGGGGTGGAATCACAACGTATTGAGAAGGAAGATGTTACACTCTCATTGTGTTCTGTTTAGTGTTGTGACTTTGATATTCCGTGCGTTTGTGTATTTTGCTGTACAAGTTATTTTAAATGCATTATTCATACTTCACAATATGTGCTATATTGTTTTTGATGATATTGAAATCAATTTCACTCATTTGGAGTAATGAAATAATGTTGTTATTTGAAAAAGTTCAAAAAAAAAGTTTGAAAGAATGTTCGTTTTTGTCTCTGGACAGACTTTTGGTGGGCACTGTATGCAAATGTCAACCCTTAAATTTTAATATTGTAGGAAACGCATGATTTAAAAACATGTTGTATTTGACTTTGGTCAAAATAGCAACCTATTATGCTTACTATTTTTTGTTGGTATATCGATGATGCTAAAACATCCGCAGATTTAAATACTTATCTTGTACAGTTTGTAGTAACTATGATAACTGGTGTGTGTGGCCCGCAAGGAAGGTGTATGCTAAAAAGTGACATCAGAACCGTGCGAAAGTTTGTTAGAAGTTAGGACCCATTTATACCTACGTCAACAATGTAATATTACGCTGTATTGGTTATAATCTTTTATAAAATATGTTTGATAACACTGCTCTTAAATTTTATCTAGATATGACATTTCCAATCCATACTAGCGCTGTATCTCTGCTCATGACTATTCCAGCCCACACAACAATTTAACGTAAATATGAAACCTACGTTCCATTTAATCGTTTACTGCAGTATATTGTTTGAATGACAGTTTCTAGCTATTACCTTCTTTTGATTTGCATTTTTATCAAAATATTTTTAGAAAATTTAATTATACATATTAAAGCTTTATCAATATGGTTGAAAATCAAAGACGTTGTCAAACAATGTGACATTTTGATAACGTACTATTAAATCGTTCGCATGTTGATCGTTTTGTTATATTTCTATACTATGTAATAAACTAGCATCACAATGTACACGTTTTATTTAAATTTAAATATTTATAATAATTGAAAAAAATGTTCTAGCTTTAAAGTTGTTGGTGCCCACAATATCTAATACATGTTTTACAAGTTTTGAAACTCATACAGTCATCTGTAGTTCCGGATATAAAGAATATTTAACAGAGCGTACAATAATATAATAAATGTTTCCACCTGTCGACCGACTCACCGAAAAAGCTGCGATTCAAACATATTTTTGCAGTTTCGATACTTGAAATTAGTTGTCATTTTCCGATTCTAAAGATGAAACGGAATGAATTGTAAGCACATCTTAAAGAGATTTGTTTCCTACCTACTGATTCAACCTTTTAGCCTGGGTCGGGGAAGGAAAATATTTCATACTTTACTTTAATTCCAGTCATAACTTCTCATAATTACTTTCAAAACAGGTATCGTAGGTTTCAACCACGTATGTATCGGTCACTAGGAGATTGCATTATTTTCCAGCATCGTTATGTTTTTATCGTATGTTTTTGACATTAAAGCAATATATACCATTATTATCAAGTAAATCATATATAATTATGTAGTCGGTTCAGTGCAATAATACAGGTGTGTGACGATAGCAGTGGTTTATATGTTATATTCAACTGCTCAAAAATCACTTATTTTTATTTTACTGTGATTGTAAAAGGTCCTTCTTAAAAAGCTCCATTTTAAAGTTTTTGTATTTAATGTATTAAATATGTATTGATATTATATTTTCTCTAAAGTATAACTATTAATCACATAAGCTTTTAATAAAATATATAAAATATGTATTGACATTTTTTAATTTTCAGATGTATACTCAATAATCACGTAAGCATCCAGAATATGACTTAAGTATGTTACCATATACCATTTTAATAAGAGGTTAAAGGGACTACAGCACAGAATGTGGGGTTGAAAAGTACGTATCTAAAAATAAAATTTAGACAAGCAAGAGTCTCAGTAAAAAATGTAATGTTGAATGTCTGACTCTCAATTTAAATTTTATGACAACATATTTAAAAACATGAAAAATTCATGAAAACTAAGGTAAATTCTTAATCTGTCCCATGGACAAGAAAATGATTTTCCCTCATATTGAATGGAGTGTTTGAAATTGTCCTGGTGTGTGCACAAATTTCTTCAATACTTTATGCTTAATCACCCAGTTATTTAGATTTTTGGGATACTTTAGATTTGTTCCATTGTTATGCCCAAACAGTGCTTTTATTATTATGTTATATATTAGCATCGATACTTTGATATTTAAATCGCATTTTCATGGTGTATTGCGACACGTTTATCAACACAATATCTTATGAGCTTAAATGGCATTGGAACAGTCTGCCTGCATAGTTTCCTTTTTTACTAACATATATTTGATTTAAAAATGCAACAAAATATACTTTCAATAACTTGGTTCGTAGCTACCCGAAACGAAATATGAAATCGGATTCTCTATATAAAAGCATATTCGAACACAACTAATTGTCTTTATAAAGTCAAAATGTTGTATGTATTATAAAAAATAAACTTAATCGCAACTTTATTAACAAGGTTACCAGGAAAGTAAGTACCAGGAGTTGAATCATTATAAAATATTATTATTAAAAAACTACATTTTGTAACTTTTCATTATTTATGCATTTATTTATGCAATAAATTTAATCGCGAGCAAAGCAAGCGACAAAACATCCGCAATTTATAAAAATTGGGCTTAAAATCTACGTGAAAATCATAAATTCATATAAAGATCATTCTACTAAATATCGGTAGATGTCACAACAAAGTAAACAATTGTGTTATCATGCATATTTTATTGTCGAAAGTAAATACAATACTATGTATGTAATTCACCCGGCGCTGGTCTTAGTTTTTGGTTAGTTCTTTTATATATTTTGAGACTTAAAGACACTAAAAACTTAACTTAAAAAAGGGGGCCATGTGTTGGACATCAGTGTTAACGGTTAAACTATACGTTATCGTTTTGCGCATGTTTTGGTGATATTCTAATTTAAAGCAGCTGACCATCAAATTCTAAAACAAGTGGGCCCAGTGTGCCCTGGAACGCTCACCTGAGACAGAAGATTTTTAAGGGTTCTCCTTTTTCATTGATTTATTTACAACAGGCGACACCTAGGAGGTCTAAATCTGAAGGCTATAGTTTTAAAGTGTAAAAGTAGGTCAAAGGCTCAAGTTTAATGTTATTACATGTCAAGGTTCTATTCCGCAAACTAAGTTGTACAAGTGGTCTAAATTTGAAGGCCTTAGCTTTACTAGTATACACAATAATTACAAAGTTTTATTTAGCCATGGGACAAATATGACAAATATTGAGAATTTTGAAAAGGACTTGGAAGTACATGTATAAGTGACTTTTGTTATGAAATCAATGTAAAGTGTGAATGTAACATAATTTTCTGTGAAGGTGTCTCTTAAATGTTTACAAATTACATGTATCGCCATGTACATGCAAAGACCTTAAGAAACGTCAATTTTGAACCAGGCGTGATCTTGATTTATAGAACAAATGTATCTGTATAAAAAGATGTTATGAGAGTGTAATTGCCAAAATAGGTTTTTTACAACTGTTATGAAAGACTTATTTTTGAACATTGGCATTATAGCATGTATTTTTGGATACTTTAATTCTACTGACGCTCTAATAAAAGTAATATTTTCACGTTTATTGTACTTAATTTGTACTATGCAACAGCCAATTTGTATCAATTGCTTTAGCTACTTTATTGTAACGCAAGTGCATTTAAAGAAATTGTTTTGAATAAAGGAAGATCACCTCTTATTCACATCAAAATCGGGTCACAAATGTGGCCTCAAGAGTGAAAACAAGGATTTCGAAAGATTTGACCTGGTGACCTAGTTTTTAATCCAACATGACCCATTTTCGAACTTAGCCTAGATATTGCTTAGACAAGCATTCTGATCAAGATTCATTAAAACCTGGTGACAACTGTGGTCTCTAGAATGTAAACACAAATTTACTGAGATTTGACCTGATGACCTACCTTTTGACCCAACATGATCCATATTCAAAGTTGGGCTAGATAGTGTCAAGACAAACATTCTAACCAAGTTTCATCAAAATCGGGTCACAAACGTGGCCTCTTAATTGTAAACAAGAATTTCCTAAGATTTGTCCTGGTGACCTAGTTTTGACCTGACATAACCCATATTCGAACTGGGCCTAGATATTATCAAAACAAACATTCTGACCACGTTTCATAAAAATCCGGTCACAAATGTGGCCTCGAGTGTAAACAAGAATTTTCTAAGATTTGACCTGGTGATCTACTTGTTGATCCAACATGACCCATATTCAAACTTTACCTAGTTATTGCTAAGACAAACAAATTCGAGAAGCCAATCCGGCCTCTAGAATGTAAACAAGAATTTCCTAAGATTTGACCTAGTGACCTAGTTTTTGACCCGACATGACCCACATTCAAACTATTCCTAGATATTGTCAAGACAAACATTCTGATCAAGTTTCATCAAAATAGAGTCGCAAATGTGGCCTCTAGAGTGTAAACATCAAATGTTGACGCACGACACACGACGGACGACGACGGACAACCACTGACCACAATAACTCACGGTAAATACTGGTCAAGTTATGTTCAGTGGAGAAATCTATTACAACTGACCCCTTAATTCAAATGAGAAAGTTGACAAAATCGTTGGTTGAACATCGTTTTTCTTTGCATAATCTACTGCGTTACTAACGCAGTTGCCGATATGTATAGTAAGAATATCCCGATGGCAGAAAAGCGAATTGTCTGTTTTCAAAGCAAAAAAAGTGAAAATATGTAGGTTTTAACCGTTATTTTAATTTCTAACTAATATTATATGTATTTGAAGATATTTTTTGAAATATCAAATCATAGGTGCGCGGTCGTTATCGGGGTGC
>Ga0224511_10000141_pt1 | contig 25955 bp, 28 predicted proteins | sample SF_May12_sed_USG_2_FD_169988 | JGI IMG/M metagenome (GOLD analysis project Ga0224511, IMG submission 169988) | Sediment microbial communities from San Francisco Bay, California, United States - SF_May12_sed_USGS_8_1 | ecosystem: Environmental > Aquatic > Marine > Sediment | place: USA...
AAGTACAGCAGCGCGTGGGGCTGTTTACAAACATAGTGGCGGTGTGCCCAGACTTATCAATTTGCTCTGCGATACAGCGCTGGTATATGGATATGCTGAACAGGCAAAGGTGGTTGATGAGCGTATTGTCAACGATGTTGTCATGGAACGGGGCAAGCACGGTATGTTGCCTAAATTTAGAGACATCGCCGCTGTGGACGATGCGGAAATACTCGATAATTTATCCGAGATCATTGTTGAATCTCAAGAATTTGAGAAGGAAGTTTCTCAGCAAGAAAATGAGCAGACGGAAATGCCTGTTGCAGCTAGCAGCGGTCGCGGTACGTCGTCACTGCACGTAATATCAGGGTATGGATCAAATACAAGTCGCCGTACCTTCTCGAATGCCTCACCGGATAACAATAACCGGGCGGAACATGTCACACAGACAGCCGAAGAGAGCGAAACAAAAATAACGGATATCGACAAAGAAAGATCAGAAAACGACTCTGCTGCAGCTGAAGTCGCTAAACTTGTCCGCGAGGGATCCAAAAAGGATGAGTCAGTATCGACAGAAAAAGACTTCTCCGGAAATATCGCTGGTGATCATTCCTTTATATCTCAGCCCAGGGCAGAGACTTTTGAAGAATTTGATGAAGTAATTGAAAATAATAAAAATAATAAACTCTCAGAAGCAGAAGATGTTAGCTTTAGGGAGGCGGAGCCAAGTGTAATGAATCGTGACAATCATGTGCCATATAAGAGTGACATTATTCCGGTACAGCAGCCAGCCCGGAGCCCGGCTAGCGGGTTAAGTGTTGGTATCCTGGGTTTCGCTTTTGGGTTGCTGTTAGCGACAGTAGTTCTAATTTTTACCTTTACTCGCGGTGGTTTTAATTCGACTCAAGAGGTAGTTAAGAAAGAAACTAAATCTAGCCCTGTCACCGAGCAATTAAGCCAAACAGATCCGAATACCACAGCGCTGGAATCCCTGCAGCGGGAGCGCGATGCAGCGTTGGCTGAAGCTCGCGCCCTGCAGCGGGAGCGCGATGCAGCGTTGGCTGTGGCTAAGGCCCAACAAGATCTGCGAGAGGCTGAGTTAAAAGCTGAACAAGCCAGGAAGCGGGAAGCACTGGCTGCTGCCCAGGCAGTCAATGCGCGGGAACGCGCCCGTGCAGCAGAGTTAGAGGCTGAACTTGCCCGTAAACGTGATCAGGCGAAAATCATTTCGTCTGAGTCTTCACAAGAGAATGTGGCAGTTGAATCGGCAGGCTCGGGATTGCGATCCATTGAGGAAGAGAAGACACCAAATGCTGTCAGCAACACGCCCGGGTCGGAGTTTGTAACCGTTCAACCCGCTGCGCCCGTTGTGGTCGTACCCGAGCAGATCACTGCTGAGCCAACAATTAACCATAGTATTAACAAAAAGGCAGAGAGCTTTTCGCCAGATCCCTGCAAAGGGCCCTCGGCAGTATTTTTGTCGACCTGTAAAAAATAAAAAACCCAAACATCACTGTTTTGCCTGAATCGGGCGCCCTTCGCGACAGGTGATTTAAAAACCCCAGCATTTCCACTATGCAGGGGTTTTTCTGCTGCTTGACCGTCTAACCCAAACAAACTATTCATTATCTATAAACACAAAAAATTATTTCATATTATTTACATGGAATAAAGAAATTGGCCTATAGCTGCAATGCCTAAACTGGTTGTTGCTCGACCACTAGTACCCGGAGGCACTAATTATGAAACTGGCAACTCACTGCCTTTTATTTGTTGTTTTTGTGGCGTTTTCCCTTGGTATAAACGCGGAGGATAAGATCTCTCCCCAGGATGTTCCCGGTGCCAGGACTATTACTGCAGCTGAAGCCAAAAAGCTGTTTGATCGGGAGGTGGAATTTGTCGACGTGCGTAATGACAAGGACTGGGATGCCGGTAGAATTCCCGGGGCGATTCATCTGGATTTAAAAAAATCCTTTACTGAAGAGGAGCTCGCCAAGATCGTCGGCAAAGACACGGAAGTCGTAATCTATTGTAATGGGCCAAAATGTCTGCGCAGCTCAGAGGCTTCTGCTCTTGCGGTCAAGTGGGGATATAAAAAGATATTCTATTTTCGTGGCGGTATCCCGGATTGGAAGGCGGCCAGCTATCCCATTGAATAAAGTGCTATCAGGCTAATATGACTCTAGGATCCCGGGTCAGCTTTGTTGCCAGTGCAACCATCTTAATGGTGGTCGCCATAATTATCATTGATGCGCGTCTGACTATTGCCAAAATCGAAGACCGATTCCGGGACCAGGCAATTCTGGGAAAAAGTGTGTTATGGCAGAAGATCATTAACAATGAAGCAGATCTTATGAGAGCCAATACCCGCAGTCTAATACGAGACAGGGAAACGCTGACCGCACTGAAAAATGGCGATACGGCAGCTCTGGCTGAAACCGCTGTAACTACCTACAACCTATTAAGCTCAAGCGGCATATTAAGTCGGTTGCAAATCGCGGATCTAAAAGGGGATATTGTATTTTCCAGTCCTCATTCCTATTCAGGTAAAACAGAAAAACAAAGTGTAAAGTCAGCCCTGGCAAAAGGAAAAGTGTATCAGGGCATTGAGCAAGATGATGATGGCAGACTGGTGGTTTCCACGTCGTTCCCGCTGTATTCCCGAGGCAATCCCATAGGTGTGGGTGTCTTCATGCGTGAATTGCAGGAGGCTATAAACGACTTCAAAAAAAACGACCAATCTGAAAATTTTATCATAAGTGGAAATAGTGAGTCTTTGTATAGCACGACAGATAACATGTTCTCGCAGCTTGAAGTGGACTTGCCGGCTCTTGGTGAAAACGCTGTCGAGGTGAAAAAATTACAAAGCACTTATTATTCTGTTGTAGTAATTCCCATCAAAGATTCCATCGGTGAACCTGTTGCTCATTTAGTGAGTGCCAGGGACCATACAGCAAGCTACGCCGCCGAGGAGTTGTTGATCAGAATTACCTATACGTTTAATGGCATACTATTAATATGCGCAGTGGCTGCACTGTTCTGGTATTTAAAAGTTATAATGAGGCCGCTGATAACGGTTACCACCGCCTTGGAGGAAATAGCTGATGGAGAGGGAGATTTGACTCAAAGATTAAAGGTCGTGGGTACTGATGAATTGATTCGTCTGGCACATGCATTTAACAAGTTTGTGAACAAAATCGAAAATGTTGTACTGCGCGCCCGCAGCGACCTTAAATCTATTACAAATTATTCCAAACAAACCGCAACGGGCAACGCGGAACTGTCGCTGCGCAATGAGCGCCAGTCCAGTGATCTCGAAAAAACATCAATGGCTATGAGAGACATCACAGAATCAGTTAAACACAATGCCGAAAGTGCGGAAAAGGCATCTGGGGCGGCAGAGTCTGCCAGGCAAAAGGCGCAGGAAGGCGCTCTCGCGTTAACAAATGCGATTGGCGCGGTCACCAGTATCGACAGCAGCAGCACGAAAATGGGGAGCATTATCAAGGTTATTGACGATATAGCTTTTCAAACCAACTTACTGGCGTTAAATGCCGCTGTCGAGGCGGCGCGTGCCGGGAGTTCGGGCAAAGGTTTTGCTGTTGTTGCCAGCGAGGTGAGAAATTTGGCGCAGAGGTCCGCTTCAGCAGCGAAGGAAATAAGCGGTTTAATTAAAACAAACATGGAGAATGCCAAGACTGGTGCTGAGCTGGTGGAAACCTCAGGAGAAACTCTGTCAGAGATTGTGGGCGAGATACATAATGTCGCCAGGGACATTGACCAAATCGCCCGTATATGCCGGGAGCAGGCAAACGGAATCGACAAGGTTAATGCATCGGTTATGAATATTGAGGAAACGACCAAGGAAAATGCCGCAATGGTCGAGCAAATCGCAGAAGCAAGTGCGGCCATGATGCGCCACTCCAGCGAGTTATCCGAGGTGATGAGCTTCTTCCGGGTCGGAGCAGGAAAATCTTTACAACACTGAGCCGGCCGCACGGTTTAGTATTTTATAAGCGCGGACAGCGTGGTATCCACCACAAACAGTCTGAGGAGTTGCAAATACGTGATTAGGACTCTGATCTGGCGCCGTAAAAGGCCCTCATGGTACTGCCCACAACAGTGCCTGCCTCAGTAGCAAAGTTCTGTAGTGACAAAGCATTTTCTTTCGAAAACTGTGTTGTTTCTTTAGGCGCTATTGCAAGTATAGCGCCAAGCAATTGAGACTTATGCATTAGCGGGGCCATTAGCACCGCTGCGCATGTACGCGAGCTGAGACACGGGCGCGAATCGCTGATTGGATTTTCAAGGATCTGCAAATCCTGGAGCACCTGGCCACAAAAATCGTCGCTAAGGGAAATGGTTTTGCCTACGAGCCGCTCCTTGTGAAAACCCCAGCCGGAAACATAAGTATAGTGGGTGTGTTCACAATTTAGCATTGGGATCAGGATGGTATTGGCTGAAACTAGGTGATGCGCATATTGGGATGTCGCCAAGAGTAGCTCATCCGGCCATAATTGCTTGTTTGGTCTCGCCCTAAAAGGAGTCTGGCGCGCAGATTTTTGGTAAACCAAGGAGGCTCGTATTAGTGTTGGCTCCAAAGGTTTAACATCGATTTGTTGTTGTGCTTTTTGGCGCTGCATTGATTATTGTCCTTTTTCCATTTATATAGTGTTTCAATTTCCCCGTTGAATTACCGGACTAGATATAGCACATCATTTTCAGTTATCCAGGTGTGCGCAAGAAAGAAAACAGAGCGCCTGATTTTATAGCCGGTATTAGCCAAGCTTCTAGCTTAACCCTACAATAAATTGCGTATTGGTCCTGGTGAGGAGTCGGCCGGTGTCCGCAGAGAGGGGCAAAGCCATGGGTATTCCGCGAGTTGCTGTTACAGGCGCCATTTTGCGTGCCATGAGCTCTTTGAAAGCTCGACCACCGCAGTGCTATGAAAGGCAGGCGATTTGTACTTTTAAAAATGAAAACCAGTACAGTGTTATGAGCCGGGGTTAGAAAGTCCCTTCCACTGCTGCTGGTCAAAGTAGGCGTAAATTGCTTTAAGGGTTTTGACTGTGTTATCCAGATCATGGTGAGAAAATTCACCGGAGGCTTTTTTAAAAATAGCGGCCTCACGTTGTTCCATGGTTTTGAAGATACGCCTTCCAAGAGCAGTCATGGCCAGCAATTGTGATCTTTTATGAAGCGGATTGCTCCTTGCTTCGATAAGTCCGAGCTCAAGCAATTCGTTAACGACTCGCTGGACATGCTGACGGGAAACCGATAAGTCTTGCGCAATTCGGGGGACTGTCTGTTCTCCCATTTTCTCCAGGCATTCCAGGACAGCTCGACGGCTGCTTGAAATGCCCAAATCCTGATGCAGCTCATTGACTTCGCTACCCAGCGCCTGAAACAATCGGCGTGTTTCGTGAATAACTTCATTCAGTGCTGTTTGTTGTTTTTGTTCCATTTCCATGTCTTTGATTCATTTATGACGCGCGGATTGTTATGATTGAGGTCTCATCTGTCAAGCATGCTCTGAAAAACGCCGTTTTCCTGCCAGTATTTTTTATCAGAAGGCGCTAGCCGGGAAGAAGCCATGTTAAAACCTTTGACCAGTGCATCAGAAAAAGCCGGTTTACCCCCAGGATCTCTGGTTTATGTGGGAGAAGAAGCACAGCAGGACAGCAAAATTACCGTTACGATTTATGACGCAGGCACCCTAGAAGAACAGGCGTCTGCTTCAATTGACGACATCCTGCAAATCCAGGACAAGGTAATATGGCTGTCAGTTGAGGGCCTGAAGAATGTCGAATTCATAGAGTCCTTGGGAAAGGCGTTTAATATTCATGCGCTGGTACTGGAAGATATCCTGAATACCCAGCAGCGGGCTAAATGCGAGGAATTTGACGACTACATCTATATCGTTGCAAAAGCGCTGGTGGCGGACCTGAGTGAAGGTGTCAGATACTACGATTTTGAGCAAATTAGCATCATTTTGCTTAAGAATATTGTTTTAACTTTTAAGGAAAAACAGGATGACTTGTTCCAGCCCCTTAAACAGCGCCTATCTATTTCCAGCGGAAGAATGAGGGTCTCAAATGCTGATTATCTGGCATATGTCCTGCTGGACAGTATTGTTGACCAGTACTTTTCGGTTCAAGACGATCTGGAATCCGGAATAGATATGATGGAAGAAGATTTAATAGAGCGCCCCACGCCAGAAATGCTGGTGAGTCTGCAGCGGATCAAGCGCACATTAATCGAGTTGCGTAAGTCAGTGTCTCCCATGCGCGATGTAATGATTTTCCTTGGGCGCGCGGACTCTCCTCTCATAGAAGAAAAGACCAGAATATATCTGCGAGATATCTATGATCACGTGACGCGCATTACTGAGGACCTGGATTCAACGCGGGACCTGGTGAATGGAATGCTTGAAATATACCTTTCTTCCATGAGTAACAAATTAAATGAAGTGATGAAGGTATTAACGGTATTCGCCTCCATATTTATACCGTTAACTTTTTTAGCAGGAATTTATGGTATGAATTTCGAGTACATGCCTGAGTTAAAATGGCGTTGGGCTTACCCGGCGCTGTGGGCAGTTTTTGTCATTACGCCGGTAGCATTGCTCGTCTATTTCAAGAGAAGAAAGTGGTTATAAGGATTTACAGAATTATTTGAGACCAACATGGCCGAACTCAAGATTCTTTTTTCGAATTATTTACCTTTCCTGGTAATTATAGCGGGAGCCTGCCTGGTGTTATGGGCGGCTCACTGGTTGTTGTTGAGAAAGCGGCTTAAATTGGGTGCCGAGGCCAGAGTGCCGAGACAACTGCTGATGCTGATCGTTATCGCTGCAGTATTGGTAGTGATGTTATTGCTAATGCCCATGTCCGAAACAACCCGAGGACAAATTCTAAGTTTATTTGGTCTCGTGATCACGGCTGTAATCGCGTTATCGTCAACCACGTTTGTTTCTAATGCCATGGCCGGTATGATGCTGCGTATACTCAAGAGTTTTCGGCCTGGGGATTTTATTCTTATCGGCCAGGAGTTTGGTAGAGTAACAGAGCGTGGACTATTTCATACAGAAATACAAACTGAAGACCGTTATCTGACTACCCTTCCCAATCTGCATCTGATTACAAATCCAGTTACTGTTGTCGATGGCACAGGCACTATTATTTCAGCGACACTTTCCCTGGGATATGATGTACCCAGAATAAGAGTGGACGAATTGTTAAAGAAAGCAGCGGAGGAGGCAAAACTGGAAGATCCTTTCGTGCTTATAAAGGAGCTGAATGATTACTCTGTTTCTTACAAGGTGGGTGGGTTTCTGGCCGATGTCAAGCAGTTGCTAACCATCAAATCCAACTTGAGGAAATACATATTGGATGCCTTCCATCGCAACGGTGTTGAAATTGTCTCGCCAACCTATATGAATCAGCGGCAAATTGATCCAAAGAAAAAAATTATCCCCGTCAGTCTCGGCTATGCCGAAACAAAACCTAAAAAGCCGGAAGTAGCGCCTGAGGAAATTATTTTTGATAAAGCGGAGGTGGCCGCTGAAATCGAGCAACTGCGCGATGAATACAATAGCCTTTTGCGGCAAGTAAAAGAACTGTCGGAAGCTAAAAAAACCGCGGCTGAACCTGAACAGCAACAATTGGCCTCAAAAATAGAATGGCTGGAACATAGACTCGAAGTCTTGAAAAAATTACTGGCAGCCGAAGAGGAAGCGACAGAGAAGAAGGAATAACGCCTAACTTATAAAGAGCCGGACGGACTTGATGGACTACAAAAAGTCCGGGCCGGCTTCGCTTGGCATGCTATCTGGCAGTCTAGATCAGGATTTTGCTAAAGTGTTCGGCTTTAGCCCCAACACATCCCAAAAATGACTGGTAAAGGCCCCGTGAACGAGGGAAAACCCCAGGGCTATTAAAATAGGGACGTAGAACAAATGTTTGTCACCCTGGTAGGTCAGCTGGGCAATGTGCTTAATCGCACCGCTGAATTCATAGAGCATGGTGTATAATAGCGTACTGGTAATGCCGTAGAGCAGCACCTTACCGACTTGCCGGTTAAAAGCAGATTCTATTTCCGGCTTTTTGATGACGCCTGTTGCGGGGATTAGGGTCTTAAGGTGCCATTCGGCAATGTACTTCATGGGCATTTAGTGGTTACCTCTCTTACACAAAAAGGGACAAATTTTCCCAATCAAAATTCCTATAAGGAATATTAAAATTGAAAATCACTCAGTTAGGAATATATTTGCAGTGTTATTACTGCGGTGAATAAACTAATTGACGGTTAATTCACTATTAGTACAGCATCATTATCGGAAATAAATCGGAAAAATACTAATGAAACCTAGCGTTAGATTATTCTTATATGGAATATTTAATCCTGGCTCGCCCTTTTTGTGCCACGGATCGGTTACGTTAAATAATCAACAAACAACTCAGAAGGCAAAGGTCGGCTAAAGTAGTATCCCTGGTAACAACCGCAACCTTTTTCCCTTAAAAATTTTAGCTCTGCTTCTGTCTCAACTCCTTCCGCAATTACGGCCAATTTCAAATGTCTGGCCATGGAAATAATAGTCTCAACAATGGTTGCGTCATTAGGGTCAGTTAATATGTCGCGCACAAACGATCTATCTATTTTAAGCACATCAAGAGGCAGCCGTTTCAAATATGCCAGAGAGGAATGACCGGTCCCGAAGTCATCAATGGCGAACGAAACCCCCATATCCCTCAACGCGTACATCTTTGTAATAACATCATCTATATCTGACATTACCATTCCTTCAGTAATTTCAAATTTAAGAGTTGTTGGTAGCAGGCCGGTTTCGTCCAGAATCTGTTTCACTTGGTCAACGAAAGCATTTTGCCGAAACTGTCGAGGGCTGACATTGATCGAAATAAACCATTCTCTCAGCTCAATCCCCATTTGTGTCCAGAGCTGGACTTGCTGCGCTGCACTTCGAATCACCCACTCTCCAAGGGAAAGTATCTGGCCGGTTTCTTCTGCCACTGGAATAAACCGTCCTGGAGCAATCATGCCTTGTTGTGGGTGGTGCCAGCGCAAAAGCGCCTCCGCTCCAATAATGCTGTTATCATTGATATCCACCAGAGGTTGATAATAAAGTTGTAATTCATTTTGCCCCGGTGCCCTGCGTAAATCTTTTTCAAGAACTAGGCGTTCAATAGCCGCAGTCTGCATACTTGGCAAAAAAAACTGAATTGACTCCCGCCCCGACTTTTTTGCTCTGTACATAGCTGTATCAGCATGCTTAAGTATGTCATCCAGGTTATGTTGTTCTCTATCATAAAGCGCTATTCCTATACTTACCGTAATGTGCAGTTCATGGCCGCCAGCGATATAGGGTGCGCCAAGTTCCACTAATATGATGTCAGCGCTAAGACGGGCAGTGTTTGCAGTTTTATCACGGTCTGTATTTATGTCAGGTAGCAAAACCACAAATTCATCTCCGCCCAGTCTGGCTACCGTATCTTCTGGACGCACACAATCTTTTAGTCGATTAGCAATCTCCTGAAGCAGCTCATCCCCTACGGAATGTCCCAAAGAATCGTTAATATATTTGAACCGATCAACATCGAGAAATAACACAGCACCACAATAGTTATGACTTGCTGCGCGGGTGAGCGCCTGCTGCAGCCGATCAATAAACAAGGTACGGTTGGGAAGCTGGGTGAGTGAATCATAATAGGCAAGATGCTGAATCTTGGATTCAGCCTTTTTCCTATCGGTAACATCGAACATATAGCCATTTAATGCTATTGGACCACTGGAATCGCTTATAACCTTTACATCATCGCGTATCCAGACAACATCTCCATTCGCTGCTAGCATACGATATTCAAAATTATGATCGCTGCTTTGAGCCGCTGATTCCTGGCAGAAACGCAAGGCCCAATTACGATCATCGGGGTGAAGGTGCTGAATCCAGAAATTTTTTTTATACCAATCATCCACTGGATAACCAAGTATTTCAACGGCCTGGGGTCCGACATAAGTAAAGCGCCATTCAAGCAAATCCATTTCCCATGGTATTGCGCTGGAGCATTCCACCAATTGTTTGTAGCGAGCCTCATTTTTTCGTAAGGCCTGTTCTGCAATACGTTTTTGCTCGATGTTTTTTTGTCGTTCAATTTCCAGGCCTATGCGTTGCCCGAATACCCGCAGCAAATCCTGATCATCCTCTGAAAAACAGTGGGGCTTGTCATCGAGCAAACATGTTACGGCCACCACTTTTCCTTCACTATCCAGAGCAGGAAAACCGCAGTAGGAAAATGCCTTATGTGTCTGCAAAAAATTTGCTGCAGGGAAGCGCTCAATCACTCTGTCATAGATGCGAACGTCTTTTGTTTTTTCCACGGTCGCACAGGGTGTTATATCCAGGGGACAGTGCCCGGCATTGGTGACCACGTCCCCATCAATATACACGCTGATAAAATACAGCTCTTCCCCACGAATTTCCGACAAACAGACTACCCTTACATCAAACAGCTCGCCGATCATCCTTGCTACGTGCCTAAACACATCGGTGGGGTCGCCTGCCAGGGTCATGCTAAGATCGTATAACTTCTTCAATCGACGAACGGGGTCTGTGGATATACGCTCATTCTGACCCGTTTTATTTTTGTTTGCTGGCATGTCCGCCGGTGATCCTATATTGCTATGGGGTATAGAATACAAGTCTACCTGAGATTAGCATTTAAGGTAAAAAACACATATTTTATAAACACCTTAATATAAATATTACTTAAATCACCAGAACTGGTGCCTTTGCAATTTGAGCGGGATAGCTGGGTACAAGCTAATCATTTAGAAAAAATATTGCAGTCCGGAAAGAGGTTGACCAAGGTCAATGCGGGAGCCCGTTATCTCTGGTAGAAATAATAATGATTTTGCGCACTAGTTCGTCCCTTTATTTTGGGGTGACAGCTCGCCTTACCAACGAAAATGGGAACGGCAAGTTCTATTACTTAAGTGAGAGAGGTGTACCATGAAAGTCCAGGAAATCATGACCAAAAAGGTCGAATATGTCACCCCAAACGCTACTCTTAGGCAGGCAGCCCGTAAGATGGGTCAGTTAGGGGTAGGATTTCTGCCCGTTATCGAAAATGGGATTCTTATAGGAATAATTACTGATCGGGACATTGCCTGTCACGCTATTGGTATAGGTAGAGATGCCAACTGGACGGATGTCCAAAAGGTCATGAAAAAAGAAGTTATCACCTGTTTTGACGATGACGATATCTCGGATGCTGCGCATTTAATGGAAGACCATCATATCCATCGTCTGCCGGTTCTGCACCATGACAACAGTCTTGCGGGCATATTGTCAGTGGACGATTTGGCGCGCGGCTCCCATGACCTTGCGGGTGAGGTTTTGGAGCGTACAGCTGCGACACATTAAACCAGGAACCAATTACAGGAGAGTTGTTATGAAAGTCCAAGAACTTATGACCCCTAAAGCAGAGTCCATAGAGCCAGGTGCACGGACCAAAGAAGCTGCGAAAAAAATGCGAGACCTCAATATCGGGTCCCTGCCTGTTATGGAGGATGGCAAATTAATGGGAATAATCACAGATAGGGATATCTGTTGCCGGGTAAGCGGGACGGGACGGGACGCCGTGGGCACCAAGGTCAATGAAGTAATGATTAAGGAAGTGGCAACTTGTTACGAGGATGACGATATAGAAATTGCCGCTAATCTCATGGAAGGCCGCCATGTTAGGCGGCTGGTAGTATTGCATCGGGATGATAGCGTGGCCGGAATATTGTCAGTCGACGATCTGGCGAGAGGGTCGCACGAGCTGGCAAGCGAAGTATTAGAGGCTGCCACTAGGCACTAACTCATAAGTATCTCGTGAACAGGATCGGTTAAACGGTCGCTTGATTTTGTAACAAGTATGACATCTTTGATTTTAATTTTTATTAAAGCTCTGTGACTATAACAAGAAGGTGGGCCATGGCTGAGTCCGAGAAACAGGTTGAATCAGATAAGGTCGAATGCAAGGTATGCCTAAAGGAAATTCCTGTGTCTGAGGCCAGGAGTGACGAAGCGCTTGGTTATGTCATTCATTTTTGTGGGCTGGAATGCTACGAGAAATGGAAAAACCAGGAGAAGAAGAACAAAGATTAACATTTAAGCTATTCTGGGTCGTGAGGCGAAAATGGACGCAGGAAATATTGCCAGGCAAACGTTAGGTTGTACGGTTATTGCGTTGGTATTGGGGCTGTCGGGCTGTGTTTATGATCACTATCATGATCACTATCATGATTATGACCATGCGCATTATTGGCCCTATTACGACTATTTTTATTACCCAAGTGTCTACGTCTACTTTCATTATCATAGCGGCTTCTATTACTATTATTCTGATAATCGTTGGAAGCGATCAAAAGTTTTGCCGCCCTATATTGTACTTGACCCCAGGGAAAGGACCCGGTTGCGCCTCGATACCGACAAGCCCTATCTGAAAAATGATGAACACCGGCAGAGATACCGCTCGAGACCAGATTACAAACCAGATCCCGGCCTGGATCGGCGGGAACGCGAAGAAAACAGAAGGTGGCAACAACAACCCGACGAAAAGCTTCGGCAAAATAATCGGCAGGACAGGAAATTCAAGGAAAAAAGTCAGGTAGCGCCGGGCGAAGACAAAAAGGATGGCGGTGTCTCACCCTATAAAAGAGATAAATCCGATGAAAATTATGGTCGTGGAAAATGACAGAAAGGCAGTTTGCCGGAAAAATCGTGTGCCTGCTTCTCTGCCGCCGACGTATAACATGTAACCTGCCTGACCATCTGTACCAGTCAGAATTGTTATATTAACAGACTGATATTTCACAAAAAATATAGTTTCTTTCCCTTAAAAATGACTTGTAATATTATTTTATCGTCCGGCAAAGATAAGTCGGATATATAATTAGTTTTCAATGTTAACCCAAGTAACAGGAGGGAGGAGTAATGAAAAAGGCTATTTTAACTGGAATTTTGTTTGCAATGTGTGGTTCGGCCGCAGTGGCGGACGAGACAAAGGGTGCGCCCGCATTTCGTGATTTGGATACAGACAAGGACGGTTTTATTAATTCCAAAGAAGCCACGGCATGGAGTGATCTCTCGGCCGTTTTCGAACATATTGATATGAACGAAGACGGAAAGCTGGACAGTACTGAATATGCTGCGTTACAGGCCAATGTAACCGAGTAAGTGCCTGGGCAGTAACGGGTTGGGAGCGTTATCTCTCAACCCGTGTTTTTACCGATATCTATAGTGATTATCGCTTTGCGGCCTTTGAAAACCACTCCAGCGCCACTTCCTGATTTTGCGGAACCCCCCGACCCAAAGAATAAGAAAGACCGATCATGTAATGTGCCTTGGTATAACCCTGTTCAGCAGCTTTATGAAACCATTTGTAGGCGTTGTTATAGTCTCTGGATTGAGTGAAATGGATACCAAGTCGATATTGTGCGGCAGCGTTGCCTTCCAGGGCAGATTCCCGCAGCTTATTGATAGTCTGCGCAATATCGTTAGGTGAAGCAGGTTTTTGTTTGGTGTGGCGAGCCTCCAGTCCCCGAATATCGTTGTCAGGTAATTCTGCAGGCGCTGTTGGTACAACAAAACACAGCACCGAAAAGATTATAATTTTCGAGCGCATGGTTTTATCCTCCATTTTCTTTCTGGTTTAACAGAAGTTTTTAGAGGCGGCCGATTAAACCTTGTCGGAAAAGAAAGCGCAATACTCTTTCGGATCGCAAGTTCTTTGGCTGGCGATTGAGAGTGGTTAGGGTATTAACCTATTTATTTCAGGGGATGGTCTTACTCGCCTCACCGGAAAAAATACTTTCGTTGGGTGGAACCGCGCTGTCGTAGGCGCTTACAACAAAGTAATAGGTACCAGATGCCAGGTTGTCCTTTTGAAAGCGTTCGCTGCCGCCGCCGGTTGGTGAGGCAGGAACCACAGCGACTACTTTGGTGGCGTCATACTGACCCGATACGGTAGACATATAAATTTTATAACCTGCCAAATCTCTTAACGTGGAACCATTGGCATTGGTTCTTGGCCCGTCCCACGTTAGGACGACGGAATTAATGGCAGGAGGAGGCGGGCTGCTGCCAGGATCAGGATCTGTTCCCAGGCCGCCTGGGTTAGCCGCAGTGGATGTCTCTTCTTCGCTACGCGTCGCACCGCATCCGCTTGTGATTATTAGCGTTATGGTAATGAGCCCAATAGCCAGTGTTTTGAAGTGGTTCATTTGTATCATCTAAAAGTGGCCTCGCATTTTCCCTTTGTCCTGATCAGTTGGCTTGCAGGTTAGTTGGAGCTGAAGGGGCAAGTGTGTCGGTGGAATCATAACCGGGGTGTCGCCCGGGCCGGGGTCCGTAGACAGGCAAGGAGTCACCAATTTCATATGCGCCAAGGTCCGGGGCGGTACCCGTATAATCGTTATTAATGTTTGGCAGTATCTGGCCAGCGTCTTGCGCGACAGAACCTGCGGCCAGGCGCAGGTCGGCGACAGGAAGCTCCGGAAACGGGCCATCGGAAGGAAATACTACAGGGGCGGCAAAGATACTCATGTCCACCTGTATGGCGTTAGTTTCAGTGCTGGAGCTGCGCATCCCGGAAAGACTGCTAAAACTGTTGCCCCCTATGTTACCTGAAAAATTCCCAGTACCAATGGATCCCCATCCGTCGTAGTTCAGGTCACAGGTGTTTTCTGCACCGGAAAGCTGGGCCACTCGTCCTGAACCGTTACCAAAGCCACCATAAGTGCCGCCACCGGTGCCACCAATAAACAGGTTATTTCGAAATAACGCGCGTGCCCAGGGATCGCTGGCATAAACAGCGAAAGCATCGCCGCTTTTAACAACAGTATTATGAAGCGCGACATCACCAATACTTCCTCGGTGCAGCTTAAACGGTGAATAAACGACGTTATACATGACATTACGTATATAGTAAGCAGGCCCTCCTAACGTGGGTTGGCCGCTGATACCAACAAAGGAATTACTGATTCGGTTTCTCATAACGCGGGTATTACCCATGGTAAAGTCGGCTTCAATGGCGTCATCGGCGCCAATTTCGATGTCGTTGTTCATGATGTCGATAGAAACCTGGTTGTGCGCCCTGGAACCTTCCAGGGTTGATATCGAATCCCGAAAGCCTCTTACGTAATTGTGAACAATGACATTGCCCGGTCCTGTGAGCTGAATACCCTCGCCAAGATTGGCGCCATTGGCGCCCACTGATTCATTAGTCCAGACGGAGGAACCAATGACAACATTGTCTGCGATATAGGCGTTGCTTACACCTCCACCTGTTGAAACAATGCCGTCAGTATCAGTGATAACAGTGCAGCCTCGGACAACAATAGCGCTAGCATCATTGAATTTGACCATACCGTTTACGGTAAGTCCCTCTATAAATATATTGGAGCGCCCATCCATGCGTATGTCACCATTCACTACTGTCGTACCAGGATCTTCTGCCCGAAAAACTATAGGAGCCACATTAGTACCGCTGGTATTAACTGTAAATCCGGTATAACTGCCGGAAGCCATTACTATGACAGTCCCGGGTGAGGCGCTGGCCAAAACGGAAGAGAAACTCGCAGGAGTTGCGGGCACAATCGCTGCTGATGCCGGAACACTGGGTTCAGCGCGCGTGCTGGCATTGAATAATCTAGTAGTCGATCCGCCATCAGGATCATTCAGTGAAAGCTCTATTTCGTATTCAGTGTTGGGTAGAAGATCAAAAATGCTGCCACTATGTTTGTTGCCCCACGAAAATCCTTCATTGCTACCAGCAGGAACTCTCTGTAACGGTAATCCGGTCTGCCAGGAACTTGTACCGACTTTGCGGTAACGCACTGTTACCCTGCCATCCAGATCATCATCGTCATTGATGGGCCAATCGATGGACAGGTTATTAAGCGTCGGGTAGCTTGAAACCGGTGTGCCTGGCGTGGTCAGATTTAACGCCTGCGCAGATTGGGACGATATACCCAGCGCCAACAGTAAAACGCTCGGCAGAAGAAACCGATGCTTATAGGGGCTGCAGAAATTATTTAAAAAAGAAGCTGAACTCAATTCACTAATAATCCATGTGTTGTCGGTTTCCCGCTATTTTAGTTATCTATTCCCACAATCAACATCTAAAGAGAGGCCGCCTGTCGCCATATATATCCTCTTGATCATTTAGTTAGAAGGCGGACACCATTTTTTATTACTTATCGAATAATAGCTCCAGGTAATTTCGGTAATGTCGTAACTGCCTTGCAACAAGCTTTGGATCATTGAGTGACTTGGACATGATAAATGCGCCTTCAAAAATTGTAGTAAGCATGTCAGCCAGGCTATTTACGTCAATTTCCAGTTTTGGCGGATGGGACTTCATAATTTCAACAATTTTATCAGCAATATATTTGCGCCAATGAAGCAACTCTTCGGCAATAACATTTTTGATTTCATCGTTAAACAGCTCAGCCTGGTAGCAAAAGGAACCAAATAAGCAGCCTGGATAAGGCTCTTCCAGTTGATCAAACATCTCCTCGAACAGGCCGACGAATATCAATAACTGTTGTAAGGGGTCACGGGTGAGCTTTTCTGCGCGCTCTTTGCCTTGAACCAGATGGTCATAATCCTGATCTGAAAAGCGTTTTACCAGGGCCAGGGCCAGCTCCTGTTTGTTTTTAAAGTGATAAAAAAAGGCGCCTTTCGTAATGCCGGCTCTGTCGATGAGGCTATCAATAGACGTGGAGCCAAAACCACTTTGCAACACCAATTCCAGCGTAGTGTCGAGAATCTTGTCCCGCGTGGCCGACCCGTCTCTTGGCATGAATTAACTCAAAATAAAATATAATTAAACCGAATAGTATGTAATATTGCGCTATATTTCAACCCAAAACGCATAATACCTCTCCCAAGTTATTGTATTTAAACCGCTAACTTAATATTTAAACTATACCAACCAGTCGGTATTGACAGGCGCACTGAATTACGCTAGTCTAACAACACCAACTGGTTGGTATAGTTTAAAACTCACAGGAGATCGATTATGTGCCTTAATCATCAACTCGCCAGATTTAATGAGCAAAAAGCCAATGCTTTTGCCCAAAGCATGCTGGATACACTGAATCGGGGCGCCCTTTGCCTGATGTTATCCGTCGGCCACCGTACTGGTCTGCTAGACGTGTTAGCGAAGATGTCTCCGGCTTCGAGCAAGGAGGTAGCCAAAAAGGCCGGTTTGAATGAACGGTATGTGCGCGAATGGTTGTGCGCTATGACCACAGCGCAGGTGTTGAATTACAACCCTGCGACAGAACACTACTCTCTGCCGGTAGAACACGCTGCTTTTCTGGGTCGGGAGGCTGGCGCTGACAATATGGCTGTTTTTGCCCAATACATTCCCCTCATGAGCCAGGTCGAGGACGACATTGTTCAATGTTTCCGAAAGGGCGGCGGTGTGCCTTATGAAAAATATCCACGATTTCAAGAGGTAATGGCTGAAGACAGCGGAGCTACTGTTTTGTCTTCTTTGGTTGATGACATCTTGCCCCTGGATCCTGGCTTAACCCAAAAACTGGAAAAAGGAATCCAGGTACTGGATGTCGGTTGTGGCCGGGGCCGTGCGCTTAACCTGATGGCTCGGACCTACCCAAATAGCCATTTTACCGGTTATGACCTGTCAAAAGATGCTATTGCCTATGCCAGAAAAGAGGCAAAAAAACTTGGCTGCGAAAACGTGGTGTTTGAAGCCAAAGATGTTACAGCTTTTGATCGGGACGTTGCAGGCAACCAATTCGATTTAATCACCACGTTTGACGCGATCCATGATCAAGCGCAGCCCCTGTCTGTATTGCGCGGAATTTTCAAGGCGCTAAAGGACGACGGCACTTATTTGATGCAAGATATTCACAGTTACAGTGATGTCAGCAAAAACCTCGATCACCCCGTAGGTACCCTGCTTTACACGCTTTCCACAATGCATTGCATGACAGTATCTCTGGCCCAGGGCGGCGAAGGCCTTGGAACCATGTGGGGCCAGGAGAAAGCAAAAGACTATTTGAAAAAGGTGGGCTTCACATCCGTAGAAGTTAATCAATTGACTCACGATTTCCAGAATGACTACTACGTTATTCGGAAGTAGTACACCAGAAACTCTCATTACCTGAACCAAAAGGAGAAACGACATGAAAACACTTACCAGAACCATCGCAACCGCAGTCATTATGGCATTAGTCACACTTACTTCGACATTTGCCGACGAAATCGCATTAAGTTTTGAGCGGGACATGAATCGTCAGGCGACAGCAGAAAGCGAGACCAGTCTGCGTCGGGACATAGATTTGCCCACCCAGCAGGCGGTAAATCAAGTTATCTGGTCTGGCAACGAGAGTGAAATTGTTGCCTCTTTTTATCGCGACATGGATCGAGAACCAACACCGAGACACGATGTTAGTTTAAACGCGGTAAAAGAAGACCCGTTGGTGCCTATCTTTCGGGCAGCGCTCGCAGGTGAGTATGTTACAAAGTTGGCACAGAAGGATTGAGCCACAGCTATAGAATCAAAAAGGGCGGTGGATACCGCCCTTTTTGACGTTACATCAAGCCAAGGAGCTCAAAACCAAGATGAACTCCTGGACCAATCACAAAAAAACTTGGATGGGTTTATATGTGGGAAACCAGGCGCGCGTCGGGGTAGATGGTTTGTAATGCCCCAGCAATTTCATGTCTGGTATTGGCCACTGGCTTGATGGAAACCCAAAGAAGATTAAGTTTTAGATTGAGATCGGCAAATACGACCACATCAGAAAATCCGGCCAGCACCTTTTGGATGTTTTTGATAGTGTGTTGAATATGCCCCTGTGGCTTATCGTGCAGGCCCTTAAACAAAATCATAAAATCACTGAGAGCCTTTCCATTTTTATCACGGACAGGCACCCGCTTGCGCAAGGGTTCGGCGGGTTCGACCTGTATACTGAGTTTGGGTGGCTTCATCAGTAAAGTCTTATGAATACAAATTGGCTACTTAACCAAATAATAGACTATCAGGTCCACGTAAGAAAACATCTCCAAACAAAATAACGCAATTTATCTCAACGCCAGCCTTGGTCTTCCTGTAAACAACGGTAAATGCCCTGGGTTTTCGCTATAATCCCATCAGCCAATTACCTATACCGATATCTATGACTGGAACTCGCCAGATGGCTTCATTTCTTATATCGATTATTCTCGTATCGTTGCTGGTGAATGTATATTTCTATATTCAACAGCCTCTTATGGTGTACTACCCCATTAGGACTCTGGATTCAACGCCAAAGAACTGGGGATATGAGTTTGAAGACATTACACTGACCACAGAGGATAAAATAAATATAAATGCGTGGTACATCAAGAGCCCATCAGCAAAAAAGGTGGTGTTGTTTTGTCACGGTAACGCCGGCAACATGTCTCATCGCCGTAGTTCAGTAGAAATCTTTCGTGACCTGAATCTCAGCGTGTTGATTTTTGATTATCGCGGATATGGAAAAAGTGAGGGTAATCCCACAGAAGAGGGTACCTATCGCGATGCCAGAGCGGCCTGGAAATATCTGGTAACACAGCGCCACATCGATCCGCACAACATAATTATTTTTGGACGATCGCTTGGTGGTGCAGTAGCTGCCAGACTGGCCTCAGAGGTTGAGGCGGGCGGATTGATTATTGAGTCTACTTTCAGCTCGGCGAGAGATATGGCCAAACAGGTGCTACCCGTGATGCACAGACTAGTAAGGCTGCGTTTTCGCTATGAGACGGTAAGGCATGTCAAAAACAGTAAAATCCCCATTCTGGTCATGCACAGTCGTGAAGACGAAATCATTCCTTATGCGCAAGGCAGAAAAATCTTCTCCGCTGCCAGTGGTTCAAAAACATTTGTTGAATTAAAGGGAGATCATAACAACGGGTTTTATGATTCTGGTCAGATATATATTGGCGGATTAAAAACTTTTTTAGCAGGCATTGATTAATGTTGAGTGAAAAAGTCTCTGGCATTTTCAATCTGAAGCTTGCGTCTCACGTTATCAGGAATAAATCCCAGCCACTTGCGGTGAAAATTCAGGTATTCATCGATTTTCAGCCAGCCGGTGTCGGATTCTTCCAGAGCTAATTCTTTTTCTACCGGCCAATATGGATCTGAGCCGATCATAAATCGATCGGGAAAGCGTAGAACAAGCTTCGCCCATCCCTGTAGCAAGCGGCCGTTGTTATCGACAATCGGTGATTGAACGTAACGCCAGTGGTCTCTTGCCGAAAATTCTATCCAGACATTGGGGCAGGCCATCATAAGCGAGCCAATCTGTTCATGATCCAGGAGGCCGCCCCCATGGGCCAGCAGAAATCTGGCCTTGGAATATCGCTGACATAGCGGTTCAAAATATAAATGACTTGATGTTTCGATATGAATGAGCAACGGTACATTAAACTCAATAGCCAGCCTAATAAGACCATTTAACACTAAATTGTGGTGAGCTGGACCAATGCCGGCAACCATATGAATTTCACCGACGCCCTGGTATGCACCACTCTCGAGGGCCTCTCTGGCTCGGGGTAGCACCTGGCGATCCTTAAACCAGGAGTAACGTTGACGATTGTTAAAATAAGGGCGAAATAGTGGAATAATCCATGGGCCACCGGCTTTTTGTAAGGTCAATGCGAGTTCGGGGGGCGTGGACGAAACGACAGCCAGCTGTACGTTCTGTTGTTTCAGTATGGCAACAGCTTCTTTAGGTGAAATCTCCGCTACCTGATCATAGTTATAGTGCAAATGAACATCAGCAATCGCCGGATAATGGGTATCCTGAGACCACGCCGCCCAAGTTGATAGCAGCAATACTGTGATAGCTGTCTTGGGCATTATATGCTTTTGTAAGTAAATCACTAAAATTGACTATAATGCCGCCTGACAGGAATTTGAAGCACCTTGCAAAGAATTGTGTTCTACAGTAGCGATAAATAGTGATGTATCAGTGCTGTTTAGAAAAAAAGCCCCACAATGAACACGCGCTGAATGTATCAACGTATGACAAATCGGCCGCCTCTTCTCTGAGCTGCTCAGGCGGCTCGTGGCATACCACGCATCAATTCTTTAAACCTGCCCCATTCTGTGGCAGCCCAGACTTCCGCTTTGGCGTGACCATAAATCCGTACCAGAGTTGAAACTTTAGTAGCAGTTTCAATATCGGGCGCCTCAAAAATATCAAGATATTCGTAGGGCCCCAGTACTGCATAACTATGAAGCCACTTGATTTCCGGACATTCAGAGCGAATCTGCTTCATAACCCGGGCCTCGAGATCCGCCAACGAATTCGGCGAGTTGGCTGCTTCCGGGGACAGGCGCGTTAACATAATAAATGTAGCCATATTTTATCTCCTTGCATGTCAGTTGTGAGAGTTTGACAAAACTTCACTTTTCTCCAAGTCAGTTTATTGAGTGGAAGAACATAATTTCATAGCCAGGACCATAACCATCGAATGAATCGCGTCACACCAAACATCTGGTTCATGCCAAGTGTTTGGCGACGCGGGCACTGTCTCTTTGCAGCATGTTACGAAAGCGTCAAGCTATGCGGTGCCGCCGGAACTGCCAATGCGCGATCGCCCAGACTGAACCAAAGAGATCTTTTCCTTCGTAATACCGGTCCAGTGCAAGGTGCCCCGTGTTGGGTATCGCATCGAGCGCCATCTATTTGACATAAATTTTAGGACTGTACAAAATAATCGAGGGCTGCCGTACGTGCCTCATCAAGCAGGGCATAGTCCTGGGATACCCACCTGGAAACATCATGCTGAAAGATTTCTACCTTCCATAAGCCTGTTTGTGGACTCTCGGAATACTCCGCAAGCCAATTATCCGCAAATGATTCAACGTATTTCCCATCCCGCCGTTTTGTAAGCATTTCTTCCACAGAGACTTCTCCGATCCACTTTTAAAATGGTAGGCAGGTACATTAGTAAAGCTTTCTTAATCTGCTTGCTACAGACTATTCACCTTCCCATGGCTCTTCTTCCATAAAACCCTCAGAAAAGTCATCGGCAAAATCCTCGGGTTCCTGGGTGAGTTTTTCGCGATTGGGTGTACGAAAATCTTTTTGTTGTTCGGACCAGTCATTCGGTTGAGTATCAGTAATATCTGTGCCCAGATCATCCTGTTCGGCAATATCTAGAGCGCCGGTCCAGTCTTCAGGAGGCTCACTTAGCTCGATATCCATTTCCTGCCAATTATCCTGATGGATCTCTTCGATGTCGCCATCAAAGTGTTGCACCTCAATAGTTCCTGTCTGCTCATCAATCGCCACTACCTGGAATAGTTGCCCCTTGTCCAGGTGTGAATACCAATAATCGACAATTGGCTCAATATTATTAGGCATTACCGCATCCCCCGCGCCCCGGGCAAACTACGATCACAATAGCAAAAAAAAAGAAATGATCTTTTGATGCGAGTCAACTCTTTCGTAAAAAAGAGTTTGTGCGAAACAATACCAATAATGAGACGAGAGGTTTATTATTGCGGGGCTAGCTATCCCGTAGGTTTTTCCCGGCATGGGAAATGCAAACGAAGGTCCAGCAAATGACCGTGCTTCTTTTAACACTTCTATTGGGAGTGATGGGTACATGATCGATAGATCAGTAAAAGAGCATGTCAACGAGCCCAGTATCATAAATGTTGATGGCTCATTGGGCGAAGGCGGTGGCCAGATTTTAAGGACATCACTTTCTCTGTCCATGTGTCTAGGAAAACCATTCCGCATTTTTAATATACGTTCAACAAGAAAGAACCCCGGTCTTCAAAATCAGCATCTGGCAGCAGTGAATGCAGCCGCGAAAATTTCCGGAGCAAGTATTCAGGGAGCAACAAAAGGATCGACGGAGATAACATTCGCCCCTCATTCAGTTATCCCTGAGGAATACCATATTTCAATTGGTACTGCGGGTAGTACGACTTTATTATTACAGACATTACTTCCGCCATTGTTAGTGGCTAAAGGTCCTTCGACCCTGATATTGGAAGGAGGTACACATAATCCTCATGCCCCGCCATTCGAGTTTCTCGAACAGGCATTTTTCCCCATAATCAACCGCATGGGTCCGGTAGTCACTCTTCGACTGGATCGTGCTGGCTATTATCCCAGGGGTGGCGGCGTAGTGCGGGCCCATATTCAGCCGACAAAAGTTTTGAGATCGATCCGGTTAATGACTCGCGGTGATATTTTGGAAAAACTGGCTGTTGCCATTGTGGCAAATTTACCGGAACAAATCGCGGTACGTGAACTGGGCGTGATAGGTCATGCGCTAGGACTGCGGGGCAGATCAACTTCGCTTATGTAAGGACAACATGGCCTATGGGCCAGGAAACGTGGTGTTGGTATTAATAAAAAGTCAGCACCTCACAGAGGTGTTCGCTAGTTTTGGAGAACGGCATGTGCCCGCCGAAGTTGTAGCGGATAACGTTGCAACCCAAGTTCAGCGCTATCTTAAAGCCGGTGTTCCGGTAGCAAGTTATCTTGCCGACCAGTTGCTTTTACCAATGGCGCTCTCAGGGGCTGGCGAATTTTCTACTTTGAAACCAAGTTCGCATACCACAACTAATATAGAGGTGATTAAAATGTTTATGGCGACTGAAATCACGCTTGATAAAAAAGGATCGGATTGTTGGCATATAGGTGTGGGTAAGGCCTGGTGATTACCTTGCCTGAAAGTACTTTTAGAATGAAAGAAAATTGTTGATTCGGATTTCCTGCTAGTTATTGAGGGGGTACGGGATGAAAACTATTGGACAATACCGATTTATGTCTTTTGTTCTATGTCCATTGGTTGCCCTGGTCTTGATGGCGTTTGCTCATACAGTTTCAGCAGATCCTGTCGAGCGTCGGCGCGATCAGTATGAGGGCGATTTTTCCTATTTTATCTATCCGATCGCAGGCGACATCCCCGGACTTGGAAGCGCCGCTGGTTTAGGAGCCACCGTGATTAACATGATGGATTCAGAACTGGATTTCACGGGTTTCAATGTCACCGGAGATTTTGAGGCAGCCGGATATGCCTTTCTCGATTACCATCTTATCAAGAACAGATTGGTCTTCGATGTGGGCTATTATGACTTCAAGGTGGCGCCGACGGTCTACACTCGTGGGCTTGATTCCGATGTTAATGATGTCATTCTTCCTAAGGGGGAAGGAAGTTATGCTGTGGGTCAGCTTACAATTACTTTTGATGAGCGCCGCGTGGAAACCTATTACCGTTTGCGTTTTGGCGATGAGCGTGTGACAGAGGTACTTGATAAGGATGGCCGGGCCTTCAATAATATCGACGATTCAGAATATAATGTTAAGGCCCACGCCCTGGGTCTGACGCTGGACTACACAGATGACCGCCTGGATCCGAGAAAGGGCATACGTCTAGAGACGGTTGCCCGCCTGCCGGTCAACGAAAATCCGTATGTAAGTGATTTCTATGTGATGGATTATAACCTGACTGGTTATATCCCGTTTCGTCGTTGGGACTCGCTGGGTTTGAACCTGTTCGTTTCCAACGCCCATGTAATCCACCAGGCGTCTACCGATTATGCAGAGCTACAAAATGCCATCGGTCTCAATTGCCTGGCCCTTCCAGTGGCAGAACAACCACAGTGTTTTTCCACCGAGGACAAGTTTATTAATGGGCATATTGCCAACAATACTCATGGTACAGCCAGCGCCCTAGGGGGCACGCAACGATTACGCTCCTTCGCGAACGGAAGATTTTATGCCGGCCATGCTTTGTTCTGGGGAGCGGAATACCGCTGGAACCTGACCGACGAGCGTACACCGTTTGATATTTATATGGCGAAAGGGATTCGTACAGGGGTACAGCTTGCCTTTTTTGCCGAGCAAGGCAGTGTCGCTGACAATACCAGCGACCTTTTTAAAGATCGTCGCACCTCGTTTGGGGCTGGTTTTCGCCTGGTACTCTCCGGTGTAATTATTCGCGCTGATCTGGCGTCCGGCGATGAGGGGAAAGAATTTGTCTTGTTTATCAACTATCCATGGAGCGTATTTTCAGTAGACAATCCCTCTTGAGTGAGCCTTGCTCGTTTAGGTGTCCGCCACCCGCTTACCATCGTAAGATCTTTATCCTCGGCGCCCTAAACCTTGCATAAACCGTTTTTTAATTAGGTATAATTTAGAATCATTAAATTATGTAGCCTTATTAAAATAGTGTGCTATACATAAATCTTCTTTAACTACTCAGTGCGTTTAGGTACACGCTAACAAGGACCAAGGGAAAAAGGACCCGCTTGAGCTAATGTTTTTCAAAAGGAAAAATGAAGATGTTGTCGAGGGGCTGGAACAGCGAGTCCACCTCCTCGAACAGGAATTAAAAGAACGCGAAACCGAAATCGAGCTTCTTCAGGACTCAGCGGAAACCGTTTGTCGTGAACTGAATATCCAAAAAGTGCTACAACGGGTGGCGCAGCACGCTCAAAAAATTATCTCTGCCGAAACCGTGTTGGTTCCTATTGTCGACGAGAATAGCAAAACCTATACCTATCGCGCCGCATACGGAAAGAATGCCGACGAAATTATTGGTGAGACCCTATCACTTGAATTTGGGGTCTGTGGTTGGGTCTGGAAAAATCGAAAGCCGTGGTGGCATGGAACGATTGATAAACTTGAAGATCCTGCAAAGACTCAATGTCTAAGCGATGGTAAAAATGTCATTATGGTTCCCATGATAGGCAAGGATGGTTTTCTTGGGGGGTTATCAGGTATTAACAAGACGAATGGCAAACGGTTTACCGAGCGCGATCTCCATTTATTATCGCTGTTTGCCGCCCAGGCCGGTATTGCCATTGAGAATGCATCAAACTTTCATTGTCTGAATCAAGCGGTCCAGTTGGCAGAATTGCTTCAAAAGGAGGCGACCA
>Ga0224511_10000142_pt1 | contig 25858 bp, 8 predicted proteins | sample SF_May12_sed_USG_2_FD_169988 | JGI IMG/M metagenome (GOLD analysis project Ga0224511, IMG submission 169988) | Sediment microbial communities from San Francisco Bay, California, United States - SF_May12_sed_USGS_8_1 | ecosystem: Environmental > Aquatic > Marine > Sediment | place: USA...
AAAGTATAAATAATGACAGTTATTATCAACGTTTTAGTTTTGGAGTCAGCATAACCTATACGTAATCTAGATTAAAAAAGTTTTTGTTTGTAAACTTACACTATCATATAGTATCATGTCATCAACTACACGTGAAGGTACAAAACAACACCTAAAAAAAGTGAAAATTCTGATGTATGGATTTTATTTTGTATACTAACATGATATCGTAACAATATAATAATGGTATTTATTGGGGTCAGTTTATATAGCAATTACTAATTGATATTTATTGAACGATGCTAGAAAATGTCTTCGACTATCATGTACTTGCAAGTACGCTAGTATGTGAATATAAATTGAGGGGTTGGTGCAATATATTTTATATGTACAATACTTTAAGAAAATCAATTTTAGTTATGTGTAGACAAAAATAATCCTATGCTGATATAAGAAAATTATTTTAATAAATGCAAACATAGGTGTAAAATTCGTGAAAATCAAATACAACTAATGTATTTTAAATAATGTGTTTGGCAATTAGTTATTTGGATTCCAAGTAAACAATGTGTTTAATAATAAATTTTGAACGCTTTGAATGAGATATAAAAACTTCAGTTTGTAGTATAAATATAAAATAAATAACAGCTTATTATCATTTAACTATTATTGTTTATGAACCCCGTCCCAAAATATGTCTTTACTTCTCCTATAATGTTATCAAACAGCCTACGTTTGCCAACCCACTTAATACGATCTATGATGCAAATGAATAATGGCTGATTCGCCCCAGATATTGTACCGCACAATTGGCAGTCTAATTCATCAAGTCGAATACTGTGCAGTCAAGACAAACGAGCGACACAATTTTCGCGCAAATATAAATTCCTAGTAGTTGCGCCAATATAAATTCCTTTTATTCGCGCCAATGTAAATTCTTATTGTTTGGGCCAATATAAAGTCTAATATGACAAGTTATAAGATTTAAAATTGCTTCCATTTAAAAAATTTAAAACATATTCTCGTTAAAAAATAAAGTATGGAACATAATAAAGTCATGAAAAGTTTGAAAAAATAATAAACGCACATGATTTTTATTATGTCACTACTTTAGCTGAAGGTTTAATATTTCCACCAGTTTGAATTCACGCTATAACTTCTAGTAAAAAATGATATCCGTGAATATATCTGATTTCTGGACATTCTGTAGATCTAGCTCAAAGAAAGTAGACAGTTGCACGAATGACACAGTGTGCCTTATCCGATCAGTTCTAGCATTTCAAATCTCGTTAGGCCATTGTTGATCCCGTGTACTGAGTAATGGCATTCTTTACAATAACATGCCAAAGAAGGTCAAGTGTTGCAACGATGTCTGAGCCCTTGTTTGTAATTGTGATGAACTAACCTTGGAAATTTCACCTCGTTGCTCTAAAAAGTGTTATGTTTTACCATTTGTTTTTTCGTTGAAATTCTGGTCTTGGGGATTTTGTGTTTGTATTTTGTTAAATAAACGCTTTGCATTAGCGCTATCATCTTTTATTTATTAATGAATCTAGATCTATTGGGTTTTCTCTGAAAGTGATTGTAGTTTGTTTTTATACATACGCTCTTTAAAATATGATAACAGTGATGTATTCTATTACCCATACTACATTCACTTATAACGAGTTTGTTTACCTCATAATTTCACAGTTAACTTTATAGCTGATAATCAATACAAGCATTTCAAGAAGTACATGTACTGCATAATTAAAAATAATCAACAACAAATGATACCACTTCTAACTGGTTGAATATCAGTGTGAAAGTCACTCTTTCTTTAACCTTAACCTTTACATTATAACTATATTATCACATATTCATTTTCCCTAATGGTCGGAGCTATTATGCGTGTGAAGTGCATTAGGGCGACTTGACAAAGTGCATATAATGTTACTTTCCTATCCTTGTCAACATTAGTGACGTCAACAACAATGTGTATGTTTTAAGCAAGTTTTACTTTAAGTTATAGCCTTCAATTTAAAATAAAACTTGTGGCGTAATTGTAAATTTATTTACATTGATAAGAAAACCGTCAATACACTACACACTCAACACAGTACAAGCGCGCCTCGCTTCGGTTATGTTCAGTCGGTAAAGCACCGGAGTCGTAATCCGAAGGTGTGGGATTCGAACCACACAAACAAACAAATGCATATACTTACATTCACTCTTAATTTTATGTAGGAAAAACGTTAATGTTGTGTAGTATGCGGCGCTTTAAGACTTCATAAAAGCAAGTGTTTGCATACTATTTTACAATCGCACGCTTCATGGAATTTTCTAACCGTCTACTAAGCGTCTATACTCAATATGCGCAGGACAAACTAGGACTCAAACCTATTCAAGTATGAATACAAATATACAAATTTGTCGTCTTCAAAAAGAAAACGTTATGCTAAAAAATCAACTGTCGTCCTCCCACATCCATTTGTATTGTACAATAATAACAGAAATGTCAGCTTAGAATATAAATATTAAATTTTCTAATTCCGTGACCACACAGTAGAATTATTTAACGCCGTTTCCATGCAACATTTAATATGGCCTCGACACTAAAAGTCTTCCCATTCACCAAGATACTAATGGAAAGAGAAATACCACTTGTTCTATAACGATTTTAAGACATAAAAATAACTTTATTTTCACAATGCGTGTCCAAGTGTAAAATTGCGTCGTAAACGAAAATGTATCTTTTTAGATTATTCAGCATGTGTTCTTGTATAATGCAATAAAAGGGCACTTTTCCACAATCAATATTATAAGGATATGCTATTTTTATAAAAAGAAATAGATCACTAAATGTTTTTTATTATTAGTATAGGTAAATGAAGATAAAATGAAGAAAAAACTGAAACCAACTACAGACAAATGCTTCATATACGAAACGAACGATAACCAACTACTACCAACTGAAAAATATAATAAGAGGCAATTTATATAGTACACAAGTGTCGACAGAGTGAAAACAAACACTTAATGTCGACAACTATATCAACCCGTACACATAGTTATTAAGGTAAACAGTGTTCGAAGTACTCCACTCGTAATTAGTTGAGAAACAAAAAATGAAAATCCGCATATGCAAACATGTTTTCTTTGCTACTTAAATAAATAAGCACTCCAACTTGTCGAGTAAGATCAGAAATGTAACATTCATGCAAAATCCGACGGTAAAGAATGTTTAATTAATTGCTTTCTTTTAGCGCAAATATAAATTACAAGGATAAATGAAGAAGTATTAAACTGTCTTAACCGTGAGTTTGATGTGTTGTTAAATGAAATGTGATGTTGCTTTTTGTGCTTTTACATTGCGTGTGAACAATACAAAACTGAATATTACTTAAGTCATATATGTTTTAGGGTAGCGGCAAAAATCGAATGTTTGCCTTGAACGTGAATAAACTAGATTTAAGAATGATATTTATATGTGCTACAAAATGACTCTTGCCAGTGCATTTTTTACCGTTCTAATTTCGCGAAAACATTTCAACAGTATACCTGCTCAATGTTTACATTGTATTTCTCAGTTCAAAACTGTGGATGATTTCATTTTAAAGTGTTTTTAATTAAAAACGATCGGCAATACGTATAACAAACAGTTAGTGTTATTCAAAGCGGGATACAATATTAGAGATTTAAAGTGGAATTTAAACGATTAGTTGACGCAGGTTTGACACATTTGTTCTCAATGGATGTTGTCGCTGATGTAATCTAAAAGGAATTTGCTCTGCTTAATTTAATATCAAATTAATAATTGTAGGCGTTTTAATTATTACCAGGTAATGCTAGTTTTGAACGCCTTTGTAGATTAGCTAAGCATTTGCACCAAACTTGAGTCATTTTTATACACATGCTGCTTGTAAGTAATGATTATGTAAAATACGTAATGACAGTGGTGTAATCTGTTAGATATAATATCTGATCTATTATAAATGTTTTGCAATACTTGACATTTAAAGTTAAAGTCATGGAATACATTTACATGTTTAATAAGTTTTTTAAACACAGCATCTAGCATCAGACAAATGACCAAAATATGTATCTGAATACAGGGGAAAACATTTTTTTAATAAGTATGATGCGGTTGACTGATTTGATTAGATTTAGCTTGGTATTGTTGTATGATGCTGCATTTATATATGAGTTTGTTCTGATTGTCTCTCTCAGAAATAAGATGAAATATTAATTGACGTAAACCCGGTTTATGAAACATAAATACTTTATTAGATATATTGTTTTCTTCAACTTTGACAAATATTCTAATCTAAACCAAGCAGCTGGTTTTTAAACGTCGACATTGTCTACCAAGCGGGAAAAAGGTCTTAATTTATATTTCTTTTATTTTTTTAACAAATACCTGTTTAACAATCAATACAACAATTACAGAGGCAGACGGGAAAATACATTTTGAAATATAACGCTTCAAAACTAAACAATATTGTAAACCAATACAAAAGGGTTATTATCTAGCCTATCAAACAGTACAAAACATGTGTTCTCGGAGGACTTGAAAAATAATATATTAAAGGCATCGTTTAATATTATTATGAAATGTTATCAATATGAATTAAAATACAAACATATGCATGTGTTTTGATTGTCTTAAAAACAGAAAAAGACAAATAGTGCTAAAATTTATTAAAAGGTTTTCAAAGAGTAGAGGTCTTCCACGTAACAAAACCACAGCAACGTTCGTGTCGTTTGTTCTTTCTGCAAGGACTGGATTACTATGCAATCGTACCTTGTGCCTTTTATTGAAGTATATATGTTTGGATGCACGTTTGAAATTGGAATTTGGAATTTATGTTTGCCTCTTAAGCCGATGAAATTTAGCAAGTGTGAAGGTACATACTAGTGTACATACTTAACAGACAAGACACAACCATCCAATTAAAAATAAAACGTTTATTATATGTATTGACAAAGATGAAGAAAAATCCAACTTTCAAGTTGGAAAACAGCTGCCATGCCAACACTATGCAACTTATTTACATAACAATCGTATTGGAATAACTTGTTAACATAACACAAGAAAGACAAAAACATGGATAGTATTCCAATAGAAAAGACTGAGCCGAGGCTCAGCAAGTCGTTGACAAACTTGCCACAACTCTTGGTGACGGACTCAGGAAACCAGATGTTCTATCTTGGCCCGGACCCCGAGGAGACTCGATGTCATTCACAGCCCTGTTCGCCTCAGGGAAAACGCCGGGCGTTTACCACTTGCATTGCCGGCACGAGGTATCTTATAGGTAAGGATAGCAAATAATACCTGCTGTGTGAGAGGTTAATTATAATTATAATACTCAAAATAACTTCAGTTTTGCACCTGTTGGATCGCAAAGGTGTATACTACAGTTTTCAACATGCCGTAAATTTTAAGTATTCTTCCTGTTCTGTAAATTCATTTTGTTTCTGTGGTAAGTGTATAACAAGACGTTTTCCTTCTTGTGTATTTAATATGTCACGTTGTCATCTGATTACCTAACCCCAAATCAATTGCATATAGCGTGGCAAATGTACCGTTATAAATGATGAAGACTTGCCGTCGGGAAAGGTCCATTCATTTATCAAGCTTTGTGTTCGTTGTCATACTACAGCACGTGGTAGAAGCTGGTGGTCCCAGTGGTACTTAAACACGTCATTTGGAATGTCAAACAGACATTTTAATGGTACAACTTACTCCAGAAACGGATACAATTCACGCTGATGTCTTCGTTGACCTTTCCGATCTGTTGCAGCGTTTCTCTCATTGCGTCACTGTTGATCCATTATCATAAAAACTATGCCCTATAATATAGGAAGTCATTCAATGTATGTGTATAATAACGTACGTGTGTCTGGAAAGACGTCTGTGTTTAACATACACCGTAAAACACATTTCATGTTAAATGCTTTTAAGGTATAGCGTCTTGTTCTGGGTATTGTTGCGTTGTTGTGCCAATTGTGTGTTTTGTACAGGTCGTTATGTCATGGTGCCCTTGAAGTTGACCCTGTCTGCTCTGTCTGCAACATTGTTTTCTTTGAACATCTCTTCATTTACATTGTCAAGAGACCAAACTGTTCTCAAGTTTCCCGCCTGCTTTATATTTACGGTGTATGTTACTCTACAAATACACTGCCCTTTACAATAACACGTATACTACAATGACTGAATTAACTTACATACAGTATGTTTTATATTCTGACCAGCCTCGGTGTACGAATGTATTCTTAACAAGATGTCACGACAACCTTCTCTCCTTACTCCTTTTGTTCTGACAAATGCTTGAAGCTATATCACTGTGAGTAATCTGTGTGATGTATGATTTCTTCTTAATTTAAATTTATAAATATTTATTACGCAAAACTAGTTTCATATTTGGTGACAAAGAAGCAATATCATTTAGGAACGCGTTTGTTACCTATGTTCTCCTCTAGGGAGCACTGAGACCCGGCATTGAACTTCGGATTTTTCAATAGATTTTGTAACAGATCGACCAAGTTGGTGAAGTATGTGCCCTAAAATGCAGTCATGAAATGTATTGCAGTTTAACTTAATTTTCATGTATGCAGGTGTGTAGTCATAAATTAGCTTAAGAACAAAACATATAGAAAAACAATGCATAACGCATAAGACGTTGTCGAAAATAATTTTAGTATGTTGGTAAAGGCGTTTTTTGTATCTTAACTTTCTGCCATGTAATAAATGTGGGGGTAAACAATAGCCTGGGGACTAAAAAGACATTTAGAAAAAATAATGTTAACATCATAAGGCCTTGTCGAAAATAATCTTAAGTATTGGTTAAGGCGTTTTTGTAGTTTATTTAAACTTCTGTCGCATAATAACTTTACGTGTAAACAACAGGACAGATAATTAAATCATATAACGTATCATCTACCGGATACTTTCGTGTCTCCAACAGTTGTATAATAGGGAAATACTAATACTGTATTGTGATGAACTGTTTTTTAGAGAGTAAACCTCCCACACTTCTGACAATTCAATGTGTTTATCCTTGTCACAGCTTGTATTCACCTGGCTACATACGGCAAATGAGCTGTAAACGTATTACGTAAAATGTAGTATTTTGCTCTAGAGTACATGCTCGGGGTGTTACTGTGATCCATCAAGTGGTATAGAACATACAATAACAAAGACAATCACACGAAATGACAGAATTGCTTTTTTTCGATCAGTGTTAGCAATTCACATCATGTTATGTCACAAATGATCCTTGTAGTGTCATTTTCAACAATAACAGCTCAAGAAAGATCAAGTTTCATTAACTTTAAAAGTGTATGTAGCATTTAGATACAATGACCAAGCGCTTTTACATTGTTTAAATCAGAGTTATTTTCTACAAACTATAGAATCTATGTATGTGTGTGCTGGGAATATAACCTGATTTGTGTCATCAACCAAACAATATCCCTTTTATTTGACATCATCATTTGCTTTCATTTTCAATTGAAAATTTTAATTATCTTTTTTCATTTTTTTACTTATTCAATGGCACGGATATACAAACACAACATACAATAACAAGACAAATGCCTAATGAAACGAACAATCCTGTATTAATATCTGTTTTCATTGTGAACTTCATTCCTGCTTTAACATTTATTTTTATTTTCATTATGAACATATATATTTAAATTATCAAAGCTATATCCTTGTTAAGAGCACAAAGACGAACTGTCTAAAAAGCTTTTTTGTAATTACAATTTGCACATATGTAATAGACACAACTTTTGAATGAATATCCATAACATTATGACTGCGTTCAATACAACTGCCATGCATAATTATTATTGATACTATGTAAATCTTAACATTTAACATTTACTGTGTTCGCGAGCCTTTGAATTTCTCAACGGAAAATAAAATGCCCTAGCGTTTTATGATAATTCTAAAAATCTAATTTACAAAATCTGTATTAAGTGCAGTAATTAGTGTAGAAAATAAAAGCGTGACACATACCATAAGGAACATGTTCTTCGTGTGTATTCAATAAGTAAACGCATTAGAGTTTAATCAGAGTTAACAGTCCATTTACAATTTACAATTTACTCATCAAAATACATTAGCAAAGTACTTCATTGTATATAACCTGCCAGTGGTTTATGTGTCATTAATTGCGTTCTTTCATCTTAGATACACATGTACAACTAAAGAAGTACGAGCTGAGAATGGCTTTGTCAACTCAAAACCGTATGCCAACTCATAGTATACTACTCAGTTTAGACAGTGGATGTTTTCTTTTTGGAGTGCTTCTTAGTTTAAAACGATATGCGATCCTTATTACAAACTGTTATTGTTATTCAAAGCGGGATGCATAGAAATATTAAGTGGAATTTCATCGATTATTTCACGCATATTTGACACATTTAATTTCAATGGTGGTTTTTGCTGATGTAAACTTCTTAAAGGAATTTTCTCTGCCAAATTAGATATTGAATTTAAAGTTGCGGGTACCGCTACTTTTAAACGCTCTCGCTGATTTGGGTCAGGCATTTGCACTAAAGCTCAGTCTGTTGATTTACATAATATACTGTTTTTAAATAATAGCTATGAAATGCATTTACATATTGTTAACTTTTTCAGATAAAAGCTGAATAATTAAACTGAGTAGCACCGGACAAATGGCAACTTTATATGCCTGAGTTTAGGAACATTTTACGCATATGAAGTTGGGTACTGATTTGAATGGATTAAATTAAGCATTGATTGTATAAGACTGCATTTTTGCATATATTTTTTCTTATTGTTTCAAAAATAACATAACCTACTTATTGATACACACCCTGTTTATGACACATGAATACCTGTTTGGAGATTATATTGTTTTCTATAGCTTTGACATTTAAAAATGGCATAATATTCTAATTTAAAACATGTGATGTCTACAAGTCCTTATTGTCTTCGCAGGGGAAATAGATATGCCTCAATTTATATTTCTATAAATATACGTTTAAACTTCCTGTACAACAATAAAACACTACAGTGACAGACAGGAGGTAGACAATTTGAAATATATCACTTAAAAACTAAACCACGTTGTTACTTAAAACTAAACAGTATTGTTAATTAAGTTTACAGATTCAAGGGTTTTAATAAAGCACATCAAACAAAATATTGAATTTAAAGTTGCGGGTACTGCTTGTTTTAAACGTTCTGTGTAATTTGTGTCAGACATTTGCACTAAAGCTTAGTGTGACGTTTTACATAAAATACGGGTTTTAAATAATAATTGTGTGGTAAATGTGTTCACGTTGAATTTCATTTTTGAATTTAATATCTTGACTTTCTTAACTTTGTTAAATGTTTTAGAATACCTGGCATTAAAGGTTGTTATGAAATACATTTATACATTTAATAAGGTTTGGAGAGAAAAAAGAAAATCTATTACTTGACAAATGACAACTAATATACATGAATTAGGAATTTTAGAACATTTTAACACGTATAATGCAGGTTACTAATTTGAAAAGATTTAGTTTAGTATTGATTGTACAAGCCTTTGGCTGCATTTGTTCATACAAAAGTATGATTGTCTTATAAATGAGGTCAAATAATAATTGACATAAACCCAGTTTATGAAACATAAATACTTTATCAGACGTTTTATTGTTTTTCCTCAACTTTGACATTTCAAAATGGAAGAATGATATCTAATCTTCACCATGGAACTGATGTTCTAACCTCCACATTGTCTACGAATTAGAAACAAATATATCTCATTTTATATTTCTAATAATATTATTTTTTAAATGCATATGTAACAATCAATAGTCTACGAACAGTTACTGTGGAAGACGGGAAGTAGACATTTTGAAACATAACGCTTCAAAACTAAACAACATTGTAAACCAATTTTAAAGATGCAATATAATATATACTCAAAGTTTACACTTTTATATTTATAGTACCTATATTACCTTGTTGCCCGATAATCTTAGACCTAATCCATTGGGCATTGAATGGATAAAACCCTGTTGTAATGATCAATATAATATTGAAGAGAGGTTCAAAGAAAGAATGTTGTAAACAATGTAGACATGTTAAGTTTAAGGGCACCATGTCAAAATGGCCCTTACACAAAAACACACAGAACAACACAAAAACACGTAGAACACCCAGACGCAACAGACATTTAGAAACAACTATTTTTGTGTTTTTCGGATTGACCATTGAGAAGGCCCACACACGCATTAACCTCTTTTTGTGTCTTAATATGTCACGTGTTGGAAATGCGTTATTCACATTAGCTCTCGATTACTTCATTTTAAATGTCAAACATTTAAATGATTCAATTTCTCCATGAACGGATACAAATTACGCTGACTTCTCACGTGACCTTTCTGTTTAGCGACGGTATTTCTCTAATTACGTCACTGTTTATTTTTTATAATGAAAACTACCTCATTTAAATGGCAAGTCGTGTTCTGTAAATTATTATTTTATATGTTACCTTATTGTCTAGACAAACGCCATTATAAAAGTACACCACAACATTGTCTTGTCTTTAATTAAAGTGATTTAGTAGGTGCAAAACATAAAACAATATAATACAGAGCAAAGTACGAGTGTCGTATTTATGTTTTGTTCGACCGCTAGGCTGGCTACATGTGTACATTTAGTGATGTTGCCATTGTCTTATTTCAACCGCCATTAACCACAGCTAATTGCATCAAGTAGAGCTGTTGTCAGTTACTGACACGAATATGTGCTGTTTAATCCGATTATGCTTAGGTTAGCTAGGCTTCCATGGAGAGTGCAAGTAGGTTAACTGACAGTCGTGATATGAACTTGATCTGTATTGAAACAGCGTGTAGTCAATGAAGCAATGTAACATTATCGTCTGCCAATGCAGGTTTTATAGTCTATTTCTGTGAAATCATTTTCGACATTTAATTATGTGTTTTCGTGCATGCGACAATCCTCGAATTTAAGATCCACACAAACTATTTTTCACTTTAGTAATATTGCAGATGATTTGAAATCCACGAATTGAGTGTTCGCCATCGTCATCAAACCATGAAAGCGTGTGCCCATGAAATTAAATTATTTCACAGTACATGTAATGCTTTTGCTAAAGCCACACTCATGCATGGCGACAGGACATCAATATTCTACAACTGTTATCTATGTCATTCTCTCGGGAAAACTGAGATCGAGATTGGTCTTTCATTTTCAATACATTTGATATATCGACATAGTTAGTAAAACCAATACACTCAAAGTGCACCAGTAAAGAAATGTGTTGCTGTATAATTTAAATTTTAAGTAGTCATTTTGTGACTTAAATTCTTTTTAACTTGCAATAAAAATTAAAAATACATTTAAAATGTACATTTAAAATACAATATGTCGCATAACTTGTGTGTAAACATCCGAAGAAGTATAAAATTATATTACACATAATCTACAAGATATTAAAACAGTTGTTTAATAAGAAAGTGCTGTTTTATGATTAACTATTTTTGTAGAGGGTAAACTTTCTGACAAAACAAATTATACATATATACTGTTGTTGAACACCTTATTATACTGCACAAGATATTACTACATATGCGTGTTCTTATTTTCCCCCAGATGTCTACGTATTTGTAGCTTTATTATTTTGCACGAGGGATTTTTTTCTTAACATAAAACTAAATACATTTTTAACACATATCTGTTTTATAATTGGCTATGTCTATAGTTTTATGTAAGCAGATCCCAATGATTCAGTCAACTAAAAAACAAATGCCATTTTCCTAATTAATGCTTGTATTTTATATATTGTTTGGACATACACTATTATAAAAATGCACCATAATATAAACTAGTCTTGAATTAAAGTATTGTAATAGAAACAAAAATAACATAAAAAGGGTTTATAATACCGAGTAACATACGACTGTTGCTTTCTGAATATTCGATAGGGTTCGACAATTAGTTCGGCTACATGTGTAGTGATGTTGTCATTGCCTTATTTCAACGGCCATTTACCACAGCTAATTGCATCAAGTAGAGCTGTAGTCAGTTACTGACACGAATATTTGCTGTTCATTCCGATTATGCTTAGGTTAGCTAGGCTTCCATGAAAAAGTGCAAATAGGTTAACTGCCGTCGTGATATGAACTTAACCTGTATTGAAAACAGCGTGAAATCAAACAAGCAATGTATTATATTCGTCTAACGATTTGTGTTTCATTGACATAGACACTAAATGCTTTCGCTAAAACTTACTCATGTATGGTGACAGAAAAGCAATATTATTTGTGAATACATCGTTATCTATGCCATTCTCTCGGGAGCACTAAGACCCGAGATTGCAGTCTGATTTGTCAATACATTTGATATATCGACATAGCTGGTAAAACGATTACACTAAAAGTGCACCAGTACAGAAATGTATTGAAGTTTATTTAATCGCATGTATGTATTTATGCAGTCATTTAGTGACTTACGTTCTTTTTAACTTAACAATGAAATTAAAACAAATATTAATTTTCTTTAATTTAATGGCGCATGACTTGGGTGTAAACAACTAAAGAAGTATCGAATTATATTACACATATTCTACAAGATATTAACATAGTTGTTTAATATGAAGATTATGTTGTGTGTTTACCTGTTTTTGTAGAGGGTAAACCTCTTTTTTACTGACAATACAATGTTTAAAACTGTGTACAGCTGGCGTTTACATGACAACATACTAAGGTAAATTACATATACACTGATTGTGTTAAATATATTATTTCGCTCTTGAGGAGACTAAGATTGTCACGGTAATCCATCAAGTCGTATATTATATATTGAAGAGATGTTCAAAGAAAGAATGTTGTAAACAATATAGATATGTCAATTTAAATGGCACCATGACAAAAATGGCCCTTACAAAAACAAACACACAGAACAACACAAAAACACGTAGAACACCAAGACGCAACATACATTCAGAAAAACTCTTTTTTTGTATTTTACTACTTACACCATTAAACGCCAAGGTTGCTTTTTCCAATTAGTATTAGCTTTTCACTTTGTATTATGTCACAGTTGATACATGTACTTGTATTGTCAATCTTCACAATAAAGTAAATAGTCAAGTTTTATCACCATTGTGTTCGGCGTAGCATTGAGACGCAATGACACATGCTTTAACAATGTTCAAATGGGTTTGTGTTCTACAAGGGTTGTTATTGTTGTACGCGTATGTATGCTGGGAAATTTACCTTACTTGTTTCACCAACGGAACAATATGTATTTCATTAAACATCATTATTAGTTTTAGTTTTCAATTGAAAAGTTGAATTTCTTTTCGTGTTTACCTAGAATTAAAGATGCCATTACATTGTACTTGTTACGTGATAATGTTCTTGTGTAATTTAATAAGGTCATCTGTTTTTAGTTTCGCGTGTACACGTACCATGTAAAACACTAACTTAGAAAGAGCATCATGTGCAAGAATAGTATGTATATTTCCAAACAGCACAGTTATTGACATAACATATACGTTATCATTGAATAATTCATGTAATAATACTATGTGGCACCATGATTGATTGTCTAACATTTTAGCTACAACATAAAATATCATTATGGGACCAATACCAAATGCCATTCTTGGGCTAACATTTCCTTTTTTTTTTTATTGCGAATCCAACATTTTGTAATGGTCAAAGCTATATCCGCGTAAGGTATACAAAGGGATCCTCTTTCGAAAGTGTTTTTGTAATAAGAATTTGTCTAAAACAGTATATAAGGCATGGCGTAACTGCTGGTTATACAAATGTATATCAACTATCACATGTTTAGACAACCTTATATACAGCGTCCACGTATATGAGTATACGCAATATAGTTTATATCTAATATTTAATGTGGCAATGCCGCTTTGCATTAATACCTGCGTTTGATTTTAGTCCTAAATACTTTGTGTATTTTCACAATTTATATCTCAAGGTAGGAAACAGAGACGTGACACAGAAACAATTATATGTTTTTCTTGCGCATTCTAGTTCCGACAGAACTTTCTATTAACAATGTAAATAAATAATGAATGTTTTATTTCGAAATAAAATCCACGTGCAATAATAAAAGAAACAAGTTATACAATCAATCACGTGTCAAGAGGTAACTGACGGGAAAAAGATAATAAAACGCAACCATGTTTCTCTTGCTGGTTTAATCAATAAGCACTAACTTGCCGAACACGATTAGCAAGGTAACATATTAATTGCGAGTGCAGAATGTTTAATAAATTGTTTACTTGCAGTACAAACATAAATTAAAAGAGGTAAATCAAACTCTACTAAACTGTCTTAACCATGAGTTGGCGGTGCAATAATATGTAATTTTATGTTGACGTTCTTGCTTTGTTATACATACACAATAGAATACGTATTGCAATTTATTGATGTTGTTTTTGTATGAGTGTTTGCATTCAAATATAATCCTTGCATTAATCTTCATGAGTGACATTAAAATGTCGACCTAATGACGTTTGCCAACATATTCATTATAAAGTTGTTTATTTTGCACATTAAACAAATAAAGCGTGCCAGTATTTTACTTCGCATTTTTAAAGTGTCGGGATGTTATTATTAAACCACATTGGATCATTTTATTATTTAAACGTGGTGATCAGCACCCCCGCATAACTAAAGGATGTTATTATTCAACGCTGAATGTATAGAAAGGCGTTGATTAAGTGGAACTTTAACGATCGTTTACGCATCCTTAGCACAAGCTAAAATGTTTTTTTCGCTGATATTACCAAACAACCTGCTGTTCTACATACTTATTGGAACATCAGTTTAAACGGCCTTTGTTAATTTAGGAATCTTTGTCAAACCGTTACAACAACTGTTTCGCTAGTATATAATTTCCACACAAAGCAGTCTATAAATTGATAATAAAATGTTATATATATTTAACAGGTTTGATCGTATATCTTATAAATATTAAAACATATCGACCATCTAAATGTAATGTAGCTATAAACCTCATCTAGATCTTCAATAAAGTTTTATTTTTAAAATGAAGGAACTCTACAAATAATTTACCGAAATATAGTCATAAAAAGGATATATCACGTATGGCATTAATAACTTATTTCATTGAATTATGCTTGGTATGTTAATATATAATTGCTTTTGACATTTTCATTTACAATATTTACTTGTAGACATATACATTCTGTCCTGAGTTTCTATAAAAAAGATATACATAATAATTAATGCAAAACCAGTATTATCTCACATACATTTTATTACACATTTTATTATTTTCTACAACTTTGACATTTAATCTGATATACTGTCAGACTTTGCCAGATACTAACTGGATGCTTTCTAGTACGCGTGTAGCTAATGATGTGCAGTTTGAACTGTATATTAAACTGATGAAAGGGAAAGCCCCCACGAAGCATAGCCTGCACGAGAAAACAGCAGTCTCGGTTTTACTGAAGTTGTTCATCAGTAGTAATGAATGATGTCACACCACTGACGCCCCCTAGCGCATGAGCGGAACTCCATTTTCAAATGTAAACAACATACATGTACACTCAATGATCCCTGAGGACCAGAAAAATATGACTACACAATGATGTAGTACGGGGCGGCTTTTTACAGCCGCCACACAGGCACTAAACACCAGAGTATATACCATATTATAATTGTTTAAATATATTTGCATAGCTTACTGGTTTGCGCAATCAATAAAGCTAGATGTGGCAAATAAGAAGTAAAAATAGAACACTTCAAACTTACAAAACTAAACAATAATATTCAAGTAATTCAAATATGCAATTATATATTTTTATATTATTGCCTCTCAGTCTTGTTCAAAGGAAAGTATCATTTTACGGTTTACAAAGATAAGATGATTACCTAGTACATTTACATACATTATAGTAAAGCTGGTGTCGTGTGTTAGGTTTTTGCAAAAACAAATGTACTGTGAATTTATGTCTAAAAGTATGTGACCTTTCGTGAACGTGTTTGTTATCGGATACAATTATGAACCTAAGGCATGACCAATGCTATATTTCCAAGGCGTCATCTGTCTGAGTGTGGCGATATTGGTGCGATGTGTTTTGTCATATAGTTCACGTACTTCTAGTTGTAGGTAGTTTTCCTCAGTCTTCTTGATTGTTACTGTGAAGTTACTCTAACACCACACGTTGTGTAATTAATATGAATTGCATTGTTATGTCAACAAGTATCTCGTTTGTAAATCGTGTTATCTTCCCTCAGGTTGGCAGTATTCATACCGTTTTGTTGTTGTCATACTCAACAAAAGTGCTCAATATACACATGTGAGCACCAACACCAAGTACCTTTTTTGTACATTGTCTTTTATGTCATACAACCCACATTGGTCTTAAAAGACGCCATTTCAATTGTGAAACAAATATATCAAGGCTTCATCTGGTTCAAACAACAGATACAAATTATTCTGGTTTCTCTGTTGGTATTTCCGCTCAATGGCCGCATTTCCTATCTCATTAGGTCGTTGTTGATCCCTTGTAATGAAAACTGTCCCAAAAGTATGGCAAAGGGATAATGTTTTCGTGAAATAATGCACATTTGTCTGGGAAATGGTCAGTGTTTCTTTTTTGAAACTGATATTTTATATCGCTCTCGGTATGTATAGTGATAATCATAAATATCATACTGACATAATAATTTTATACATTACTTTTTTGTTCGTGTGATTTAATGGCAGCAATCTTTAATAACGTTATGATCTCATACATACTTATATGTTGCGTTATGCCATATATGTGTAAATGGTTAACTATACGTTGTCAATGTGTATTACTTAAATGACATTGCCGGCCATAACCGTGCCTTTAGAGTAAAAAAAAATAAATTATGAGTGCCTTCCTTATCCTATTTATTCTAGTCACATAGGTCATAAGTCCAATTCTAGGCACATACAGTAATGAAATAGATTCTACAGCTATTAACCACATAAACTTAAATCAAGTAGAACAGTTGTCCGTTACTGGCAAGTGTATTTCCACTCGGTTATGATAACGTTAAGGTTGGTTAAACCGCACCGAAAGTGTAAGTAGAATGACCGTCGTGTTGTACCTAAATCACTCATGGAAAAGGCAAAACAATCAAACAACAACAAATTGTGGTTACTGCAATCGATAAGTGCATTTCCTGGACGTAGACACTGTATGCATACAATACAAATACAATCAGTTGTGACGACACGAGGACAATTCTATATTTAAACTATGATTCCAATGTTGGACCTTCGGGAAGACATCACACTGCGATAGGCGTCCGTGATTACGATAAAAGCAATAAAATAAACGTCAAAATAGATGGCGCAAAACAAATTTGTGTCGCCTACATTTATGTAATGAAGTGTCTGATATTGCTCATAGAAATCATCAATAACAATCTATAACAAACCGCTACATAGAACACTTAAGTCCTGAAATGGCGTCAGTTTTGTATATTCCTTATAATTAAGCAACAGTGTCATTTTACAACGCCAGTGTTGCAAAGCATTTAACGTCTAATATGCTAGATACGTGTCCATCTAATTAACTTGCATTTCAAAGTTTGAACTTTCTGCGTGCGAGATTATCGTTTTAATGAGTGTGTTCAAAGATGTATATGGGCAAATGTAATTACCACTTAAAATAACTTGTTATTGGATCAAGTTCGAAGCAAACTGCGATTAAGACATTTATAAATACTGAATGTTTAGTGCTTGTCTGCTACGTATTTTGACCAAGTTCGGCCAGATGTCTGTATCAATGTTAACATTCCTAGCATTTTTCTTGCATTTTATTGTAAAATATCAGAGAAAATGAAAAGTCCTAACGAAGCATAGCTTGCATTGGGAAAGTAGCAGCCTCGGTTTCATCGAAGCCGTTTATCAATGGTAATGACAGATGCCACAACACTGATGCCACTAACGCATGAGCGGAACTCTATTAACATACAATCATTGGTCTCAGTAGACCATAAAAATAAAAGTATTAACACTCATGCAAAATCCATTTAACCGACATCTCGCAATCAGGAAGCAAACTGACTCATACGCGTTTAAATATAAATAGAAACAAACATGTTTTTACAAATTAGCAATTTGCATCGACTGTCTGCCAAGAACTCAAAACAATTGTGTTTCTGTCATGTGTTTGCAATCTCCATATATGTTGGTACGCAGTTGTCTGACGATTTCTTTGTTAAAGTGTACGAGTGCCGTTCTAATTTTTTAAGCATGTTGACTCATAAACTTAAGTCAGAACCGTTGTCAGTTACTGACACAAGTATTTACACTTGGTAATTGTTACGCTGAAGTCGTCTAAGCTGCCCTAGAAAGTATGTAAGTAGGTGTGCAATAAAGTGACTGTCATGGGAAAGTCGTAAAATCAAACAACACAAATATACACCTGACAAAATTAATGATGTTACCGGACGTATATACAAAATCATTAAATTCTTATACTAGTACAATCTTTTAAGACGACAAGAACCAATCACATTTACAAACCTGTAATGCCTATGCTTTACTTTCGGGAGCAAAGCGACTCGAGATGGGCGCCTCATTTGGACTACAAAACACAATGAAATAACTAAAATAGTCGTGAAAGCGCAAAAAACCATACATGTACATGCCACCTACAAATGTACCATGTTTTTGCTGGCCGTGTTTTAGTCGGATAATGATGTGTTTGATATTGCTTATGATTACCATAAAACGATTCTATGACTAACACTTGCCAACAACACTTAAAATTGCGTTTATATAATGGTTAGAAATATTTCATTCAGTTGCCAGAAACATTGCGATCTTGTCAGTAACACATTGTTAGTTTTGCAAACCAGTGGACAGTTTAGTTTCAATGGAAATGCGTTTATCTTATAAACTTACATTTTAATTTGTAAGGCATTTGATTTTGCTCAGTGAACAGTTTAATTTTGCTATCTTATTAGGAACCTAAGACATGACCAATGATGTATTTCAAATGCGGCATCTGTCTTTGTGTAGCAATAAACGTGCGATTGTGTTGTTCATAGAATTTAAATACTCCTAGTTCAATGTAGCCTCCCTCCTCTTAATGTTTACAATGAAATTATTCTAACACCATATGTAGTGTAATGGATGTAAAATGCAATGTCATGTCAAGAGATATCATATTCGTATATAGTGTTTTCCCTTAGGAGGGCAGTATTGATACCGTTCGTTGGTGTCATGCTCACAGAATGCGCTCATTATACAAATATGTGCGCCAATATCAAGTTGTTGTTTTTTACATTGTCTTATAATGTCATATGATGGAAATTGGTTACCCACATCGGTCTTAGATGACGCCATTTCAATTGTGAAACAAATATATCAAGGCTTCATCTAGTTCAAACAACAGATACAAATTACTCTGGTTTCTCCGTTGGTATTTCCGCTCAATGGGCGCATCACCTATCTCATTAGGTCGTTGTTGATCCCTTGTAATGAAAAGTGTCCTATAAGTATGGCAAAGGGATCCAGTTGTCGTTAAAAAATGCACATATGTCTGGGAAATGGTCAGTGTTTCTCCTTTGACCAATTCGTAATTCGTTTTGCTCTCGTTTATATTTTAATGTGACTTTCAGAATTGTTGGCCATAATTTATGTGTTGGAAATAATATACACAGTAAGGTCCTGTTTTATGTGATGCTGTTACGAAAAATGTAACTGGAATGTTTATGGTGAATTTAAATAATACAGCATTTTATAAATGTCAAAGACCTTTAAAACATACAACGAATATTTTCATTACAACTTGTCTAAATGATCATTGGTTTACGCATTGAACTGATATCGCGCTGGGTATTTGTAGCGAGACTAATAAGTACCATAATGAACTAATATTTATTACTTTTTGTGTTCGTGTGATTAATTTAATAATAAAAATAGATAGGTTATGTTAGGATCTCACACGCACTTGAATGGTGTTTTTGCAGTATATGTGCTACCCGGTGGTTTAACTTAACTTTGTCAATGTGTACTACTAAAATGGCATTGCCGGCAAAAACTGGTCTTTATAATTGAAACATAATAAATTATGAGTGTCTTCCTTATCCTATTTATTCATATCACAGTTATAATTTTCTTTCAAATTCTAGGCACAGACAGTTATGAAATAGTTTCTACAGCCATTAACCACATACGAAACTCGTAAACATGAATCAGAACAGTTGCCAGTTACTGGCAAGAGTATTGCCACTCGGTAATGATTACTTTGAGGTTGGCAAAACTGACTTGAAAGGAGTGAGTAGAATAGTTAACTGACCGTCGTGTTGCACCTAAATCATTCTAGTAAAGGCGAAAAATCAAATAACAACAAATTGCGGTTTCTACAATCGATAAGTGCATTTCCTGGACGTAGACATACAGTGATGCATACAATACAGATACCATCATTTGTGACGACACGAGGACAATACCATCTTTAAACTCTGCTGCCGATATAATACCTTCGGGAGAACAACAGACTGAGATAGTCGTATGCTATGTAATTACAATAAAAGCAATAAATAAACGTCAAAATAGATGGGGATGCGCATAACAAATGTGTGTCGCCTACATTCATTTATGTCATGAAGTGTCTGATATTGCGCATAGAAATCATCAATAACAAACCGCTACATAGAACACTAAAGTCTTGAAAATGGCGTTATTTTTTGTATATTCCTTATAATTAAGTAACAGTGTGATCTTACAACACCGGCGCCAGTGTTGCAAAGCATTGAACGTCTCATATGCTGGAACCGAGTACATCTAATTACCTTGCATTGCAAACTTTGAACTTTCTGCGTGCGAGAGTATCATTTTAATAAGTGTGTTTAAAGATTCATATCGGGAATGCAAATGCCACTTTAAATTACTTGTTATTGGATAAAGATAGAAGCAAACCGCGTTTAAAACAATTATACTATATGCTTAGTTAGCGCAGTGAATCGGTGCTTGTTTACTACGTAGTTTGACCAAGGTCGGCCCGATGTCTGTGTCAATGGTAAGAGTCCTGGCATTCTGCTTGCATTTTTATTGTAAATTGTCTAAGAAAAGGGACAGTCCTGAAGAAGCATAGCTTGCATTGGGAAAGTAGCAGCCTCGGTTTCATCGAATCCGTTCACCAATGGTAATAAAAGATGCCACACCACTGACGCCCCTAGCGCATGAGCGGAACTCTATTTTCAATTGCAAACAACATACAATCATTGCTCCCAGCAGACCGAAAAAATACATCTACACAATGATTATGTAGTATAATTGAATACCAAGTATTCATAGTCATGCCTAATCCATTAAACGGCATCTCGCAATAGGGAGGCAAAATGACTCATACGCGTTTGAATATCAATAGAAACAGTATTTAAACCAAACAGGTTTATACAAATTAGCAATTTGCATCGACTGTTTGCCAAGAAATCTGTGCCATGTGTTTGCAATTTCCATATATGTTGTTACGCAGTTGTCTGACGATGCTTTGTCAAAGTGTACGAGTGCCGTTCTATTTTTAAGCGTGTTGACTCATAAACTGAAGTCAAGTAGAACCGTTGTCAGTTACTGGCACACGTATTTACGTAAAAGTCGACTAAGCTGCCCTAGAAAGTATGTAAGTAAACTAAATACCGACCGTGGTGTGCCATTGACATATCGACAACTGCTTTGTCGGACCACCTGAAGTGACCTTTGGTCCGACAAACGGCGGAGAACTATGTAACGTCATAACGCACACCGTCATTTGAGCAAATCAGAGGACTATATGTTTTGTGTTTCGCTAGTTACGCGCACGTGCACTGTTTGACCTAACGCGCTTTTCCGCAATTGTCAGAGCATCGGACGTCATTTTAAGCGTCCTGTCAATACGTTAATTATGGTCATGGGAAAAGCGTCAAATCAAACAACAACAATATGTAGATTTTTTGGACGATACACTAGATGCGATGCATTCACTTCACATACCATCTTTTGTGACCACACGAAACTATCACATTTACAAACAAGCGCTATCTATATTATACTTTCGGGAGCATAGCGACTCGAGATAGGCGCCTGATATGTGACTACAAAAATACATTGAAAAAGTATGGCGTTAATAAAATTGTATAAAATATTTCATTTAATTCTCAAAACTGTAAGAACTGTGCTCATTCTATTGCATGTACTATTCGTTAAGAAATGCCCATAATTTATTTATTTCAAACTTAATTCGTCAGAATTCTACCTACAAAACCCATTTCATTTTATAAGATAGCCCTCTTCGATTACGGTATGCATGTCTTCCAAAAGCCCTATTTTAAAGAGTATTGATTGTTTAGCTTAAATCTCATACCCAGCAGCTTTATTTATAACTCGACTGCTTTTTAATAATAATAATACAACCATGTTTTCACAATAAACACTTGGCAGCGCTGGTCGCCAAGTAATCAACACAATGTTTTTTTTTGTCTCTGTCATTTATTGTCAAAACTCCATACACCTGTTTAAGTATTTCAAGTGTTTCAAGATGAACAGCTTCAACAAAACCGAGGCTGCTGTTTTCTCGTGCAGGCTATGGTTTCTGACGGCTTTCACCTTCATCAGTTTAATATTACTTACTACAGCTGGTGTTTAGTGCCAGTGTGGCGGCTGTAAAAAGTCACCCTGTATTACATCATTGTGTAGTCACATTTTTCTGGTCCTCAGGGATCATGGAGTGTACATGTATGTTGTTTACATTTGAAAATGGAGTTCCGCTCCTGCGCTAGGGGGCGTTAGTGGTGTGGCATCATTCACTACTACTGATGAACAGCTTCAACAAAACCGAGGCTGCTGTTTTCTCGTGCATGCTATGCTTCCTAATGGATTTCCCTTTCATCAGTTTATTATTAGTAAACACGTTAACCCAAGGCTATTGTGATTTTGTAAGTATGTCCAGTTTGTCACATAGGCAATATGAAAAACTTAGAAACTGTCAACTTTAAGTGACATGTTTAACTACATGTATAATGTTGAATAAAAAAGATGATCTAAGACCATAGCGGCCATATTTCGAAGTTGATAAATAAATACGAGAAAAAATAGTAACACAAATCATATTCTCACAGCGATCAAATTAAATAAATACTGATTTATAACTATCTTGGTTTGTCTCGCGTGGCTGGTAGTAATTTTATTATAAATAATTGGATTTATGATACATATCTTACTAGACGATGCCTAGTCTAAATGTAGTGTTTGAAAAACGAGCGATGACAGTTATAGATATTATGATATGACAGCTATGCAAATCCGCATCTTGTTCAATTATTTGGATAGAAATCATACACCATCTATAAACAGCTTGTTCGCACTTGATCTCGTCCCTAAAGAATCCTGTTTCTAAAGCTGACAAGCGTATTTATAACTAGGATATCTACACAAATTAGCATGTTGGCAGATATGTTTAGTAGTATGTCTATTTGAGTGTGTAAGTAATGAGAGTACATGCTTAATTTTTGCATTACCAGCATTCAAAGATTTATTAATGTGCGGAAAGGTCCGGAGAAAAATCATCATGCCAAGAAACAACTCATCATTAATTTACAGATTGATTGATTGATTTATTGATTGATTGATTGATTGATTGATTGATCGGTCGGATTAATTGATTGATTGATTGATTGATTGAGTGAGTGAGTGAGTGAGTGAGTGAGTGATTGAGTGATTGAGTGATTGCACACCAGGACTGGTGTTTTCTTTGTCAGATTATGTCATAAAAGTGAAGCTACCGGGGGGCCTACACTCATTGGTAACAAATATTAATCAAATCAAAACCAACATAATAACAATGGTCTAACAATAGCAATTTTAATGTTCATCAATACCTTAACAAGAGCAGTTAGTCAATGAACTCCAAATGTTACACATATCTAGCAAGACATAAGCGTATTCAAACAACCTACACACTACGTTGATTTCTCTGTGGGTGTTTCCGCTCAGTGTCAGCATTTCTTATCTCATTAGGTGGTTGTTGATCCCTTGTAATAAAATATGTCGCAAAAGAATGGCCTTAAACATTATGTTGTTTTTGTGTTATAATGCACATGTGTCTGGAAAGTGTTACATTTGTCTTTATTTTCCATTCGTTTTTTAAACGTGACTTGCAGAATCTTAGACCATAGTTTATGTGATTAAATTAAAAAGACACGCCAATGCCATCTTCCGTGTAATAGCGTGTAAAACAATGTAGCTTGAATTCTATGCTGTGATTTATACAATACAACGATTTTTTAGCTTACGGATATAACGTTTAATAAACAAAGCCATTTTGAGCTAGTAATCCTTTAGTATAACAGTTACCCGTTATTGTCACTGGATATTTCCACCCAGTAATAAGTGCGTTAAGGTTGGCTAATCTGCACTGGAAGCATGTAGAATATAAAAAAACTGGCCGCCGTGTTGTGCCTTAAGTACCCATGGAAAGGGCGTAAAATGAAACAAAACAAATCTTGGTGCAAAACTATTGTAGCTTGTTTAAAAAAGGGTAGTTTTGCACCAGGCCCTCGAAATAGTACGAGGTGTAGACAATAGATACGTGTTGTTTTTTTCTGAACGTAGACACTAAATGCATACAACACCGATATCATCTTTTGTGATGATACCAAGACAATAACATAATACAAACCCCTTTTGTCCTTGTTATACATTCGGGAGCATTGCCACCGGAGATATGCGCCTGATATGTGAATACGAATACAGTATGTACAATAAAATGAACGTCACAATGGATGCAGAATCGTATTAAAATGCATGCCACCCACATTTAATTCATGAATGGGAATCTCTGGTATTGCTGATGAAAAACGTGAACAAGATTATATTACCAACAATTACACAAAGCACTTGATGATGGCGTTTATGTGATTGTTAGAGATATTTTTAAGAATTAAACAGTGCGGTCTTGCTACAACAGTGTCAGGTTTGCAAAACATTTAATATTATAGACTCGCTGGAAAAGTGTTCATCTATTAAACCTGCTGCGAGCGAGAATTTCGTTAAATTGATTTTAACAGAAAGAGATGCCGTGGGTTTAAATGTAATAAATGTATGCAGAATATTACAGTTGTACCTGTGGCATATAATAATATTTCAGAATTGGCCATGATTGGTTCAATTGGATCATTGTTTCATCAAACATACTACTCTAATACTACCACATTACATGTACGTCACTTTTTATTAGATAAAGACCGACTCGATCCACGTTTAAAGATTATTGTATCACTGGGTACAATCAAAGCGTCACAGGCTGTGGTTCTCAACGAAAACATGTAGTTGTTACTCAACGAAAACTTATGTTAACAAACACTAGTTTCCCTGCCTCCACGTGTCATTTGGAGAAAAACATTCCCGAGAGTAGGACAACAGGTCAGTTCATTGTTTATTTTTCAAGTGTTTTATTCAAACTGTTTTTGCCGATATCATTTGTGTTAATAATTAACAATATACATGTCTGCAAATGCTATTGTACAGTATTATATGTATGTTTTAGTAGAAAATAGGCTTTTTTTAGTAATTAATCGCGCTGAAAATTTTCATTTACATAACATTATGTATTCCTGATACTGGCCAAGTGTCTGTGAACGTTACATAACAATTTTATGCCGCTGTAGCTCAAGAAATTGTGTGAGCGTGAGCTTGCAAAACAGGCATTTCCCCGAATCAAAGTGTGTGTGTTGCTCAACGAAGTCACCTTTTATTGTATGTGTTGCTCACAGAGAGTGTGAGTGTTTCTCACTGAAGACTTATGCAGCCTTTTCTGTTGCAGTCAAAAAGAACTGTACACGCGTGCGCGATGAACTGGCTTAACATTTCATTTGAAGACAC
>Ga0224511_10000143_pt1 | contig 25849 bp, 10 predicted proteins | sample SF_May12_sed_USG_2_FD_169988 | JGI IMG/M metagenome (GOLD analysis project Ga0224511, IMG submission 169988) | Sediment microbial communities from San Francisco Bay, California, United States - SF_May12_sed_USGS_8_1 | ecosystem: Environmental > Aquatic > Marine > Sediment | place: USA...
CGGGGGGTGGGGGTGGGGTAGAAAACCATTGAACGTGTTGACGTGTTGAAGTAAAAGCCAATTTTTAGCGTGTTTTGGCCATATTTCTATCATAATTATACTTAAATACTTAAAATGAATCGCGAGCGAAGCGAGCGACGAAAAAAAGAGAAAAATTAGCGTTTTGGGCATAACAAATCATAGGTCCGCGGCCGTTAGGGGGGGGGGCGCGCCGGGTGCGCCCCCCCTGGATCCGCTAGTGGTTTACAAGTTGTTGTATTTATAATGTATTGAAATTGATGCGCACAGAAAGTTAAATCATGAACATATAGGTAAGTTTTGCAATATGAACAATAGTATTGCAATGTTTAACTTCAGTTATATTTTGCATGTTCCCATTTATAATCTTATGTGACCTAGATTTATGCTGGTGTCAAAACTTATAATTTTAATGTTTTATTCCATAAAGGTAATATATACTATTCAGTCAATAATTATAACTATGTAGAAGACACAATGTATATGTATCGATTAAAAAACTAATGCCAATAAATGCACATTAAGCGAGATATTTCTATCTGAAATCTTAAAACGAAAGCGTTTTATTCCGAAAGCCGGGCTTTAGTGGTCGATCTAAGCAATTGTTGGCAATTTGCCTGTTGAGTGCAACATTCAACTAACGACACTCTCCGTTAAAGTCCGTAAACTTTCGAAACTAGTCAAATAACGAATAAAGTCAGCATTGTAGGCAAACAATAACCGAAATTTATTTGCAATCAACGACTAAATCGGTACACATCGTAAATACAATTTGTAGCGTATTTTGCAATTAAATATGTTTCGGTGTAATGTTAATATTTCATTCACGATAAAATATCACTTGATTTAAAATATTTAAAAAATATTTGATAAAAAGATCGTATATAGTCTCTTTTAGACCAAAATGATGACTTAACTACATTTTAAATTTTTTACCCCTTTTAGATGAAGGAAACACTTCATTTACATGTAAATAGTCAACGTGTATTTTTCTTGTTTATTCAAAGCATCTATCATTCAGTCAAAGCTACTAGCCATCCGGAAAACGCCGTGAAGCCGTTGCCGCGGATTTTCCCGTTCCCGTGCCAGTAATAGTTTGCTGTCGTAACCCACACATCGTCACCTGCCTGCAAATCAAACAATGTTGATTGTAACTCATCGACGTGATATAAACCTAACAAACAACCGAGTAAAATCAAAAACACAAAACGGAACTACATACAGTTGTATATGTACTTAAATAAGTTCATGTTAATAATATAGCAACGAAACATAGTATTAAATATTAAACAACAAAGAGATTGCATTAATAAGATGTCCGTATAAAATATGCGTATACCTGAAGTTCAACTGTCGCTGTCCGACTTGTGGAAATCTTGTGGGTAGACTGTGGCGCCTCTCCGTAACTCCACAGTATCTCTTGGTTGTTTCTTACCAGTATTGTGTGCTCAGACGAACCTGGGTCCATCATTATAGCAAAGCTGAAAACGTAGACCCCCTTAACCGGTGCTCGAAATATGCCCGTGGTACCGCGGTATGCGTTACCAACGTTCGTGACGATTTTATCAAACACAATGGTCTGTCCTTGGCCAAGAGTAACAGACGGTGCACTAACAACTGCCGTGAAGGCAACGGCTGGTGTATTGGCAAGAAAACCTGTAATGTTAGTAGGTGAAACAGTGATTGTTCAAATAAAATAATTTCGACTCGGTAAAACACAACAACGCATTTTCTGTTTTACAAAATTAGTAAAAAAAGCTTTATAACAATCATAATTTCTTACGTGTTGATTTCATTATTTCTCGCCCATTCGATAACTCTTGAACCGCGTGCTTTAAAGCTTTGTTGTCTTTCTCCAAAGCCAGCATTCGACGCTGGATGGACTCCATAAAGTTCTCCATTTTTTCTGCTCTGCCGACATCATGTTGACCAAACACAAAAACAGCAAGAAAAACTATGCAACAGACGTTCACCATTGTTAAAAGGCCCAAATGAAGCAAAAAGGACAAAACCTTGTGTCTATGGAGAAAACGATCATATCGCGACTTTTTAAACGGTTTCTTATCAATTAAGGCCAATAAAAAGGCCAAGATAAAGGCTTAGAGTAACGTCAGCGCCTATGATAAAATTAACATGTAAATTGTGTTGTGCTATGTTGAGGCAATGGGCATTTGAAAAAAAAAGCAATTTAGTGAACATTTAGTTATCTATATTGTTAAGAACTTTTACTCTTTGATACATTTTGAGAAGACACTTCTTCAAATCATACTTTTAGCTTGTACAATTCATTTGGTTAATTAACTTAAATCAGTTTAGACGTAGGCAATAAATGGGCACTTAAATTAATTCTAGACTAGAAATCTGGACCTCTAGATCGGCACACAACCGCTCTTTTCCGACCTAGTACATGTATAAAAGGTCAATTTATTTCCCAGTTTTAAACGGTTATTTATCTTGGTTAAGAATGTGCGTAGACAATTGAAACTAATGATTCTAAATGTGTATATGTGTTAGTTAAAAGTTACTTGGTGTTTAACACTGATTAGATTACAGCACGGCGGTCAGTATACATATTTATTAAGTACATTGGGCACTTAGCAGACCTCAGCGTTACCAGCTGCCAACTAGGTAGCACTAGAATGCTTGGTTTTGTTCGGGTATACTTAAACCGATGGGTGGTTATTTTTGTTTGGAATGCGTTTTGTTTGGTTACCGATGTACCTTAAATTGATGCTTTATTTAAAGGTAGAGAGCGAATGGTCGCATGTTCTACTTAATGATCAATCTGAGAAAGAGGGAACACACCTCTACTTACTTACACTGAAAACGACTGCTCAACACGATTGAACTTTCCGGACCGGCAAGTTCTAAAATGATATAACATAACATACTTTTTCAAATTAAACCACTTTATTTCTATTGTTATTTGGCTTACACACATCATTCGGTCATAGCAACAAGCCACCCAGAGAACGTCGTGAACCCGTTGCCATGGATGGTTCCTTTCCCGTGCGTGAGACTATTCTGAGTTCGAACCCACACATCATCTCCGGCCTGCAATGTTCACACATTTTATAGTGATACGTATTCTTCTAAATTATGTTTGTACTTATTATGTTTTTTCATCGCAAGCGGTTTAGGCGCGTCTTTAATAGCACTTACACAATGCCTTTTAGGCGATGCACTTATATTTCAGCAGGACATATTTGTCATCCATGGATGATTCGTTATTAATCTGATTAAATGTACTTACTATGATTATTATTAATAAATATAATTACATTATACGTCTTTATGTAGTGTTTTGTAGGTACCAAAATAAAAATGCAATCGGTACCTCCAGCTCAACTGCTGCTGTTCGGCTGGCGGAGATAAGATGGGTCGAACCGGGAGCATGTCCGTAGTTCCACATGATGTGGTTACCGTCCTTGACTAGTTCGATGTACTCGTCGAGTCCCGGATCCATCATCAGAGCGAAGTTGAACACATATACGCCTTTGATAGGTGCCCGAAACAAGCCCGTAGTATTGCGGTAAGCATTACCGACGTTGGTTATCACCGTGTCGAATACCAGGGTCTCCCCTGCGCCTAGAAGGCTGAGTGTAGGAGGAGCCACCACTGCAGTGAAGGCAACAGCCGGGTTGTCCGCGAGGAACCCTGGCAACAAGACACGTGGTTTATACGTTTTGCAAACAAGCGTATACAGCTATTTACACGTTAAAAAGAAAAAGTTAAATCTCACCAAGGGAAACTTGTACATTAGATTCAATATACATGTATATGACTTATTCACTCCCTAAATCAGGTTTGACATCGTATAGTTTTTATTTGAAAAGAAAACAATGGTGGCGTTCAAAAACACGTTTAAAATATTGTACTTCTACAATCTATTCTCGTTTCTTTTTCAGATTCAAAAATGTTTAATTCACTGATACATGTTTTAGCTTTTTAATTTTATAAAAACAATACCAGTAAATTAGAATAAATACGTTTCGACATCTTTTCCGCAGTACGCGTTGACAGTTCATTCAGGGCGGTCAGAATAGCCCGGTTTTCATGTTTTAAAGCCCGGTTTTCTTCCTCAAATGCTGTCATTCTTAGACTGAGAGTTTCCAACAAATCTTCAACATGTTTCGCTCCAGTCACATTGGTTAAAACAAACACTATTACAACAGAAGCTATTAATCCCTTCATATTCAACACAGTCGTTGACAACACAATTAAATGACAAAAAATAAATGACACTTCTAATGACGGAAGTCGTATTTACGCAGACAATGGGCTTGTCGAAGATAAGAACACTAAGCATGGCGTATATAACTGTACATGAAAGTCATTTAAACACTGACATGAGAACACACATTCAAAGCCCGAGTATACATGTAGGTTTTTCTGAACTAAATAATCGACATGGGACTGTTGTCTTTATGAGGATTTCATCTTTTTCTCAGATATATTAAAATACTGGCCAGAATGTCTAATGGTATGTAAAGATGCAATAATTCAACACCAGTATGCCGATCCTAACCTGGTACAGTGATACGGATCCGTATATGTAATTTTAAACATTATACTACGATACGTACACAACTAAATAATTGGAAAATGACATTTAGCATAAACATTAATACATAAATAAAATAAATAAATATAAAAGTTATTCGACTTAGCATTTAGTAGACTACGTTTTATTTATAGGAAGAGGGTCTGGAAGTCAAACCCATCAAGTTTTGTGTAGCTATCATATGCTACAATTACATGTACCATGGTTACATAGACAATGTATAGCAAGTAGAGAAGATATGTTAATGGCTTTTGCGTTATACATGTACATGTAGACTCAGAGCTTAAACAAAACGGAAGATACCTTTTCAAATAATATAAAATGAAGAGATGTTTAAAGAAAGAATGTTGTAAACAATGTAGATATGTCAAGTTTAAGGGCACCATGACAAAATGGCCGGTACAAAAACCAATACACAGAACAACACAGAAACACATAGAATTACAGACATTCAAGAAAAATTAAACTGATGAAAGGGCAAACTAATATTTTTGTGTTTAAAAAGCAACATACATGTTGAAACTGTTTTTTTGTTGTGCAATTTTCATACACATTTGGCTGGGGTGATATTTTTTAATTTAGAGAATAGCACGCAAACACTTTTGTTCACAAATAGCCTGAATATCTTAGTGAAAGTCATGCATCTTAAATGGATGGGATGACCATAACTACCATAAAGGTCAATTCTGTGTCTTATCAGACAGAATAAAGTCTGTAGTGCATCAAGTCTTCATTCTGTCGTATGTCTGTTACCTCTATGAAATGTCGCGGCAATTAACAATGTGGCGATGCATGATTTTCTGTGTGTTTTTATCATTCAGCAGATGCGACAGGGTAGAGGATATGTTAGAAGCTCTAAACCGTAGAGTCAGCGCACTAGAAGACGAAAATCGAGAGCTAAGGAGTGCTGTTAAAGCTTGTTTGAATAAATCGGACTCACAGGAAACAAAGCGTATGTTGATATAAATACAATTTACGTTAGTAATACTTTGTAAAAGCATATTGTTAAAATAAATGAACATTGGTCAAATCACCTTGTCAGTGTATTTTAAAACTAGTGAGATAATGTTCAAGACTCACTTTTCTCAGTTGAATTAAACTATTTCGTTGGGCGTAAATAAATTAAAACATGCTTTTAAGGATTCCTTGTCGAAGACCCCGCAGTTGCCTTTACGGCAGTCGTCATCCCAACTCTTGAGCTGCTGGGCCCAGGACAGACACTCATATTTGATACTGTTGTCACTAACGTCGGCAATGCCTACCGCAACACCACGGGCATGTTTAGGGCACCAATTCAGGGCGTCTACGTATTCAACTTTGCTCTTATGATGGACCCGGGATTTGACGAGTACATCGAACTGGTCAAGAACGGTAACCACATCATGTGGAACTACGGACATGCTCCCGGCTCCACGCATTACATATCGGCTAGTCGAACAGCGACAGTCGAACTGGCGGTATTTTTTTCTTTACCTGTTTCCTCTGTTTTGATTATTGTTTGTTATAACAATTTTACACTTCATGTGTTGAAAACAGAGCAAGTAATTGTAACTTCACGGCTGCTTTGAACCTGTTTTTTCTGTTTTGACAATGAGAAACGTTATGCAAAATTTTCAAAAACTGAAAAACAAAACTCTATTTGTTATTTATTTATCTTTAAGATTGAAGTTCGTAATTTTGTTTTACAAACACTGTGTGTTGCAATCTGAGCTAGGTATTGTCACATTACGGCTGAATTAGGTGAAGAATCAGTCAGTTACTTGCGCGGTAATGAGACCTGTACTGGTCAACCCAAGAACAATAGTTAGGCGAACGTATGGCCCTTAAATACCCTTATAAATGTTAAAACGGCATAACGTCTAAACATACAATACATTTAAACAAACTGACAATCAAACACACAGACAAATAAACAAAATTGTACTTTCTGTTTCAAGGCTGGGGACGATGTGTGGGTTAGAACCCAGGCACGGACTACACACGGACAAGGCAGAATCCATGGCAATGGCTTCACCACATTTTCTGGATGGCTAACGGCACTGACAGAAGCATGAGAAAACAAAAACCACGACAAAAGCGAAAGATTACAATGATTTAACTAACTTTTACACTGTTCTATTTGAATGTGTTTCTAAATTCTTCTTTCCAGCCAATAAAACGTAAAGCACGTTTGCTATAACATTTTATGATTCAGAATAGAAATATCTCTCTTATTATTGGTGTTCAATTTCGAGCAATTTAATTGCTTTAACATCGTTTCTATTGTTCCTCGACCTCTACATTTAAATCCAGCGAGACAGCCATCAACAAATGGTGTAATTTCGGGTTTTACTGGAAGCATGTATGACGACATTAACTGACTGCCACCACATGACTTATCCTCTTAAAAACGGCTAAACTTCCAAGCACGTTCACGCTTACACACCGTTATCGTAATGATTTTTGTTACTCGTACGACACGTAGAAATTATATCACGATTGCTATTACGTTTGTTTTTATTTTTACTTTTTAATACCATGTTCATTAAATTAATGTTATTATAAAATTCCATTTAAACTCTTGTTGAAAATCTCTAGCGTATCAATGTTTATTCAAGATTTGTGAGAAATGTGCCTCCCAAAAATTGTTACTGACATCGTTAAACAATGATCATGTGTGACACTGCTAAATTATTCAAAAGACGGGCGAGAATCAACTTCAAAATTTCAATAAACAACCCAACTTACTAGCACATTTTATTGCTGAACATTCGTAAGATGGGGATTTTCACATGTTAAGAGTCTGACTTGTCAGGATAAAAAGATAAGAATAAAAGGCAACCGATGATAACAACCGATGATGATTACATTTTTATGATCTGAAATAGTTCAACATAGTATAGGACATATAATAAATCACCTCAATCAACATCCTTTATCACTAAGCGATATGTGTTTAAATTGTATTTTTTAAATATTACGAACACATTAAAACACGACATTAACGTTATGTATTGTATCCAGTAGCCATTTTTATATCCAAACATTTAATTTCTCTTAGAAAAAGGAAAAGGGAAAGCATATTGCTGAATAAAAGTCAACCCTTGTTTTATTTTCAGATGCGTTGTTCTTTCTGTTAGGTTAAAATGTTTTCAAAAGCAAAACATATTGAGCTCTTCTGCTTGACGATCCGAATTCTAAAGTTTACTAAATAATAGCAGCCTCGGTTTTGTTGAAACTGTTCGTCAGTGGTAATGAAAGATGCAACTCCACTGACGCCGCCTAGTGCATGAGCGGAACTCTATTTTCAATGTAAACAAAATACAAATCATGATCCCTGAGTTTAATTACATTTTAATTGGCTATTTTCAACATGAAATGGGGGGGGGGGCGATTTGACCCTTTGTGGCCTTTGTCCTTTTTTGCCAAGAATAAGCCATGTATGATTTAAGGGGACATTCCACCTCTAAGACCTAGTTAAGACAAATGAAAAGATATTTATTTCGTGTCGCCCTTTTCATGAAAATGTGATACATAGGGGTCGCTTTGTCCGTTTGTATGTCCGTCAATCCGTATGTCCGTCACGAAATCTTAACGTTGGCCTTAACATTGCCATTCTACACAATGATAAAGTATGGGGCGACAGTTTACAGCCGCCACACAGGCACAAAACACAAGATGTAGTAAGTTAAATTAAACTGATAAAAGGGTAAGCCCTCAGGAAACATAGCCTGCATGGAAAAACAGCAGCCTCGGTTTTATTGAAGCTGTTCATAAGAGGTTATGAAAGATGCTACACCGCTGACGCCCCATAGCACATGAGCAGGACTCGTGTAAACAACATACAATCCATGATCCATGAGGACCAGAAAAAATTAACTAAATAATGATGAAGTACGGGCGACATTTTACAGCCGCCACACAGGCACTAAACACCAGCTGTAGTAAGTTAAATTAAACTGATGAAAGGGAAAGCCCTCAGGAAGCATAGCTTGCATGGGAAAATAGCAGCCTCGGTTTTTTTGAAGCTGTTCATAAGTGGTTATTAAAATTAGGATTACAATGAATCGCGAGCGAAGTGAGCGAAAACATACTGAGAAAAATTAGCGTTTGGGGCATAAAAAATCATAGGTCCGCGGCCCTGAGGACCCGGCGCCCCCCGGATCCGCTAGTGCACTCCGTCCTTTAAATTAAATTTTAGATTTGTTCTTAAAGTCTCACATTAAAAAGGTTGCAATATTTAAGTAATACAGTATATGTCTTCTAAGCAAATCTCATTATTGTTAAGATGTTTGCCAAATCCCAATGTGATGCATTTGTAGACGCGACGGTTGTTTGTACTGGGTCGTCAAGCCAAATGTGGAGGTTTTGTTGTTTAGTGTAGTCTGCATTCTCCTAAATCAAAGTAGCCTTTCGATCAATTCTCAAGCAATACGATTTGAAGCAAATACTAGATTCTATCCTCAGTTCGGCGCCTTTCTTCATGTCACAGACTAAGAATTTACGTGACGAACCGTATCTATAATTTTATATACCTCATATAGGAAGAAACGAACATGATTATTGTGGTTTAATGATTATATTAGCTGGTTTACGACATCTGTAAGAATAAAAATGAGTAATTATTGTCCTTTTCCGCTGATTTGTGTATAGCCCAAAATAATAGATCACTTAAGGTCTACCATTCCTAATGGGCATCGCAATATGAAAAATATATGTTCGCAATAAAATTTAGTTACACAAGCAAAATTAAAGTATCTTATATTAAATAGAAATTTTTAACCACGGAGTTTTTAAAAACACTGTTGCACTAATGATACAATAGTTAATGATAATATAAAGGGAAATAATTTTTAACTTTTTTACCTCCCCTTATATAAATAGAGTTTAAATTGTTCAATCTTGTTTATAACTAAAAAATTAAAACAATGTAAAAAGCGGTCTGGTCATTACTTTGTATATGTAAACTTCTTAAATGTTACTAGGTTTATAATTATTCTGAATCGCTGCAAATGTGTGTTTTAGGAACTGTATATAACTGTAGGGCGTTGAGGATTTAGATATTTTAGTTATTCCAGAATTCAGACGTCCACTAACAAATGGCAAACGTTTTATCCCCAATACACTATAATGTGCAACATAATAACTACATTGTACGTAATCAGTTGAACAAATATAACAAAGATGACTCAATAAAAAGTACATTAAAGCACAGACGCTCATAAACGGCAGTAATTCTAAACAAACAGTTGTCAATCAAACCCTAAATATGTCTGTAGTGGATGGAATAAATCACTAAAGATTTTGTCTGACCTGTTATTCCGTTTTCGGGGAGAAATCTTTTTTTGCAGCATAAAAAGATACATTTTTACATCTAGAATAGAGAGCATTGTAAATGTACGACAAAACCATACAGAACAGGTATTTATATTGCATCTTATAAAGGTGTTGCAATAAACGCCTTAAACACGTTGTGTGGCGGCTGTAACATGACTCCCCGTACTAGATCATTGAGTAGTTATATTTTTCTGGTCCTCTGGGATCTTGGATTGTATGTATGTTACATTTTGTAAATAGTATTCCTCTCATGCGCTAGGGGTGTCAGTGGTGTGGCATCTTTCATTACCATTAATGAACAGCTTCAATAAAACCGAGGCTGCTTTTTTCCATATGCAGCCATTGCTTCCTGGGGACTTTCCTCCTTTTTAAATTAATGTTAAATTGTACACGGTTGATTTGTAAACACAGTACACGAATGTAAAACAATAACATGCAGTGCAATCTAAACAACAAATTTAAACGCAATAATTTCAAGCGGCACGGTATTGCGTTTAAAACGTAATCAAAATGAAAATCAAAGGTTGATGTCGATATCTAACCATTTAATATAACCTAGTTCATTAATAGTACAATTGAATGTGTTGGGTTACTGTTTTTAAAACTGCCTTAACACAACAAACAAGTGCATGCAATCCCGCTCAATATGTTAGTCAATCAAATTGCAGGAAAAGCAGGACCAATAACAAATTAGAATTGTTTGCCCTGACCAACAGTGATATTACTTATTGGCTCCCTTTTTACGATCATCAGTATATTATTGAATAGCTAATAGCTAATCAGGGCTAATAATAGTTATGTAATAAAACGCGCAACTTACGTAAAGAAAATCAGTTTCAATGCGACTTGCGGGATACGGCTGGTACATTTGTTTCAAAGCACATTGTATCGGCATATTCAAAATCATTTGGTGTGGTATTTTTTAAGATGGCTTGCTATCGAACACATAAATTACATCAGTATCAATTCATGCATGAAATGAAAATATTGATATTGGTAATTTTGCAATCAGTATTATTGAACTATATGGAGGAAATTGTTTGGCGAAATACAGAATCCAGCTATTGAAATCATTGAGAACTAGACAGTGTTAATGAGTACGATACACTCAAAGCTTTATACCTTACCTTGATTTGGACAAAGGTTCGAACATGACGGGTCTTGCACAACAAACCAATAATGATATTTGTTTTATTTTTATATCCTATTATATTAAGTGCCTATGTGTACTTAAAGGTGTGCTGCGTTTTCAAGTTCAACACGCCCATTGTGATCACCCCGATATAACCAATTCCTGAAACTTCAAATGATTAACATGCACATCTTCGATCTATTGTAGCTGATCATAACTACCGATAACAGACATTTTGTCGGTTTCAATTAGACGATAACAAGTAGACATGTCACATTGTTCACAAACCTTTCATATTTGTCCCTAGTCGTCCCATAATTTGACTAGCAATGCAGTTATACCTGATAACCGTTCACATTTATAGAGACGCCATCAGGCTGCATTGTCCGGCTTATTTCTTAGCTTTCTGATTGTGTGATGTAGAGTTATTACTATAGGGAACACACGTTATTATGCATGTTCATATCAATTTGCAACGTTTTATTGTTTTATTTGTGAAGCAATGCATCTTTGATATATCAGTTGTAGAAAATACGAATAAAGTTCATAATTAAAAATAGGTAAGTAAACATCGGATTATATGTAACTCCTACATGGCAGCTCGCACCGCGTGAAATCAGAAATATACTTTATAGCAAATCATTTGGTGCAACGAATTTGTTTCACGGTCTATAACTGAAGAAAGAAGATGCTTTTGATATTAAAAGAAACAGTTCGACAATTCAGAAACGAGTGGTCCTTTCGCGAAATAACTAGTGTGCAGCTCCTAAATACAAGCCTTCCGAAATAAAAAATCCTATGTATAATCCAGTACCTATCTGCATGGAAAGACATATTTGTCTTAAATGCTTAAGTCACGACCTTTTCTGTTAGCAATCAAAATTATAATATTGTATTAAATGATCTCAATGCACGCAACACGCTGTTTACTACATTAATATGTTTACGCAAATACTTCGTGACAAGAACGTGTCATCGCCTATTTTAGGCTCCATGATGACGTTATATGTTTAACATGTGTCAGAACATGTAACATTTGTTGCTACATAAGTTTTAAATGATAAACTTCTGCAAATAAATCAAGTTGCTGCCTGCGGTAATATCAATCTAAAGAATTTCCAGATTTTGTTTATTAGTGGAAACAATGTACTTCGTGTATGCAAAACAATACCATTTTGCTTGTGGCATATAATGTTCTTTAGAAAAGATTGTGTGTTCTTAATTGAAAATGTATATTTTTCTGCATCCTAGTCAACAACATCCATAAGAGAAGGAGTATAGGGAAACCTTGATATGAAACTTGAATAAAATATAGTTACATGACGCTTTTATACAACTATTGCGCTGCATTGCCCTTTGAAGTTGATAACTTTTAGAAAACAAAACAATATAATATAAATCAATACAACTTCATGTTCGATTTAACCAAATTACGGAAATATTGTACAATATTATCAGAATGGAATATCTTTTTCAACACTAGCCCTATAGGTAGGCGACGAAAGGGCATAGAAATAAGTTCATGACACAATCACGACATACTTTACAGAGCAGATACAGGGGTCGAATTCACACCCCATATATTGATAGGCCGCTACAAAATGAGCTATCGCGCCTGTCGGCTGAACATTACATGATCATTCAAACATTAAAACAAATTAATTTAATTCAAGCAAAAATACGGTTAATGTCGTAGGCAAAACGAATCAGACTTTTCACAACCTCTAGGTCAGGTGTTTTACATTGGTATCTACACGCATGCATCACAAAATGCGCTAATTACAAAATATCATTACACAACTATATACCTTATATACTTAATAATATATGTTCTTCTTTTTATTTATAAAACAAACTGCAACGAACTATTCTTATGTTAACAGTAATATACTTCGACACTTAGAACTTTACAGCGTGTTGCTATTTGTAACATATTTGTTTCTGTTTCACCTAAAGAACTTCTACAATAACTGCAACCTTTACTTTCAGCGTTCATATTGAACATGGACAAGTAAACGTATGACCAAATGCTAATAATTTGGTTCAAGTATTTGGAATGTCTTGCATTTTGTATACGTATTTCCAAATGATTCTTACATTGATTTATTTATATAAAACACTTCTGCGACCATTTTGGAAACAGGAAATAATTTGCTGCAATGGGCGTGCGAGGACAGCCCATAATAGGCACACTTTGATTGATTTAAAGCATTGGTATTTATAATTGCTGCTTGTAGAAAAGGTTCAGATTAAAACAAACCTAATACCCTACAATTTGTTTTAGTCGTATGACAATACTTGCATAATTATATATTGTAAATGTACAATATATTTTTGTTCATTAATTTAACATCATGCGTTTAAAACGTTTGATGATTGATTATTAAACTATATATTATTACGCTTGGATATTTCAGATAATCACAATGGGTACACTGCGCATTTTAACACAGTGTGTACAGCGAGACACTTGAACATGTACACTTTTATTTTCGTAAAGCCCCTGTCACACCAAACAGCGATGCCACAGCGCTTGTACAGCGTTCTAAAACCATGTCAGCGCGCTGTGGGATCGCCACGGAATACGTCTAAAATATCAAATTTGTCAGTTATAGCGTGTACACAACGTCCTCACAGCGTCCCTACAGCGTCCACACAACGTTCCCACTGCGTCTTTACAGCGTCCATGACGTTTTCACAGCGCGCAAGCAGTTTCTGCAGCGTGTTCACAGCGCGCACACGGCGCGCTCACGGCGCGCTCACGGCGCACACACAGCGTTTTCACGGCTTGAACGTTAAATTATACTAAGACTAGGGTTAAATTTGTCTTAGTGGGACTCTCATGCGGTGTGGTCGTGTGACATACTGAATATTATAATTGAAACCTACCACAAGATATGTTTCTACTGCCCTCAAAACGTTGGCAACAAGACAAAATGTGTTTTTGAATAGGTTTGACCAGGTCGGATGAAGGTCCCTTTAAGTGATCTGTGATTTTGGGCTAAACACAAATTTTATCAACGGTAAAAGACAATGATAACTCGTTGTGTTTTTACATATGTGTAGACCAGCTAACGCAGTCATCAAACCACAATGATCATATTCGTTTCTTCCTATATGAGGTATATACAATCTATAGTTTCGGTTTATCACGTACATTTTATAAGTTCCTAGTCTGACAGAAAGAAAGGCGCCAAACTGAGGATGGAATCTAGTATTTGCGTCAAATCCTATTGCTCGTGATTTGATCGAAAGGCAACTTTGATTTAGGAGAATGCAGACTACATTTAACAACAAAACCTCTCCATTGGCTTGACGACTATTGGCTTGACGACCAGTACAAACAATCGTCGCGTCTTCAAATGCATCACAATGTCATATGGCAAACATCAGAACATTAATTCGTTTTGCTAAGAAGAAATATACTGTATAACTTAAACACAAATTCCATTTTAGCCTCATTATTTCGAATTGTTTTTCTAACAATAGACACATATATATTTGATTATTTGAGTATTTTTGTGCTGCGTTAAGATATCGTCCCGAAAATGGAATAACCAGTCAATCAAAATTGTGAGTGATTTATGCCATCCACTACATACATGGTTAGGTTTTGTTTGACATCTATTTGTTTGGAAATTCTGTGCTTTAAAGTACTTATTATTTAGTCATTTGTGCTATTTTGGTTCAACTGATTATATTCAATGTAGTATTTATGTTGTATATTATGGTGTAGTTGAGAAAAAATGTTTGATATTTGCTGGTGGATGTATTTATTCTGGTAAAAACAAAATTTCTTATTCCTTAACGACATTAAAGTCATTCGTCTGTGCAAATAAATATTTAGAAGATAAACGTTTAGAAATCTTAGGCATACCCTTTTGGATTGTATAAATAAATGTTACAGTGTAAATAAAAGTATTGTTTCGATGTCTTTTCTGCTTTTTGAGTAATAAACATATAGTTCTCTGTAACTATGATTGTTTTACTTAACAGGAAAAGAGGCCCCATACTATGTATGTGCGCCAACACCAAATTGTTTCACCATTCTATATTATACTAGTATGTTTTATTTACTAGTTTTATCAATTGCACGTTACATTCCAGTTATGGATTCTCGGACACTAGCAACACTGTCAACAGCCAAACATCCGATCATCAGCATTTCCATATCAATAACTACAATTTTCTTAAATCTCCTCAAGTCGTTTACACTCGTCCTAAATTAAATGACCGAAACAAATTACAAGATAAGTGTGTCCCAAATATTCGATTAACCTAAAACAGGTCATTGAATCCTTTTTATGACTGCGCTCCGTATGATCAACATAAATTCCAGTATTGCAATAGTTGTAGGCTTACACAATCATACATCTTGAATCGTATTTAGAAACACGTGTGCTCAGTACGAAATGTGTTAAGTTTACTAGGATAATAAAGTATCACATTAGACCAAAACACTTCTCTAAGAAATTAGGTAAATGCTTAAATTAAAGATAAATTTACATTTTTACAATAAAACACTTTAGAGCGTCTTCAGACTTCATGGAGAAATGATCACAATAACATATTTGAAGGATATTTCCAGTAGATACAACACTCGCGATCTATTCTTGTTCCTTAAATCGTTTTTCTTTGCTTGCATTCAATATACTTATTGTATTGCCTTACAATATTCACCTGACTCTTAAAAGATTTAAATAACCTAATCTGTAAAGGTCCACTTAAAAATGCTTAACAATGTTCAGACGTTTTCCTAACGACAATGTGATGTATTGATTGACGCGTCTTTTTATTTGTAATTGACGTCAAAGCGATGGAGAGGTTCCGTTATTTATTGTAGTTTGCATTTTCCTTATTTGAAGTTGCTTTTTGATCAACTCTCTTGCAATAAGACTTGAGACAATATTTAGATTTTATCAGAGATTTTATCACCAATTCGGCGTCTGCTCTATGTTCCATTTTTCTTCTTCTGTGTACTGTGATTTGATGCACATTTACCAGGCGGTGGAATAGCTTGACATGTTATTCAATAAAGAATACCTTAACAAAACATCTAAATGTTTTATGCTATGTTATGACATAATCGCAGACTTTATCAATAATAATAGAATAAGATGTTTGTTTTCTTGAAAATTGTTCACTAAGTTTCACAAGATCGGTAAGAAACTAAAATAATAAACTGGTGTTTAGTGCTTGTGTGGCAGCAATAAAATGTCGCCCGTACTACTTTATTGTGTGGTTATATTTGTCTCGTCCTCTGGGAGTTATATGCGCTAGTGCATCAGTGGTGGGCCATCTTTTTTAATATTTGTGAACAGCTTTAATAAAACCGAGGCTGCTGCCCCCATTTATATTATGCTTCCTGAGTTTCTTTAGATTATCTTGCATAGTTGAAAGCTACTATGTGCGGTTCTATTTTCTACTCGCAAAACAAAAACAAATGTGTTGGATATTAAAACACATTCGACAAGTTTTTTCATGCCAGAGATTTAACAGTAATATAACAATACTATTTGCGTCAGATGCTATGTACGTATTTGCACACACATGTGTAATTAGTTTAAAATTGAACAGTTTGTACCTTAACAGACAGGTTATAATATGAATCTATATTTGCAAGCAACAATTATATAATTATGCTCTAAATCAATAGAAGAGTGCTTGTTATCGACCTTGGATGCCCGTTTTAACAACCATTTGATCTTTCATTTAAGACGAGGTTGCAAAAGTGCTCGAGAAAATATATGGATACGCGACATAATTAAACATTACGTATACATTTAAAGCAAACCATTCCAAACTACTGCACCAAAGTAAGATTTAACCTGCTTTTCCGGCAATTTGATTGACTAACATTTTGAGCGGGGAATGCATGCAACTGCTTATCGTGTAAAGTTGGCTGAATAAAAGTAACCAAACACATTCAAGTGTAATATTATTTTAACTTTCTTTCGTTTAAACAAAAAATAGTTATGTTATACAACTATATTAAATAAGATATTTGATAGTGGTCAAAATGACAATGCCAATATCAAATCTCTTGTTATATAACATATGGTATCAATCTTTAATTTCATAAAGGATGTTAAAATTCTAGCGACTTTTAAATAAATGTGTACGCTTTATATTTTAACTAGAACGGGTTTAAGAGATGAGACCATTGCACCAGGAGTAATTTAAGAGATACGTTTTGGGTCAGACTTAATCTTATATTTTTGCACGTGTCTGCTTTACATATGTTTCTAGTTTCTTACTTTGTTTGTGTCGTTTTGCTTTTCTGGAGAACTTTGATCTACATAGAATCGGTGCAAACGATACATTCCCGCGCAAAATCTGATACGTTTCAAGCGATGGAAATTGTTTTACGGTCTGTGTAACTGCTGAATGGTAACGCGTTTTGTAAACGTCTTTGTAAGTAAGAAAACATATTGTTTGTTGATGACAAATGTACATTCGTACAAAATAAAAAACATTTTAGGGCGTCTTAAGACATCATGAAAAAGTGTCAAAAAACGTATCTGAAAGATATCTCCTATAGATACCAAAGTCGCGATCTACATTTCATTATTGTTGCTTTAAGTGTTGTTTCTTTCCTTGCATTCGATATGTTTCTTTTATTGCCTTAAAACATTCACCTGACTCTAAAAAGATTTAAATTTCCTAATATGTAAAGGTCCACTTAAAAATGCTTAACAATGTTCAGACGTTTGCCAAACGACAATGTGATGCATTGGTAGACGCGTCTTTTATTTGTATTGGATGTCAATGCGACGGAAAGGTTCCGTTATTTATTGTACTCTGCATTTCTCTAACTCGAAGTTGCTTTTGGATCAACTCTCTTGCAATAAGACTTGAGACAATATTTAGATTTTATCAGAGATTATATCATCAATTCGGCGCCTGCTCTATGTTCCATTATTAGTTTCTGTTGACTGAGATGTGAGGCGCATTTACCAGGCGTTTGCATAGCTCGACAGTTTGTTATTTAAAGGGTAAAATTAACAAATAATTAAAAAAGCTCTTAACGTTTAATGCTATGTTTTAACATAATTATTGACATTATTATTAATAATGAAACAAGATGTTGTGTTGTTGAAGATTGTTCACTTACATTGTAGTTTCACCAGATCGATAAGAAACTAAAAAAGTTTGATGGTGTTTATTGCTTGTGTGGCTGCTGTAAAATGTCATCCGATACGTTTGTACTTCTGATTAACAGCTTTTAAAGCCAAAACTGCTATTTTTCCCATTCCAGTTATGCGTCCAGAGGACTTTCCTTTTTCTTAGATTATTTAGAATATTATAGTTTAAACACAACTGGTGCAGTTTAAGCTCCTACTCGATTTATTTAAAAAAAAATACCATTCTAAATAGAGTCCGATGTCAATTCTTAACGAATTAAATAATTATTGTATTTTGTGGAAAAGGAACAAGATTATGTATACTTAAAGAAATAAAAAAAATTAAGTTCTTATTCTTAGTATTTACACAGTTTCCTAATTATGATATTTTAACAAATAGATAACTAAAGATTAATTTGTAAAGTAGTTTCTAATTGATTTTTCGTTAAAATCAACATTTAACGTGGCTGGTAAAAACCTAAATGTTTGATAGTTTGCTTTATTTTATAGTTATGTAGCGTAATATGTTTCAAAGCAATATAATTGCACGTGCGTTTTATGATCTACATTATTGATGTCTTTCAAAATTATCATAAACTGTGATATTTCACAATGCAATCATTTTAATTTTAAAAAGCTACGTCTGTGTGAAATTGATTATTATTTCAGACAAAAAATAAAATAAAATAATCTTAGTTAAATCATCACATTTAGATATATTGAAGATTTCTAAGTGCCTAATGTATCATTCAAGAAAGAACATAGCGTCCATTTTAACCACAAAACGTTTGAATTTGCAGTTTAGGTTTAAATTGCCATAATTATTCATTGGAAACAACCGTCGCAGCCTAGATAACGTTTTACACTTTTCGATACATTATACAACTAAATAGGTTGAACACAGTTCATGTGATTATATCTCAACTTTGGTAATATTGCCGAAGTAAGAAGTGGTTTGATAAAAATACTTATATGGTACGACATTACGGATTGCGAAAAAGAGCAGTCATTTTCTGTCCATAAACATTTATCATAATGGCATTGTTACAGCCATTTTGATAAATATTTATGGAGAGTAAATGACTGCTCTGCGCAATTCGCTTAACATGTATTTTAAACAAAATGTTATAAGAACAAACTAATTCGTGATAATTATCTGACTGGTTATAACCAGCATTCTCGAACACGATGGGTATTTCACACTGTCGTTTGAGCCCCAACATGTATTTTTGGATGTGTGGATCGTGAAACCTTCCAAAGCGAACACGTATAATGTATTTCACGCCGATTTTTTTTATTTCCACGTGCATTATTGTATGTTGTCGGTTCACGGTTCAGTGCAGCCTTCTGGTTCAATAAGCAACGGCGAGGTCAAGATAATAACGGAAATGGTCCCGACAGCCAATACCTACATTTTTTAAATATTAATAAAAATAAATATGTAGTGTTAAAATGTGTAGTTAAAGGAATCGTTAATTGTAGAATTACGAATAAAATCGGTGGGTTGGGAGTTTATCCAATTAGATGTGATTTAGAGGAATATATGTGAATTCGATCAAATACAACAATTTATTGAGATTTCTTAAGGAATTTTATATACCACAAGCAAAAATGGTAATGTTCTGCGCATCAGAAAAACATTTATTTTACTAAAAAATATTCTTTCAAGTGACATTACCGCAGGCAGCAGCTTGAAATATTTATTTGCAGAAATATATTATTGAATATGTAGCAACTAACATACCATGTTCTTACACATCTTGAACAAAGATTTTATCCAATCAAAGATGATTTAGAAAACAATTTACTGCCTAAGACAAATAGTGTAATTTTCGATGAAATAATTATCAAATACAACAAATTAATTAAAAAATAGTATGTGCCACAGGCAAATTGTAAATGCTCTGCGTAAACGCCTTTTATTCACAAAACAATAACTTGCTAAAATATATCAAATTGACAATGCCACAGACAGCAGCTTTAAAGTTATTTGCTGAGGTTTATCATTGGCAACTTATGCGACATTGTTTACAACATTCTTTCTTTGAACATCTCTTCATTTTATATTACACATTTTCAATACATATACAACGTCATCATAAAGCCCGAAATAAGTGGAGAAAAGTTCTTGTCACGAAGAAAGAACAAAAATGATTTTAATGTAGTGAACATTGTGCTTCTAGCATATACAAGTAAAGATTCATTTAATGAAAGTGCTAACATTAAAGATCGTGTATCAATCAATTAAAAAGGCAACTATGACTTTTCCATGCAGACAGCAACAGGCTTTAACACTGGAGATTTAGATTTGTGGTTGTTAATTTTTGGGAGCTGTACAATTGTCATTCCGCGAAACGACAACAAGTTTCTGAAGTGTCGAAATTTTTCTTTTATATACTACTCGTATAATTATTCTCCCGTTACACAGACCGAGAACTTAACTACATGTAGTTGCAACAAATTGCATCAGTTTCAGTAGTGTGTATATTCCTGTTTAACACGGCATGCACTGCAATGTAGTAGTTATATTGCCCGATATTTGCTGACCTTGTTATCGTATTTTCTACCAAGAAAACCTAAAAATGTTACTTTGAACATTTTTATGCCCTTGCAAATGTGACTTGAACATGCCAAGTTTGTAATAATATAAGTTGAAGAGATGTTCAAAGAAAGAATGTTGTAAACAATGTAGATATGTCAAGTTTAAGGGCACCATGACAAAATGGCCCGTACAAAAAACAGACACACAGAACAACACAAAAACACGTAGAACACCATGACGCAACTTACGTTTAAAAAAACTATTTTCGTTTTTTTTCCGGAGAAAATAGGTATACATACAGTCAGGAAGCTAGGGCATAAGGCAGCCTGATCGCGTCTCTATTCGTGTGAACGGTTATCTGGTATAACTGAATTGCTTGTCAAATTATGGGGTAATAGTGGTCTAATATAAAGGATTGTGAAAAATGGGGCATGTCTCATTGTTATCATCTAATTGAAGCCGACAAAATGCCTGTAATCGGTAGTAATGATCAGCTATAATGGTGTGATCGAAGATGTGCATGTTTAACATTTGGAGTTACAGGAATTAGGTATTATGATGTAATAAAAATGGGCGTGTTGAACTTTAAAAGCAGCACCCCTTTAAGTACACAAACATGCTTTATATAATAGGATATAAAAATAAAACAAATATCACGATTGGCTTGTTGTGCAAGACCCGTCATGTTCGAACCTTTGTCTCAAGCAAGGTAAGGTATAGAACTGTGATTGTGGAACCGAATAGACGCATTCTGCATTTCCCCAAACAATTTTCTCTACATAATACATTTATACTGATTGCAAAATTACCAATTTCAATATTTTCATTTCATGCATGAATTTAGACTAATGTTAGTTATGTGTACGATAGCAAGTTATGTTTAAAAAGAACAAATCAATGCTTTTTGTATGCTGATACAATGTGCTTTGAAGCAAATGTACCAGCCTTATCCCGCAAGTCGCATTGAAGCTGATTTTCTTTACATGAGTTGCGCGTTTTATTACATTACTATCATTTACTAGCCCTGACAAATGCATACAGCCCTATTTAATAATAGACTGACGATTTTAAAAAGGGAACCAATAAGTAATATCTCTGTTAATCGGTGCAAAAAGTGTAATTTATTATTAGTCCTTCTTTTTTGCAATTTGATTGACTGACATTTTGTGCGGGCATTTCATGCAATTGTTTATCTTGTAAAGCTGAAACAAATAGTAACTCAAAACGTTCAATTGTAATATTATTTTAATTTTCTTTTCTTTAGATAAATACAATTAATAAAATTGCCATGACATAAGTTATTTTGTAGTCGGCCAAATAACAGTGCCAGTATCGAATCTCTTATTATATAACATATAATACCAATCATTAATTTCATAAACGATGTTTAAGTTCTAGCGACTTATTACTAAACATTTACGCTTCAAGTTTTAGCTAGAATGGCTTTTAAAAATGAGACCATTGCAACAGTAAATGATTTAAGAACTATGTTTTGGGTTAGACAAGGATAAAGAAATATTTCTTTAACCACCAGCGTATTACCTGAGCAATCAGTGAACCTCAAGTTTAAAGGTTCACAATAAATATAACCATAATTTGATGTCGATCGCAGTGAAACTTTTTTGCATGTAGATTATTACTAGTATGTTATTATTGTAACTTAGATCTATATCGATTCGGCGCAAACAATACAATTTCGCGCAAAATCTGATACGTTTCTAGCGATGGAATTTGTTTTACGGTCTGTGTACTGACGAATGGTGATGTATTTTGTAAACGTCTAAGTTTGATGCTTTGTCAAAATAACAGCATATCAATACAAGAAACAATCACCGAACATACATACGTCTGTCAAAGGGCAGGCAAACGAATAAGATGCAAAAATTATTTAAATAATGTAAGGTAACATTAAAAGTTTTAATATAAATTGAAGAGATGGTCAAAGACAAAATGTTGCAAAAGTGATAGGTAAATAAAATGCAAATATGCGATGCGTGGAAGCAATACATCGTAGTATGTAAGTGTTTTATTAGCTGGACGGTATATTGGTTTTCCATTCCAGGGATCATGTATGTGAACCCCACCCGGTACAACGTTTTTTTTGGCGACTTGGTGATGAAATTATTTATACGAAAATTTCGACTCCTACCTCTGATTTTAAGAGAAGCTAACAGTCACTGACACGAGTATGTACACGTACGTTCAGTAATGGTTACAATTATATCGCATTAACTTCACAGACACTGTTTGAGTATGTTCACTGACCGCTATAAGATGTAATGTATAATTTATGCTGGTACCACAATTTATAAGATTACATGTATATTAAGGCGCTCACCTTACCAGCGATCCTGTGCTTATACCTGTACTGGCTTATTAACATGTTAAGGGGTGGTCCCATCTACGATTTTGCACGTAGTTACACGTAGTCCGCTTTGAACGTACTAACACGTGTTACACGTACTTAAACGTAGACTTACTACGGTTAACTAGAGTTGAAGTAAACGAAAATACTGACATTCTTATGTGTTTAATTAAATAACGCCACATTAATTATTCAGCTTTTCGCGTACTTACGTCAACTACTGTTTCAATTACATAAGGTTAAAGCTACATCTAACATTTAAATAACACACTTAGTTGATTTGTATTAAATAAATTAAAATACTCATTTTAAACGTAGCTTGCCCGTAGCAGACCGTAGTAAACCGTAGTGTTACCCGTAGTCTAGGCGTAGGAATTATAGTCTGCATGTATATTTACCACGGCTTAATACGGAGATGGTACGTTTAAGTACGGCGAAGTACGGCAAACTACATTCGAACTACATGTACGGTAACAGTACGTATATTCAGTCGTAGTTGTCCGGAGCTAGTTTTTGAACAAGTCCAAAGATAATAATCCTTACGGCCAAATTGTTTATTCGAAGTACAATCATTACTATGTTTAACTACGGTTAACTACGGTTTAGTACGATCGGTACGTTTAAGTACGGTCTACTACGGTAAAATCATACTACGGCTTACTACGGCTAGTGTGACCAAGCCTTTAATGACTGCCCTTTACCACGAGTCAATGTATTTTCATATATAAGTTCATTTAGTTAAAAATACAATGCGTACACAATTGTGGCAACGTTAACTCAGAAAATAATGTATAAAAAATCCATGTCTGTTCGATATCGAAATCACGCTTTTAATTTAAGTTTAATTACGTATTAACAGCTACCACACGGTCTATGGCATATGTCATTAGACAACATGTCATTTGGGATTTGTCAGAAATTATTGCGTTCAAATAAATAGTCTGGATTGTACTACATTTTAATATTTTACATTCATGTTGTTTATTTTAACATCAATCGTATACAGCTTGAATATTTACGGAGTTAATTGAAACACCTTTATTACATTCAATCTAAACACCTTTTCTGTATTATCATGGTAAATGGATTTGTTTCTCTTGCTGTATATTTTTCAATGCGCTTTCTTCTTGATGTAAAACGACAAAAATGTCTTTTTTAGCTTTATTATTGTAGGCAAAAATATATTATTATTGTGCGTCTTTATGTGCTGCATAAAGTTATTGTCCCGACAATGGGATTACGGGTCAATCATAATCTCGAATGACTCATGCATTCCACTACAGACATGGCTAGTGTTTTTGGCATTTATTTGTTAAAAATATTGCTGTTTATAATAGTATGTGCCTTAAGTACTTATTTTTGAGTCATTCTTTTGTATTTACTTCTCAACCCAACCTTTGCAAATATATACCAACCTTATTTAGTCTGATAACAGACCAGAAATACATTATTATATAGTATTTAATTTACCGCAAGCCAACGCGCATACAAACTTTGTTTAATGTAGAAAATACAAATCACAGAACATGTAATATTTTACAAAGACACTAGATCTTCAACTAACTTGAAGAGCACAATAGAATATAAAGTTTGATCACATTATTTATTGTAAATAAAAAGAAATATAAACACAGAAATTGTTAAACAGTAAATGTCCAAACTATCTCAATCGATTTATCCATGTTTAGTCCAAATCAAAAGTATTAAATGTCGAAAGTGTAGCTATACTTAACAAATGGCAATTGTTTGTTTGGTAGACCTGTGTATTTCTCTTCCTTACACGGTGATGGTATTTACTGAAGGCAAAGGCCTCACTTTGATTGATCGTGGACTCACACTGTGAGCGAGTCCTGTTTTCAAAGGTCTGTAAAAGAAAAAATCAATAAACTTACTAAAAGTACTCAAAAGTATAAAGCGTTTGAAATTCATTTACAATCGTGAATGTTGACGGATTATTATGATTACAATTCACAACCGGGGCTTAATAAACATACATTGTTTTACTGAGGGCCATTTTGATCAGGACTCCAACTAAGATGAGAATCACGACACCGAAGAAGGCGGGAATGGCTGTGGCAATGGCAATAGTTGCTGTACGGACGTTCTGTTCTGCTGGAGCGACATAAACAGACGTAGTGATCGTTAACCTTCCACGTTTTGCACATATGTGTATATTATATGGAAAAAGTCCTTGGACAATTAGATTGATATTTATTATTTTAAACTTGTACTTTTGTATCGGCCGACGATCATGTTTATAAGCAATGAAACATTACCGCGTTCATTGGTGTTGGCGTTAACTGGCACACTAGTGGGTTCTTGACTGGCCGTTGTGTTCAACTCCACAGTTGTGAGTACTTGATTAGCTGTCGCAGTAGTTGGTTCCTGGTCGGATGAAGTTATGTTTAGGTTTGCAACGGTTGTTGCCGGATTGTTTGATGTGGTAGTTGTATTGTCGTCAGTCGTTGAATTGGTGGAATCGCCGTAGTCGTAAGCATTATAATACCAGTAGTAGTATGCGACAGGTTCGACTTTGATAGGATATTCGTATACGTATTGTATAGGAGCGGCCTCGGTGGATAAATAGACAAATATTACCAAACAGGCAATATTCAACAGTTTCTCTGAAATAGAATGAACGTTAACAATTAGTACTATCGGTACTATCTAGAGTGGGTTAAGGGTCAGGCGTTGTCAATATATATGAGTGTAAACGAAACCGGTTGGCAATAAAATTAACCCAAATGACGTATTTTTTCTTTTAATTATATATATATATATATATATA